>ENA-UOTX01000010-UOTX01000010.1-compost-metagenome-genome-assembly--contig:-NODE-10-length-153098-cov-19.251887_pt1 | contig 153098 bp, 102 predicted proteins | sample MGYA00238143_ERZ746982 | MGnify/ENA primary metagenome ERZ746982 (study PRJEB28758, sample SAMN06268862) | compost metagenome | isolation source: single cell | place: USA: California, Emeryville... | reverse complement strand
GGCGTTTCACCTTGCAATGACTCTAATTCCTCGTCGACAGGATCGGATGAATCCCTTTTTGGCTTTGGAAGCATTTTTCTTGTTTTCTGTTGTTTTGCTTGCTTTGGGATTTGAGATTTGAGAATGAATAAATTTTATTCCTTCAGGAATTAATTAACTTTCCAAAGTCTTAATTTGGTAAGTCTCTCTGAGGTCTTGATTAATTAATGACGTGTGCTGAGTAGAAGTTAGAAAATACGAATTGTGACTAAATTTTTTATTTAAAGAAGAAGTGATAACAGCACTCCAAGGGCATTTTTTTCGGAGGGAAAATTGCTTATCACTTACACAATATTGAATATTCTGGACAAAAATATGGCTATGAAGTGCAGCTGCAAACAAAATTGAAATGGCCTGCACTATATAGCATTTTTTGCAGTATAGTAAATGATCTTTTAATGTTCCTATCCTAGATTCAATGACCACCTTTATTCATATTCAGACAACTTTTTTGCAAGTTTTGATTCCGATTTTTCTGGAGAGATAATAGCGACTATCGATCATTATAGTGAGTGCTTGGTAGCAGATGGGATTTAGCTGTCGTGTGAATTGTTTGAGACAGAGTAAATTTGACTTGCAAGCATCTCATACTTAAAAAAAAATTTCTCATTTTCAGTTTCTCTTATTCTTTAGAAATTGGATTATGAGACCGCTGTCGAGGGAACACCAATACTAGGGAGTCTCTGCTCTAAGTGAAGTGTGCTCATTGCATGCTCAATATCTTGGATTTTGAAAAAAAAGATCTCACTTCGAAGGAGCCGGTCTGTCTTGATGAATGTAATGTTATTAGAGGAACTTGCTTTATTTTCTCTTCATTCTTTTCATTTCATAATGTAGAGTTAACCTCCAATAGCCAAATGAGAAAAGCCTGCTTCGCCCATTCCTGAAAGGAGATTATCGTGCTAAAGTATTACTTCGCTCTTCTTATGATATTCGTTTTCTCGTTGATGCTCCCTTTGCCTCTCTGGCCAGAACTACTCTATTGATGTTTGCCCAAACAACGGAATTTGCTTGCAGTAGGAGGTGCTGACATTATTATCAAAATATTTAGCAAACGAGTTTCCAAGTTCTTCAAAACTCTTTGATAATATTCACTCTGGTAAAATTCTTTGACTTGTTTTATGAATTATTCCTGCAAACTGCTTTTTATTTTTTAGGTTCTATCCATTATGTAGGATGAAATCAGAGGGGTGATATGATTGCAACTGCACCAGGTTACCAGGTAGCTCAATTGTTGGACTTCAAGACTGGGAAAGTGTTTTATAGAGAGGAATCAGATAATCGTAATTTTTGGATTTTCGAACTTTCTTCACTTTACTCATTTAAGAAATAGAAAACGTTAGGTCAATATTCTTCATTTGAGGAGAGAAGCTATGAAATCAAAGAGGAATTCCTGTTAAAAGGAAGATTAATCTATCAATTAACACCTTAATGATATCAATTCACTGTTGCTGTATAAGAATCAGTAGATAAGAAAATCAAAGCAAACAGTATCTAAAACTAATAAATGAGGATATATGAAAAGAGATCTTTTAACATTGCGAATTTATTGCTCTCTTTAGTAATACAACAGAACCCAAAATACTTAGATCAGCAATCGGGGCACTGGATTAGGACCTTCTTTTATCTCCTCTGGGAAATTAATCGAAAAAATTCCAATGACGGATTTAATATAAGTAAGTATACGTATCGCGCTCTTCTGGTGTATTTCGTAAAAACAATCGTATTGTATATGAAGAAATCATCTCCTCTTAATGGAGTTAGATAATACAGACAATTTATGAAGAGTTTGGATTTATACTTAAGTTAAAATCTTCGGGCTATTTTGCTGACCATCATTTGCTGAAACTAGTATTTGAAAACATCGTATCCTTGTCTTGTCCTATCATTTTAACACATTACATTGTAATTCTTCGCTCGGTATTTTCATATTCCACATTTGTAAAAATTTTGACTTTTCATAGCAATTCAGCGAAATCAATACCGTTTTACTCTGGATTTCAGTTTTCCTTTAAAAAAATTAGCACAGTTAACTTTTGCATATACAAGCTAGGCTCGCATTTAAAGTCCATTTTGGGTCTTTTGCTTGAAGTTGTCTTTTGCCTTGATTAGAACTCATAGCAGCACGAGTGAAAGTAAATTCCTAAATTCTCTTAGTCCAAGATTCTTATTTCACAAGCAATTTTAAATGGTCCTTTAATCAGATGTTTTGTAAATAAGCAATTTTGAAGCAGACACAAGAGGTAATTACCTGTATTATAAATGAATGATAAAATCCATAGATAGTACTATTGTGTAACCATATGCTTGTAAAATTAAACGCAATTATTCAACAAATAAATCATCGCATTAAATCGTTTTCCTTTTGATGCACAATTCTCAAATGCAGTAGCATTGATGAGATCGTCTATCTTTTAATTATTACTCGCAAATGACTCAAAAATCGGCAATCTCGATCTAATCAAAGCGTTATTTTATAAATTTAATTAATCTCATTTACTTTTTCGGGATTTTGTTCAGAATTTTCTCAACTTTGCAATTAGTATTCACGAGTCTGAAGATTTCATTCAACAACTCGTACGAGAAATTTGTTCTTTCAGCATTGACAGCGAACTCTGATGCCGGCTTATGAAAGATATTCGGCATCATCGCCTCGCAATGTAAATACTGGCAGCGATTTCCATAATCGCAGTGACCGTAAAGATGAAACTGCTGGCATGGTTTCGTTTTGTATTTCGGATGCAAGTGAATTTTCTCCTGAAGCTCATGCTTTCCATGGGCAAATGAACACTATATCATGAATGAGTATAAAGCAAGCAAATAGTCAAAAGTACATTGTCGCCGAACTTGCACCATCCGCGAAGCTCGAAGTTCTTGCAAAGCTCGGTTTTGATCTTCATTTTATAGTTTGCAACGAATTGCTGTCTATCTTCTTCATTTCTGAATTGCTTTCTCTTTGGTTTGACTCTAAAGCACTAAATTAGAATGAATTATGACTCATACAATACCCAATCTCGAAGGCGCTTTCCCTTGGAGAATTTCTATCTTTCATCGGAGAGTCAACCCCGAGCTCCTCGCTGTAATTTGCATAGATGTCTCTCCCTTCAGGCGTACCGGAGCGTGTGGTTCTGCCTGAATTTTGGTAGGTTTCTTGAAATTTTTTTCTTGAGTTTTTAAGAGGGGTTGCCTGGAAGGGGATTTGAGTTGAAATAACGTCTGTCATCTGAAAAATGGTGAAGAGTAGATTAAAAGTTGCTCTGAAACCGAATATTAATTATAGTTTCCAAATAAGTGTGCAGCGATTAAATAGAACCTCAGACACTGGAAATTTTTTTTTAATTAGTTAGACATGCACCCAACGAAAAATTTTGTTCGGAGAATGTTTATTTGATGAGCGTGATTGATTATTATTCCAGTGAGTCAGAATCATTAGAAGGTTCAGCATCAACACGCTTGATTAATGCACTAATTTAGTATTCATGCTTCTTGTAAGGTTTGCAACGTACAAAGCAAGAAAATAGCGCAAAATGCCTGTAATCTGATCACACACAGTAACATGGAGTGAACTTCTTCTGAAGTCATATGTCGCCTGTTACATGGGGAAGCTGGGAGAGCTTTGTTGAGAGCTCAATTTGAAGCGGATCAATTTGTGGGAGAGAGTTTAAGAAGAAAACCAGTGAAGGTTAACTTTCAAGATTGCTCGTAAAATTTGGTCAGTAGTGATCTGGAAAAAAAAAAACAATAAATAAAAACCAGGAATCACGGAAAAGTTCTGAATATCTAGATTCTTCGATTTGAGGAAAATCAGTTCTTTTGAAGTGTTACACACTTGCTTTCATGAATTAATTGTCGTTGAGATTAACAAATCGTCGAGTCGCAGAAATTTTTCATCATTCGCGGCCGGTTGGTATCTAACCAGCGTTTTTAAAGAGCTCTCTTTTCATATGAAATAGAATTGGAAAGGTCATATTATTCATTGGCTTCAATAAAATGATCGTGGAATTAGTGACCTAATGTCTTTGATTTCTTGGGTGCAAAGCACAGAATTCTCAAGATGTTGGGTAGTGAATGATTCATTTCTTAATTTTTAGGCTCAACAATGTTTAAATATCTAATTTCCACTTTTGGATCCCTGCTTCTGGGACACAAAGAATGAGCTCCCATTAAATAAAAATCCCGATCTAATTAATAGATTGATTCACGAACTCGTTTCTTAAGGCAATCCCAGTTGCAATAGCAAAATGAGCTCTTAAAAGAAGATGAGTTTGTAAGAACTCTAAACGAAGATTAACTTCATTTTCGCATCACCTCTCAACAAATACCAATTATTTGTCTATTTAAAAGTGAATATTGTTTATGATCACGGAGTAAAATGAGTTGTGGAGTCATCGATCATTATTGTCACTTTTATTTGATATTTCACTCGAATTTAAAGTATCAAACACCTACATTTAAAATCTAAACACCCGCATAATCTCTCTTAAAATTAACGAAAAACTCTATTCTGAAATTCGGTATTTTCCGATAAAAGTATGCAATCATATAATATTGTATTAATACATGCTTGGTAACAACACAACATAAGGTATTCTAACAAAATGACTTCTCCCATGAGAGATCAGAGTAGCAGTTCCTATTTGTCTACCGCACTTTGCGGAACCTCATCCCATTGATTGCTAACTTTGTTAAGTCAACAGTGATAATACACAATCATAAACCTATCAATCAACTGACAAGAGAAATAATCAACGATAATTCAAGTAATTCTCAATTGAATTTAGAGGAGATTACTGCTTCGATGAAGATATTCTGTGTATATTTCTTGAGAAAGAGCACTCTGGAAGTCAAATAACTACGATTTAAAATTTCGAAACTCTGCCTCAACAACATGCGGCAATAAATTGTTAAAAAAATATTAAATGTAGAAAACATTTCTAAAATTATGATGTGAAAAACAAATATCTGCTTAGTAAGTAAACGATTAACTGAACTCAACGAGATAGCGCTTCTTTCACCTAATTCATCTTCAATAGCTGCAACTTCAGATATTTCTGAATTGATGACTGTCTCAATGCAATAATCTTTCGATTGCGAATAAACGAGTAGTAGATATTTTTAGACATTGACTTTTCGAAAGCATAATTTCGTGGAGAGACGATCTCTCTATTCATTTCATTTTCCATTGACTCCTTAGCCAACATATGACGTAAAACGTATTGAATCAGACGCCGAATAATTTAATGAGAATTCGCTCAACTTAATCTAATCAGTTGTTGATTCATGTTTGCAAACTCTAATCTTCTACCCAGCAATTTCCGCGGCCTCGCACTCAAAGCTTACTCCTTCGAAGCAGCCTTCAACCCCAAAACCACAGACGGGTCCAAAGCACAAACGAAATCAGTCTCAGAATTCATAAGTAATCCAGCTCAAAAGTCTACTGCCAAATGCTTGCCTTGGAGAAAGGAACCTCGAAACAAGCCATCAGTCAATAAAGAGAAAAACGCATTATCCAATCACAATCTCAAAGGCGAAAATCCTGCTTCTCCATTTCCATACGAAGATTTCGTAACAGCTCCGAAGTGGCGCTCTTTGAAGACTAAAGGCGTGCAAAATAGTCCATTCGCACAGACAGTCGCACGGAGCAAAGCCGAGAAGGCGCAGCTTGCCAAACTCCTCAAAGGATCGGATGATTTCGCACCGAAGACTAATGATACTACCATTAATCGATCGATTTCATTAGAAACCGAATCATCGTCCCATGTTCACCATACTCTCAGAGGCCACAAACTCAGAAAAAGGAAAACAACGCAAAAAGCACACTCGTTTTACTCAGAAAACCAGAGTACCTCCTATTACAATCATACAGATTCAGAAAGTCAAGACCATAGCTCTTCGTTTGGTATTTTCCATGATATGACAGTGGTTAAAGCATTCAGTCGACCTGTCAGCCATCAGATTCCCCGAAATGAGGCTAATGGCGAATTTTCAAAGGCCGAGACGCTCGACAGGAGCAACACGCATGGAATAACCGATCATTTAGGGAATGTTAATGTAGAAAAGCTAATAATGAAAAGGAATATGTACAATAGAAAAACCCTCACTGCAGGGTACCAGGCGCCGAAGACCTCCCTCTTACCAAGCAATAGTAATTACCCGCGAATTCAGATCAAATCTGATGCAGTACAGCAAACGGAGTCAGCTGCGTCTGACCAAAAGGAAGAAATTTTGGTAAATGACACGATGCTTTCAAATTCGCAGCAATTGGACTCGGTGCTGAAGCCTCTAACGGACGAGTTATTTGACCCAATCCGGGCGAATACCTCTCAGGATATGTTAGTTGTTGATGAATCTCAGACGTTTTACAACCTTACACAGCCGTTGCTACCAGAAAGCAAAGTGAATCAGTCAGTAGAATTCACAGAGCCAATGAATTCTCATCTGATGACAGAAAATCGTTCGTTTCAGGAGAATACTGAGCGTTTTGCCACTGAGCATTCAAGAAGTCGACTAAATACTGCGAGCAGTACGCGGAAGCAGTTGCGGATGCTGACAATGGGCTCTGAGCAGGGAGAAGAGCCGAAGCAAAGGGTAGTGGAAGTGGATATAACGAAGAATTATTTCCCGAGGAATATTAGAAGGAAGACGTTTTCCTTTGATCTGAGCCAGTTTGTAAAGACATTCAATATCCAAAAAGCTACGCCAGGAAAAACGGTAATTTATTTCACCATTAGAATATCTAATGAATTGTTATTAGCATTTCGTTTCAGCTTCAAAGAACGGATCCGGGAAACCCGGAAATCGCTTTGGATTTCATCTAAACTTGGATTCCATTCTGAAAAACCAAAATTCACAGTAAATCTGGTTACTGATTCTGCTAATTAACTATATTTGATACTAGTTCTCCATTGAAAATAAAGAACAAATCCGAGAGCAAGAATGTTATCGGGACGAAATCGAGGTCTTTCGTTGGCCGGAGAACATCGAATACAGAAAAGCAACCTGGTATTTCTTATTTTTTGGATAATGGCATTAATCGGTATACGAAATAGATCCTATGGTTCTGGACAAACTCTTCAATCACAGCAGAACGGTGTTCAAGCCGAAACCAAATTGGTTAAATTCTAGTTTCTTATTATAAAGAGTTTTTTCTCAGTGTGCTGAGTGTTTAATATATATATGGATTTTCTTTGAATTATATTGTATTTCAATGTGATCAAATTTCTCTGCTTTCATTTTGCAGAGGTTAATAGTGGTACATATTTAAGTTTATATTGTTAAAGAGAACGATGAGAAATTTAACGTATAAGGTGAGCACGGTCTTGAATAATGAAAGTTCGAAGAGCCGAAAGTAATTATCATGAGGTATCTTCAGAGAGTGAATCATTTTTTGTCTAGCCCGTGCGCTCATTCCATAATTGTTGTCTCTGGGTCAACGTCAAATCCTGCATCGATATTATGTTGAAGAGCGTCTTGATGTCTTGATATTTCAATCAAAATATGTATTCGCGATTGTTTAACGACTAAAGAGAGAGACAAGAAATGGAATAAAGTATTATACCCCACTAAATTATAATAGATTAACGATCAAATCTTGTTTAAATTTAGGAGCGAAAATTGATTTATTTATCAGTCAAACTTATAAATAAAAGTCGAAAATCGCGCCTCTTAGCTACAAACTAGCCCGAGAGCTCGAATTCAGCAAGTCCGAGACCATAAATCGCCTTGAAATTCAAAATATCAATAAAGTTTCGTTAATAAATTCTTCATTTTCCATGATTGCTTTAACTAACAGCAAATCATTCGTTTCTCAGTCTAATGAAGACCTCGAAGAGGGAAAACAACTCACAACAAGCTCACGAATAACACCAAGATTCCCCTTTGAAGATCCAATTCCCTCTAACCGTACTTAAGTTACTCAACCTATCTTCTGAACCATTTAATAGATTCATTTAACCTAAGCCAATGCTCCCAAAAATCACGAAAAGAGCAAAGATTAGAGAACTGTGAGAAAGTTTGCAGCCAATCGCTGTTTGTAACAGGCAGAGGCGACGCTGTCGAGATCACAGCGCAGTACCTTGATCGAGTACTGCTGATATTCGATGACTCAGATCTCGAAGAAGAGCCTGAAACCGAGCAAAATCTCACATTTGGAGACTCCCAGCATAGGTTTATCGATGACATGATGTTTCCTGAATCAATGGGAAATGATCCCGAGACTATGATGTTGCGACAGCCTTGGAATACTCAAGAAAGCAGGTTTTTCACACAGGCTTCGCAAATCAGCTCAATTGAAGAGAGCCAAAATAAGCCAAAGAGACTCAATTCCTTCGGGCAGACTGTCTCTCGGGAGCGTGAGCCTGCAAATTCAGAGATCAATAATGATAACTTAGATGAGCTTTGTAGTGCGCTTGCAGCGTGGAACACAGCCAAAAGTAATGAAATTCCTCACTCCTTATGAATCAATAAAACTAGGGCCACTGAGATCATTAAGAAGTCGCACGGATTTCGACAGTGTTAAAAAAAGGGTCAGATATGATAAATTTCAGAAGCAACTTATGCCTGTGGAGGAGAGCCAGGAGAATCAATGCCTTCAGAGCCATGAAGAGGACGAGGACAAAGAGGAACTTAAATTAATTCGTCAAGTCAAGCAATTCAAAGCAAATACTGCAGGCGTTGAAAACTATCATTGCGGAAGCTACTTCCTCTTTGAAAACAGGCCAGACGTGGTATCGGAGCCGTCAATTCAGAACGGAGATGTAAGACTCACTCGAATTTCCGGGAATTACATAATTCCTTTTAACCCTTAGGAAAGTCCTTGTCATGCCTTCGAAAGACTGTCTTTAGAAGCAGACCCATCAATTGGTCCTAAAAGCTCTCAGCGCAAGAGAAATTTCTTAGAAATGGAGAGACAAGCTGCGAAGATGACTAATGGCTGCTGAGAATACTAACTCTTCGACTTGTTTGTGAAAATGATTCCGATAATTACGGCTATTTGACTTATTCTACGAGTAATTTTAAATTTAACTTGCTTTGCTCAACACTAAGTACAATTCTAACACGACTTTAGAGTTCATTTGATAATGGTTTTATTTCATTTAATTTTCACGCACGCTTTTCTACTAACTTCACAAAAAGACAATAAATTTCATTTTTCCATTCAAATTTTAACAAATTGGGATTACTCATCGATACTCATTTCAATTCACTTCAATGATCTTTTAGCTATTTATTTGTAAAGGAAATTTATCCTGTCGCACAACTCAAACAATACATACAAACCAATGCAGTGAAATTTATTCAAAGACAACCTTATCTCTGAAGATATATCTCATGTCACATGATGGATAGACCAGATCAGACTGCTGATGGTTCATGTTAAACTCAGAGCTGAACTTGAAGCCTTTCTTCCTCAGATCCTCATAGGAATTTTCTCTCACCTGGAATTCTCTGAGGATATAGTTCGTTTTAAAATCATGGAAAATTCTCGTGTCGTAAATGCGAATAATCACCTCATCCACCCTCAAATAGAACCTCAACAGCCCGAAAAAGCAGTCTTTCATCGTCCGGAATCTGAATGTAGACTGGCTCAATCCTGAATCATCGAGCTCATCCTCAAACAGCACCGTTTGGTCGCCCCAAAGGATCGGATTATCCATCCCGAGTCTTTTCACTGGGATCTCCTCGTCAGTTTCCTGAAGATACACTTTGAGGGTCTTCTTCTCAGACCCTTCAGCGGATTCTTTCTCCTCTTTGACTTCCTTCACCTCCTTTGACTCAGGCTCCTTCTCCTTAGGCTTTTCCGTCGTTGCTTTCGCCTCTTCCTTCGTTGGTTTCACTAAGATAGTACCTTTGTAGGGGGTAGAATAGGTCCAGTTGCTAATTTTTTCCAATACTTTAATATCCGCGTCTTCAGGCACCTTCTTATTCTGCCAGTACTTGGACTCTTTGACTTTGACTTCGGAAGGCTCGATTTGTACAGCGTCGAGTTTTTCGGTCTTCTTCTCTGGGCCATAGCTGGTCATAAGCGCTTCTTTGAGTCTGGCGAAGTTCACATAGGAAAGCGAATCGCTTGCGAGGATCGAATAAGTGAAACCGGTCTTTTCGTGGTGAAGTTCGAAGTAGTTTTTCCCATAGACGATGTCGGGGATCCTCTGAAGTTTGAGCACCTCTGATAGGTCGTCGAGTTCGGTACTTTTGAGGATTTGGGTCTTAGAAATCTCGAATTTCCAACCGTTTTGGCGTTCGGTCGTCGTTTCTACGGTAGGCTTAGGCATCTCGCCCTTCACGTTTGCTTTGGGTAATTTTGTTGGCTCCATATTCTGAAAAGATTTTTTAAATTCTGCTTGAAATTTTCCGAATTATTATCGAAAATAAGCAAATATAGAGGGATTTTACGAAAGAGCTTCAAACCCTAGCTGAACTCCGGACTAATCCAGAGCGGATATGAACAGATTAATCACGATTGCGAGGCTGGGCGGAGCAAACTGGAAGGAAAGACCCCTTTCCATCGAAAAAGCAAATTTTGGGGTTTACATTGAGAAAAACATGCAAATAACGTGCGTTTTTAAGAAAATACTAACGAGCCTATTAAAGCTAAAACTTCGGAGACAACATACAGAAAATTTATGAGGATCAACAAAAAAGCCCATGAACAGAAAACTGAGCTATCAAGTCTCGACTCATTATATGATGAAGTCCGAAACTTATTTTTTTACAAAGAGAATTGTCTATATAAGTAAGTTCACAAGGACCATTCTTTTCTTCGGCCTTGTCATTGTCTTTTGGATGACTTTTCTTTGAGTATATTCAAAATTCCTGCGTAAAGAAATATTCAATTTAGAAAATGTCATAATGAGATAGGAATTACTCTGGAACCTCGAAAAGGTTGTTTAGATCCTTTCCTTTTAACAGTCTAAGCACTGGGTCAGAGACTAGAAAATCAGAAGAACGTACTCAAATTTTGTGAAAGTGACATTGGCTTTCACTGAAAGCGTTAATGGAATTTGCAGTTTTACTGGGAAGCCGCCGCTATTGACAATATTTTGAACCTCCTGCAAATATTTCTGAGCCTCTCATTGAAAAATATGCGGATTTACCTCGCTGTTAAGCACGTCTTGGAGTTTGCCAAGGATTCTGTTTCCTTTCGCAAGGAAATTTAGCGCTTTATAAATCGATTGGAACGATATGGGGAAATTCTCCGCGACCCATATAAATGCGTTTTGCCTCTTTAGCTTGGTCTTCGCGTTTTCTTTTGTGTCGAGCTTGACCTTAATCGCTTCTTTATTCTGTATCATCGCTTCGAGACGGCCTTTGTCGCTCTTAGACGGCGCGGAAGCTGTCCTCGCTAATAATTCCAATGTCAGTTTCATAAACAAATCAAATGAAAAAATATTGACGTTTTTCGAGCTTGGCGTGAACGAGCTCCTGTCCTTTTTGAACTTTTTGATTGGTCAGTTGCTTTCCACGCGCTGCTAACCCATTGTGAAAGATATTTTCTTTGGCCTCTGACTGAAGTTGCTCCTTGGTCTGTCCTTCAACCTCTTGCTTAGATTTTGGGGCCGCAGCTTTCAGCGCCTGGGAATGTGTTGTGTAAATAGTCAATGTTACTTCAATCAATGATTACATTAGTATAGTCCTCCCAGGACATGTTAAATAGCTCTTTGCTCTTCTTAAACGCAGAGTACTCAAATTCCAGCTTGAATTCATATCTTCAATGATATAAAACATTTTATGTTTGGTCTACGCAATATTTACTTTTTGGTGTCCCATTCGTTTATCCTTTGGTTAATTTTAGACCCAAGCCAATTTTTGCTCTCAAGGCATTGGCAGTTCTTGAGTTCTAAGTTCCCTTGGACCGGATCAGCTTTCAGCAGGTCACAGAGCACGAGCTTCTTCTCCTCAGCGTCTAACCCTTCCTATTAGCTGTGTTAGCGGCCATCGTCTTAGACAATTACCAGTAGGTTCGTATATTGTCCTTTAGACCGGTTTATTGAGTAAAGTTCAGGGTATTTATCGGCGTCCCTATCCTCTTTTGTGTTAAAAACAAGACTCATGTCTCGTCTTTTGCATTTCAGCTTCTTCAAGCTCACCAACGTATTATCGAGTCTCAGTTTATCTTTATATTTCCAGATTTTGAATGTGTCTTGAGAAAATAATAGGGAAATTTATAAGAAATTGAGTATTGTATTTGTTAGAATACCACTGGGAGCAATTTTTGAGAGGAACGGAATGACGCTGCTTTCAAAATCCCATTTCATTTCCAAATAAAAATCCGGTGTTTTTTCAAGGACCTTCTTGAGCTCTTTTTCTTGTTTATTGAATAACCTTCGCTTCCTTTGAAGTAAATAATCGAAAACTAGGCCCAGCAACATGATATCAGCCTATGAAGGTTGAAAAAATCGGTTTTATTAGCATGCGCTAAAGACTTACTTGACAAACCGCTTCGTCCAAACATGACCAACCATTCACATCCTTGATTTTCGGATCAGCGCCTATTTATAACGAAAAGATCTTATTAGTTTCAAGGAACCATAAAATCCTAACCATATTGAAGAAGCAGCTGCGTAACCCTATAGTAATCAAGGTGTTGATGACTGAGCTTAGCTGCCAGAAGCAGCGGCGTGTTGCCCAAAGCATCCTTTTGGTTTAAATACTCAAGAGTTCCATATTCTACTTCAAGTAAGACCCAAAGAACTCCCTTCAATTCTAACCTTTCAATAGATTTTCAAGGGCGCGAATATCATGCAAATAAATGTATTTCCGCATTCTCTCGGGTACGCTGCTGTCGTCTCTCAAGTGCTAACCGTAAAATATATTAGAGCCCATGCTCCAAATAGATCAGTAGTACTTTTAATATGCTGATCATTGAGTTGTTAGCCGAAGTGTTGTACGATCTATGCTTGATGGTTTTGTTGTTCATTTGAGGAATAAATTCTTTCAAACCTATTGCCAATTAACTAAGAAACTTAAACACTGCTTACATGTTTTTTCAGAAATCACGCTATCATCTGAGATATCCCCGTCGCCTTTTTCTGAAGGTCTTTGGCTTGTTTGACGCGAAGTCAGCCCTATGCGGTAATTATTCAGTTTCTCCTCAAACGCTGTTTGATTGCAGCTGATTAGCTGCGTTTTCGGAGGGGCAAATAGTATCGTTTCGGTTTTTAACCCAGTTCGTAGAGGACAGAACACTCTATCGGTTTCTATCGTCGATGATGAAGCTTTATTGCCATAGTCCTCTCGTGAGGTCAGCGCATGCTGTTCTTTGAACTCAAGGCTTCTTTTGGTAGCAGCACCGGTGTCTAAGCCAGGGGAGTTCTTACGACTGTTGAATTTTATCATTTTGCTATTGAAAAACGAGTCCTTGTATTCCCTCAAAATACGAGACTGGAGGTTATTATTCAGCTTACGAGAGTCAACTTCCTCTTTATACCCTTCAACCGCATCGTCTTCATCATCGTCAACGTCCATGAACAAGTCTTCCATCAACTGCATTTCCTCGCCGTAGTCTTGAGCGTTGATTGTTGAGACCGGCTGCCTTTCAGTGAGAGGGAACTCGAATTTTTTCCCGAAAGCTCTCCCAGTGATTGCCCTTGGAGAGAGTTTTTTCCGAATGGAGTTGATATCTATTGGGGTATAGCGAGATGTGGTGGCGTAATGCATTGTTGTTAATGGCATATCAAATTGGGTTGGGATAGACTTGGCTTGTTGGGTCATGAGGGTCTTTGCAACAGGAGAATACATCATTTTTCGATGGGACTTGAATCCTAAAGGAGATAATAATGTGTGTTGGTTGGGTTTATACAGGAGAATTGATATAGCAAGCAGAGTTGTAAATGAGAGAGAAAGAGGAGTGTACCTTCGCTGGAGTATTGGGAATGAAGATTCTGAATCGAATGAACTGTAGAGAGGGGAACTCGGTTGATAGCTGATGGTTCGTCGAAAGCATCATCATCACCCTTTGAGTTAATAATAAGATACTCTGATGAATCACTTTGAAGATACTATATTGATTGATAGGGTTTCTTGTTTCTTCATTCAGTTTGGCGTAGAAATTAAAGTAAAATCAGCGAAAGTTTGTTTCATACTGAATAAAATTAACTGTAGAGTGCTTTAAGACTAATGGAAATAGTCGAAAAAGAATTTGTCTCTTATAGGTTCGATAAGCACCCAAGAGTCCCAATGAAACAGCAACCCTTTTTTTACAACATACTTGAGACATATACGCAATTCTACTACTTTATATTATAGAAAAGTCGCTTACAATTAAAACCAATGATAATGATGTGTTTTGTTGATTTTCGCCCCAAATAAGCAATGGAGACTAATCATAATGGGAAGTGCTCTTTTGCTAAATATGAGTTAATAAAATTCTCCATTAATTCTTGGAGTCTTTCTTATCTCAAAACCTCGTGAACGAAGCTCGTTAAAGTTTAACGTAAATAAACAAATTGAATTTGAATTATTTATTTTTGAATCTCAATGTCTGAAGTCGAATACTCACAACGAAGCTTCGGCCAAAAGCCAATACAAGAGGCCCAAGATTTTAATGGTAAGACACTCCCATGTCCTTGCGCCAATCCTAATTACCCATTTTTAGAAGAGGATCCTTATTCAGCAAACGAAAAATTACTCAACAGTCTCAGACAAGAGAAATCTCCCGATGAAAGGTAAACCAAAACGAACTAGCTTCTCTAATCTTTTCAACACAGTGTAAACGCTGACTCCGAAAATGAATATGAGCAGAACAAGGGTGATGCTCCTGAGAACGAAGATGAATTTGATATCAACGATAAATATCTCAATGAGCTTGAAGAGGAAAATTTAAAACTTGAACAGGAGCTCCAAGCATTTATGCAGAAACGCCCATTAGAAAACAAACCGAAGAAGGACCTCCAAATCACGAATTATGAAATGCACGATGACTATGACACACTGGAATCTCCTCCTCACCAATCAACTCTCTCCGGCGCGGTGTCTCCCTCCGATCACCCTGACCAAATATGCAACACGTTACCGAAAATCTCCGAACGCTTGGAAGAATACCAAGAATCTTATCTCTACTCCCAAAGTGATGGAGACCCTATGTCAAGTAAGCCGCTTAGCTTTCCCCTTTGAAAAAATATTATTAGACAAGAAAAAGCTGACGTTCAGCGCCGGAAAGAACCAACAGTCTGCTTCGAAAGGAAAGGTGCCATTGCTTCAGATTACCTCTCCGAAATTCGACGAAAGCGAAGAGAATCACGTAGTTGAGCAGTCACCGCTGGAAAATTCAGCGCGAAAAGAGCTCAAAACCATGCTTAAAGCGATCAATAAAACAGAAAATTCCTATCCAAACTCGGCTAACGGTTCAGCCAAAAGAGATATCCCTCTCCCTTCGAATGCCCCAGCGAATCATAGAAAAAACCAAGTCTCAGCCACTTCAATCTCTCAAGAAAATCAATCGATTTTAAGCAAGCAATCCAAAGAAACGGGCCTTGGAACAACTGGTTGTAATTCAAGGGCATCGATTGTGACTTCCCAAAAAGAAGTTCTGCAGCAGAAGAATCAAAGCAACACGTCTGACAGCTTCACGAGACCGAAATCTAGAAGCGCAAGCAAGAAATCTGCTGAGAAAAATAATCAAGAAAGTTTGTCGCCAACTCGCGGGAAAGAAAATAAGGAAAATTTCAGTAACAGCGCCAATAACCAGCAAATTCCGCCGAACAAGATCGCTACGCTTGAGTTCAGACTGGTTGGAGCTAACAAAACAATCAAATCAATGGAAAAAGAATTGAAGATGAAGGACGATAAGATCCAGGAGCTGCTAAAGGAGATCGAGAAGAAAAACCGGCTTTTTGAGATGTTGCAGGTAAGGTGTTTGTAATGGCTGTCAGTAATGAAACCAACATGGTTAGAGTAAATCGCTGGCAGCTAATCAGTCGGAAAAGAAAAATGAGACGCTTCAGGCATTAACTTCCAATATTCATAAGAAAGAAAAAGAGCTAGAGAAGAAGGTGAAGGATCAAGAGGTCATCATAGTGGAGAATAAGAAATACATGACGAGTCTGCAAGAGTTGAACGCGAAATTATTGAGAAAAGTGAAGGAGTTGGAAGAAAAATGCCAACTTATTGACTCGAAAGATAAATTGTTTTCGAGGCTCAAACAGCTCGAAAACGAAAACCAAACGTAACAATTAGTATGTCATGACTGTTGATAGCTAATTGTGTGTGAATAGTTTGAAGACGGACCTTGCTAAAGCGAATGAAAAGGCGAAAGGGCCAACGGAGAACACACGTAAAATAGAAGCAAAGCAAAAGAAAATTGCAGACGCTTTCAAGGAGTTTGAGAGCAGACAAAAGAATTACCTTGCTAAGAATAATGCACTAAACGATACGATTTTATCACTTATGACTAAATATTTAAATACCCACGAATGATAGAAAGCGCCTCGAGATGTAAGAGGTTATCCTGCTTCGCTTATTCTTTAAATTTATTTCTCTCTGTTGTAAAAGAATGCATTATGTCAAAGTTGAATGCAAAGAAAATGATCATAAAAATTCTCTTTGGTTTACTCGTTTATCATAAGAGGAACTGGAAATGCTGTTGAACCCTTTGTTCTTAATGCTTATTGTGATTTTTCAAGACTCTATATCGATGAAAAATATTGTAATCTTTTACAAGGAAGTATTCGTGTTTTGTTTTTTTTTTCAATTTCAAATTCGCTTTAGTCTCTAAGCATAATACAAATGAGTAAAATCACATAGACTTCGAGCCCCAAAGACATAGAAGAAGAATATTCGATCTATTAATTCAACATTTTTCCTCAGGTTCTCTAAAAACCGACTGGACGATACCGGTTTTCCTCTTTTTAAAAATCAAAATCGATGTCTCTGATGATAGGCAGCTGATTTCAAAAGTTAAACGAGAAAAACCAATTTGCGTTTATTACCCTGACTTCTAGAGTTGATTTATCTGAAACCCATTGCGCTTTTCCATCTTTCTCGTTCACTCTATAAGGGAGCACATGTTGCAAATAATATTTAGAGCTCTGATAACAGATCAGTAAGATAAGATTTTGAAATTTATCAAAACCTGAACGACAACGACTTGTTCTTTAACATCCAATTGCACGTCCTTGAAAGGAGTATTTGGCAAATAGACCTAATCGATTTTCAAAGGAATCAGCCACTGGTTCCTTCCAGAGATGATTTACCTTGAGAAGCAACTCCTGGCACTTAGCTGTTGAAGGGTCCATGTTCGACATGCCCAAATAAACATCATTTGCACCGACTTTTTGTCTAAATAGAACCTATTAGCCATGATATATGATGGTTAGCGCTCAAAAAGAAGTATATTACGTCGAATTCTGGTCTCTTACGAGTTTCTTTTACATCGACTGGGACCTCCGATACCTCATCAGGTGCCCAAATATCAGTTTCTTTCATTTTTTGTTTTTCTTTGGGTTTCGATTCGGATTCTTTTCCTTGGTTTCGAGTGTTAATGGTGGGCTCGATACGGGCGTTTGGTTTTGCTGTCTCTTTCTTCTCTGTTGATACGATGGGTTAATTGAGATAAGAGATGAGTGAGCTACTTCCGCCACCGATATCGCCGGGATTCAGCATACTGCCTCTAAACTGTGCATATTCATCGAATTCTACCTCTTCTTCCTAAAAAGAGGTGAGTAAACACCAGAAAATAACCGCTATGTACTCCGGTTTTAAGAATCTCTTGAAGCTGCTGTAAGTCTCTGAAATCCATCTTTCTTTATTTGAATGTTAGTTAATTTTATTTCTTTTTTTTCGAATAGATCAGAAAAAAGACTGCAAATTTCGTTCAGTTGCAAAAAACTCGAAAGTTCAAAATCGATTCGCCTCTTCCAGACAATGAATGAAAATTCCACATTATCAAACAGGATGCATTCATCATGTTAAAAAAAAAAAATCTCTATGAAATAAACACGTGTTAATAATCAAATAAGAGGAAAATTCAAAATGAAATAGCATTGCTTGGAGTTCGAAGACCTTTCACCCACGTGGGTCCTCTTTTTTTCAACATTTTTTTGAGAAAAGGTAATTTCAACAAGATAGGTTCTCCTTTCCATAAACTTGAAAGAAACACTTAAATACCCTCAAAAAATTTGAATAGCAAATATAATTTATCGCCGAATGTTCTACTTGATATCTTCGCTAATAATCCCGATCGTCTTGGCACAAACTAGCCAGAGGATGGTTGGGACGGCTCTGGAAGGACTCCTGAAATGCGCTCCAGTCGCCCCTTTTACCGGTATTCTATTACCCTTACAATGACTCACATTAATTCCAGAGTTGAACTACACATTCGACAACGTGCACGAACTACCTCACGAGCTTGTCTGTCCGGAATACGCACAAAGGACCTGCTGCAGTCAGCAGAACCTTGCTAAGCTTCAAACCATGTAACATTTCGCTCAAATCATTGAAAAAAAGCTTTGACCCGTGTTAGAATCGGTAAATTCTATCTCTCGCATGATATAACGGTAGGATGCTCCTCCATCCTCAATAACTTGTATTGCTACGATTGCGATGGCGATGTGGTATGTTTTTCCTCTATCTCTACTTGTAATCCAAGCTCCGTCCTAGGGTACAGGGCTAAGAAGAGGAATTTGCCCAGGGACCTGCCGGAGAATATACGATGAATGCAGATCTGATTATTTCACTATAAAAGAGACAATGAAGCCAGAAATCTACCCTTGCCAGGGCAGCTCATTAATCTGTTCATCTCTAGAAGACATCACGAGCTCGCCTGAAGAATTTTGCAGGATGCTCGGCTTTGAAATAAACGAAATCCAGACGCTGGACCAGGAAGCGCTAGAAGCTTTACGAACGGATAAATCGCAATATAAACCGTTTTGCTTTGATCTGACTCCAGCCGCAAAGCTCTGGGGTCCTGCTCTTAAGCGTCCTGCTACAGAAAAACCTGCAAAGAAACCAAAACAAGAAAGAGAGCTGCCAACCTTTTGGTCGACACTATCTCAAGTACTCTCGCCTAGACTTCTTGTAGGACTATCGATTCTCATGCTGATACCAATTTGTGCTTGCTGCTATTTTTTCTATTCGGAGAGAAAAGACACTTATGAGCTCGAGGAAGAGATCGAGGAACAAAACGAAAAATTGGAAAAGATGAATAAAGAGAAAGGGGCTAAGAAGGAGAAAAAGATAAAGAGCGAAAAAGAAACGAAGAAAGAGAAAGAGGAATAACTCGCTGTGAATAGAGATATATATATAATAGCTTTTGTGATGTTGTAGAGCAAAGACAGAGGCGTATATGTTTGGTTTTGAGCACTGTGATTCATGGATTTAAAAATAAGCGTGAATTTCGCTAACAAATTCATGTAAATCAATTATAAATGTAGGAAATTTGTATCGAACATTATGAGATATTTAGTTATTATGCACCGGGGTTTTGATTTGTAACGCGAGGGATCAATAACAAACTGATAAGGATCTGGTTCAGGAACCTGGAGTATATCATCCCGATGAACCTCAGTAGGAATATATAGAAATTGAAGCTAGAGAAATGCCGAGTTAGACTCATTCAGGTAATAAGAAATTACTTCTCAACGTAGGCCAATAGCATTTCCAATAGCAGCCCTACCATGGAAAAAGTTGTGAAATACCCCAGCAGTTTTGTAGACTTCTTGAGAGTCGCAATGATGCCGAGCGTATAGTAGAGGACTACAAACGCCGTGTCGACTTAACACACATGATTATTAGAGAATTGATAACGTTTCGCATTGATTTACTGCATAGGATTGTGATGAGAATCTTCGAAAGGCTCTCTTCAGAGGCACGTGGATACAGAAGTTGCAGCTGATTATGCTAAGGATACGCATTTTAATGATAGATTACCTCGATGAGTTTCCTGTCTCTGTAGATGTATCCTAAAATCTGAAAGATTGTCTCGGAAACAATTGCGAGGAGTAAAAAATATCGGAAATTGCGCTGATGTTTGAGGAAAAGTCCTACAAAATCGTCGAAGTACGCTGGAATTTCGTTTGCGTCCGCATAGAAAATGATTTCATCGTTATCTACGATGTACACGATTCTATTGCAAGGAATTTTATGAGCTGAGAGGCGAGAGAATCTAGTTACTGATTGTTAGGGGCTGCGGCGTTGAGATGCTGCTCTTCTTCCAGTTTAATATTGTATTTGGGAGCGGGTGTGGCTAAGAGAATTGCATGAGTAGGAAAGTTGGAAGTTTGGTGATAAGATACCTCGCATTAGAGATCCGTCTGGGTTCAATGCGATGAGGTCGCTATCATTGCTGGCAGCAGACTCGATGGAGGAGGCTTTGCCCTCCTCAAAAGGTTCTTCGTTGGCTAATCCTTGGTAATTCATGGAGTGAATAATACACTCTGATTACCACAGAATTGATTATTCGTTTTAAAACTGCTGAAGTGTATTGTTCGGAGAATCAAAATATCGTTACCTCATTCAAACCAGTATCAAGCACAACTGCTGCCCTTTCTTTTTTTTTTACCAGAGACAGCATGTCATGATTTTTCTCGTTTGTTAGAAGAGATTTAACGAATGTAAAGACTTGCTTGTGCGAATTATATCAAAAGGAAAAGCAAATTTTCAAGGATTATCACAAAAATAAAATGCGCTATTCAGAATGCGATCTAATTAGGTATTCAGAGTCAGAGATCATATAGAGAAAGAAATGAAATGTGGCACATAGGTAGAACTATTTATCAGCATTAAGAGCAGAGTATCTTCCAGATTTCAAATTCCAGTAATGCGTAAATTGTCTTAACGTTATTTATTTGGTACGACCTAACTGATTTTGAAGACTGAATAGAAAAGGAGTGGATCGATACCAAATTAGAGAGAGAATCTATAATGAATCCAGGTTTTAATAATTTGAAGTCTACGGATTATTGGTTTCCTTTCGGTCGATGATGAGTTTGTGTGTTTTTTTCTGCTCAAATCATTGTTCTGAATTCTGCAAAATAGAGCCGACTGTAAAAAAAAATATGCCTCAAAGCTCTCTACCTCAAGGGCCAGAATGTAATAGTTTAAAACAAATGCAATTGTAATCAATGTGGAAGAAGAAAAGATAAGACGCTGATCTTTAACAATTCCTAATTTACTTCACTATGAATAAGTCTCGTAGAAAGCTTGGTTTGACTTTAAGAGCTGGCATTTCAGCCAAATCAATTGAGATCTCAAAAAAATATAAATATGTAAGTTTTTGCCTCGTTAAGGTTCGCTTCACTTATTTGCAAGCGATTTCGGGGGAATCTTTAATTTCGAGAGAAATATTGATGAGATCATTTTTTGAAAAAAAATCAATTTGTTTTATCCAAATAGAATTATTTATTTATCTTTGAAAAAACCCTCAAAATACTGGGAATTCCATTCTTATGAATGATTCTAATCATTTTTCTGTTTCTTTGTAGTTTCTAATAGAAGTTCGAAACAGAGAATTAAATTAATTTCAATAATAAGCATTTGCTGACTGAAAATCAAAGTCTTTCACAATCAATTCAAAAAGTTTTATTAGTTAATTCCAGAAGACCAAAAAGAAACCCAAATTTGGCTCATAATCGATTTCAACACAGAAATTTCCAAAACGCTTTCAGGCAACGTATACAAAGCATCTCCTACCCATCCGCAGCAAATCTCGACACAATTGGCAAACTCATCCATCATGCTGATCCATTCCCAATCAGACTCATAGAATTAGATTCTTCTTATCTAACCCAAAATTTCATTTAGAGCCTACCTATTTAAGAATGAACCACTGATCCAATCAGAAGGGCGCTCCAATAAATAAAAAGAGACGCTATTTCTTTAAATGTAATTTCACCACTTATCACCTGCCTGGCTTCAAATTGCCATTAAACAACAAAGTATACCTAAAATTCCATATTTCACTCTATTAAGTCATATTTATTCCGAAATACCCAGATACTTTCGTACTATCGAGCTAATTTATTCCTAATAGAAGGGATTCTACCCATTGATCGCCTTCAGATGAACTGCCTAAGAATACTCGAGACTTTAGTATGTTCATTTGCGTCTTTTGGACCAATTTGCGATTACTTTCTTAAGAAATATTAGCTATATAAATACACAAACTTGTCCTGCTCGAGAGCACTTTTTAATTATTTATTGGGAATAATTTTCTTCATTGTTCTCGAATCGTCCTAATCAATCCTTCTATAATAATCAAATTATAAGGTTAAGGCCACTGGGCACCATTTACATTCGCATTACTCTACAATATTTGAGCTTATCTAACTCCTACTAATACGGTGAAGATAGCCCATACTATATGTGTGAAAGGCATTTTCAGGACCAGCCTTCGCGGGTAATGAAAACCTGTTTAAAGTATTTTCTTGGGTTGATAAATGTTATCCTGTTCTTAAATTAATTTATTATTTTTCAGTGAATATGGAGAAAAAATTAAAGAAAAAAGCCCGTGCGGTCGCTAAGACCAACAATTCCATCCCGGCCTTCCTCCTGAAGACTTATGAGATTCTCGACGTAATGCATTGATGGGATTTTGCTATTAATGTTTTGTTACGTGTAGAACATTCAGTACGCCGACATAATTTCTTGGAATGCCGATGGCTCTGCATTTTCCGTCAAAAATATCAATGATTTCTCAGAGAAAGTGCTCCCGAAGTACTTCAAGCATAGCAATTTTCAATCGTTTGTGCGACAGGTAGCTTTTCCATCATATTCTCATGTCACACCGCTCTAGTTAAACATGTACGACTTTCATAAAACGAGACAGGAGAACAACGATAACGAGTTTAAGCACCCATTATTCCGACAAGGCTACAAGTACGGCCTCTTATTTCGGACAGTGCGATATGAATTTTTTTATTATGTTAAAGGCATCTCCTCTCTGAAATCAAGCGCAAAACGCCTGAGACCACGGCAGGGTCAGTCGCTGGAGCATCCAGCAGCAGAAACCCATTGAATGAGAATCTTCCTCAGAGCGCGAACAGTGAAAGCTCGCATTATTGGGAAAATCAGCACCAAATGCAACAGCCTCCGCAGCCACAGTATCAACAAGCGCAGCAACAAATGTATCCGCCCCAACAGCATCAGCAGCAACAAATGGCTGTAATGCAGGAGTATAGCGCGTATGAGCAGACCGTAGCGATCCATCCTAGTGCAGGTGGAGGTATCGTTGCGAATGACCCAAGGTTTTCACAAGAGGTATAAACAGTATTCGGTACAGTACCTCTCATGTCGAATATTCGTAGGTAATGGCTATTAGATCGAAGCTAATGGAGGTCGAAGGCACGACCAAAACGATCTCGCTTCAAAACGCGCAGTTGATACGCGAGAATAAGCTGCTATGGAACGAGATGCTCAAAACTAAGTAAGATGAGACAATTGACTGGAATTAAGTATTAAAAAACATAAGGGAAAAGAGTGAAAGAAAGGTCGAGAAGCTCGTCCTTTTTATTTTCTCTCTATTGCGACCAAGTTTGTCGAAATCGCTTGGAAACAACCCAACAATGTTCAAAAAAATCATCACGGGTAGGGTCTACGTATAGACAATGCAGATGGCTAATCTCTTTTTTTGGGTGGACTAGATCTCGCATTGAAGAATTTCCAAAATGGTTCTAATTCAAATGAGAATAATAGACTTACAAAGGAAGAAAGCAACGAAGAATCCAAGAAAGAAGTGACAGATGTAAAAGAATTAATTTAGTTTTGATAGTGATTTGATGCTGATAGGCTTTGGCCCTGTTTAAAGAGAGCTTCGAGGACAGCGTCAATCCAGACTTGGAAAAATTCCTAAAAAATTACCCCAATCTGATGCAGAAAGCAAACAGCGCGAATTCGAAGACCGAGGGAAAGAAGCTCATGGAAGATTACTTTAACTATCTCCAAGGCAAGGATAAACAGCAGAACACTCAGCAAGGGACTCAGCCACAGCAACCTCAGCAGCAGCATCAACATCAACAACAGCAGCAACCCAAGCCCATGAATCCTGGTCAAAACAACGAATCGATGGCTCGAAGCAACAGCGCAATGGTCAGACCACCTACTATGACGGCGAACCAAGTGCCTGAATTTTCTCAGTTTAATGAGAAAATGAGCAATAAACCATCTGTCCTCAACGCCTATGTTCAGAATCCTACTCAAAAAAGGCCAAATAGCGAAGGTGTTGATAAGTTTCAAGATCCTTTGGCCCAAAACCCTTACCAGGACTACGATATGTCCAAACAATTCAGTAAATTCATGAAATTTCTATTTTCTAAATCATTGCATTAGACCAGCCATTCAAGCAACAAAAAACTGAGCCCAACGCTCCCAACCTAGCAACAAACACGAACATGCCTCAGTACAGAGACCCAATGGGAAATATGCCTTCAAAGCCGCTCAACCCACAGACCAACGGAGACAACATGAACGCACCAGGCGGGTTCAGACCTGAGATGGGCAATCAAATGAACAATCCGATGATGCAGCAAGCAACGCCAGGGATAAATCCAAATTTCAATCCTCAGAGCACCTTCCAGTACGGAGCTCCTGGCTTCAACGTTCCTAACGGCAATCAGTATTTCCGAGACGATATATACAAGAACCAAGGGTTCCAACAGAGTTTCAACCCAATGAGTATGAACCAAGCACCTTATCAGCCAGACTTCATGCAAAACCCTTATAATAAATTTAATGCCGTGCATCCAGGTTATATGAACCAACCTCCGCAAGGGGACATGCTAGGCGACTTCAACGCCCAAGCTCCACTCAAAATAAACAATCCACAAGTCCCAATGAGCAGTAAGCCTACAGAAAACTTCGCTAGACCCAACTTCAATAAGCCCGAGCAAACCTTGGATTATAAACCTCAGCCGAACATGCAAGGCGGCTTCTCAAACCCACCTCCAATGAATAACTTCAATCAATACATGCCCGCCTACTCTAACGAGCTTGATGAACTGAAAAAGAACGGAAGCAATCCACAGATGATTAAGTCGGCTCAAGCGTTCCCAAAAACACCAGGACAAGGAACGGATAATGTTTCAAGAGACAATCTATCGACATCGCAAGGCAATCGAAGAAACGTGGAGCTTCGTGACGAGTTTGAGATGATGAATGACGGTTCGGTGAATATGAGAGGGAATACCGTCTCGAATGACCAGGATCATTTTTCGCGAAGCTACGAAGGGTCAATTTTTGATGGACAGCAAGACTTTTTTTGAAGTGAATCGAGCGCGGGTTCCTTTGCGCCTTGAAGCAGTCACATGATTAAAATATTAGAGGGAAATAGTCTACGTAATGTGGACATGGGAACTTAATGTTTTGCAGAAAAATTTCGCTTTGAATATGGTGAAGATTAATTAAGCTGATTATTATGATCATCATGAGCCACAGAGCATAATTTATATATATATGTTCTTCATATGTGTATGATTACATGATGTTTTTTTCCATTGCACTGTGATTGAAACTCTGCAATTCCATTGCTTTTATACAATGTTTATTGTATCTCAGACAGAGTAAAGCTCATTAACAATACCTACCGTTGTTTAGCTTATCTTCTCCCAACTACCCTCGACAGTCACTGAATAGATGGGCTAATTATCATATTTTCAGCCTTTAGGTGCAAGTGAGGAGAGGGATCAACAGTTAGTGAGTTCGCGAATTTTATTCATCGTTTAGAACGTTAAAATTTCAAATTTCCTAAATTTCCTGATTTAAGGAAATTATTAAATCGTTTTATCATTTCTCGCTAAAAAATTTCTTAAACCGACCTTGAGGATACTTACATGAACACCAGCTTTAGTAATTACGATTTCGCTGCTCAGAAAGAGAACCTTCATCCTTATACACGACCTTCCGAGTATCTCGAAACACGAAAAGGCCAAAGCAGCTTAAACAACAGCTTCTCTAATGTTAACCGCTCGTTCGGTCGTGAACTGGTAAATGTCCCAAGGAACGTGCAAAGATACCACCCATACAAGCCTGAAGTAACCTCAACCACCTCTGTCTATGTTAATTGTCTTGTATTAGATACCTACCCAGAGCTTTGAGCCTCGAAGAGCTAGCTCCAAGAGGGACTTTGTTGCGTCTTCGTCAATTCTCGATCCAAAGCGACTTATCCGACCTCCTTCTAGAGAGCGCCCTGTGCTTGCTCAACGCAATAGTTACTCTGCTGTAGAATACAACATCGAGTTGAATCGCTCTCGGCTGGAGTCGAAAAAGGAGATTCTTAAGCACGCTGCTCCCGAGACGACAGGCCTGTCTCCTAAGAAGACACAGTATGAACAGCGTAGAAAAGGAAGTCACGCCAACATCCTTGAAGACGAAAGAAATGACTTTGGAAACCGAGAGAGACTAAAATACGTAGTCGATTACGCTAAACAAATCTTCACACATATGAAGAATACAGAGGAAAAATATTTAGCTCAGCCCAACTACATCACCTTGAATCAAAAAGACATCAATCCTAAAATGAGGGCCATATTGATTGATTGGCTTATAGATGTCCATAATAAATTCAAAATGAGACCAGAAACGCTGTTTTTAACTGTCAATCTCATTGATCGGTACCTCGAGCTCGTCACTATCACAAGACAGAAACTCCAGCTGGTTGGAGTAGCCAGCCTGCTGATCGCTGCTAAATACGAGGAGATCTACCCGCCTCGAGTTAAGGATCTGGTCTATGTGACTGATAGTGCGTTTAAACGCGAGGAAATTCTCGACATGGAAGGCAAAATTCTCGCCGCGCTCAAATTCCGATTGACGGCGCCTTCATCATACGAGTTCTATCAGCGGTTCGTGCAATTGGCGCAGATAGGGGAAAACGCTGCATTCATAGGGTGCTACCTGCTGGAACTGGCTTTGGTTGATTACAAGATGATGAAATATACAGCGCGAATGCTGGCTTGTGGCGCGGTGTATGCCGCGAAAGCGTCTGAAGGCAAGACTGAATGGAGTGATGTATTGGCCCGAAACAGCGAGTATGATGAAACAGCGGTGAAGGCCTGCGCTGAGGAACTGGCACAGCTAATGGTGCCTTCTCAAGACAAAATCGTGCTCACGGCAGCAAAGAGGAAATACTCGCAGAGCAAGTATGGTGGAGTAGCAAATACTGTATTAAAGAAATTTTGACCATTGGAAATTTATTTTCCAGCCATTAGAAATGTAGAAACTTTCTTTATATATCTATATAAAGGGGTTGTTTCAAATTCTCTACCAAAGCTTTTTGTATGAATCTTTACAATGTTGGAATATGATCGTTTATTTATTTTCAAAACTCGAATCTGTTATTTTGGAATTGGAATTAGAATCGGTCTGTTGCGGGTATTTAAGGCGTATTTCGAGTTAATTAATTACACACATTGATCTTAGTTGTAAGGGAAAAATCAGATCCAAAGCTATATAATAGAGTTGTGATCTGGGTTTCTCTAATGATATGAACCGAGCCTGAGTTGGTTTTTTCCCAACAGTGATGCCCAAGCAACTAAAATCATGTGATGATCGCCTTCTTTGGCCTCGCTGTCTACTCCTTTTTTCCTTTTTTAGAAATTCTTCCATTTAGTATTTGAATAATTCAATCTCTGTCCTCTAAATTGGACCTTTCCTACCTTTTCTTAGCAGTATTAAGAAAGGAGAAACTGCCATGTGCGCCTTTTCTCATTACCAATTCGAGAAATAGCAAAATCTCCTTGAGATAGCCAAAATAGAAAGATATTAGACAATCTTTTGGTCCCAACGATCAGATAATTGTTGAAGTTTTCTTTCTCAATAACTCCAATAGCGGTTCCTGCTCACCATCCTTCGCATTCAACCCCTTCATGGGAGAAAATGGGAGGAGAAGAGCACTATTATCATAATAACAACAGAGATTATTATCATTTTTTTAGACCGATCATGGTTTTCCCTTTGTAAGATAAAAAGCTTAAGTACTTGGCATTTCTCTCAAGGTGTCGTACTATTACATCTTCAATTTTCAATTAGAAGCCTCTTCTCGACTAGGAATATCATCAATTTATGTAAATGAAACCTATTATCATAAACTAACAACAAATAGCAGGCAAAAACTATGCGAAAATAGAGCAATCCAGAAGAGCCTTCGTTATCCCCCATAACTTATTGCTACTGAGTGGAATGATTGTAGCCAAACAACATTTAAAAAAAGAGAAAGCTTTTAAGTCTCAATAAAGCAATTGATTTAATCAAAGGCACGGTGCTAAGATATGATCGTCAAGAAGACCTTCTCGTTCCTGGCTTCCACCATGAGTCTAGCTCACCAGCTGAAGCGATTCCAACACTTCACCTACAAAGACTATCGCGGTTTTCGTACCCGCCTTCAAAGAATCCCAGATCTCGCTTCTGATGATCTTATCACCGCTGACTCCAAATACGCCGAAAAGATCGAAGACGTAACATCCCTCCCTCAATTCCCTCACTAAACACCTTCTTTCAGATGGTTGAGAAATTCAAAAAGACCCAAGACCATCCAATCCATCCAAAAAACATGGGAATTATCATGTATCAATGCGGTTTGAACGATCTCTACGAGCCTTCAGTCTTCCAAGCTTTCGAGCGAAATATGCATTTATACAAAGGGCAATTCGGCTCCCGGTTAGCCTTCGGCTGCTTGTATGGCCTTTTCCGCACGAATGCAGGAACAATCAACGGCATTGAATTCTTCAAGCAAGAAGTCCTTGACAATTTCGATGATATCAGTAATATTCCACCCCTCTTCTACTCATTATAATCTGCTATTTAGCTCTCTCCGAGGCTTTCCAGCTCTTAGAAGCTCTCAGTTTAAATAAACAACTCAGCAAAGAAGAAGCTCATGCCGTCCTTGAAGAGCTCATTAAGCCAAAGTTTTTGCAATTTTGGCAAAAGAGCCTCCAGCATCAAAAGAGAAAGATGATAAGAACGATCGAATTTTTCCTTTCCTTGGAATACTACGATGAAGAGCTCTGGGGACTGCTTCTCAGCGCGCTTAGAACGCGCAAATCCCTCGCGAGCGTTGACCCTGTCTCAAAGCTCTATGAACTTTTTAGCAAATTGCAGGAAGGAGGCAATTTCCCTTTCGATCTGACCGAAGATATCGCGCATTACAGGAATTTATTGGAAACCAAGCCAGACCACATCTGGCGCTATAACGTTGAGGAGAAGCGATTTTATACATATGAGGAATTGAAAGCCAAGCGAAATGATTACCGATACACAGACCAGAGACTCGCGCCTCATTGGGGTAAGGAACTGTATGAAGAAGTTAAAAGCGTGGAGGGCTTGCCACCTATTGAAGATGAGGAGCAAGGACTTGATTATGATAGAAACTCGTTCTCGGTGCTGTTGGCTGAGAGATTTGATATGGTTAGGAGAGGAAATGTTAGCGAAATGGATGATGAAGACACCTTCAGAGATAGTATGGTCACAGGCGATTTCATGCCAGGCGAGCACGATCCATCTCTAGACCAGCTTGCGGAGGCAGAGGCTGAGGAGGAAATTAACGAGGAGCTCTTTGGACTCGATGAGCTGAGGAAAAAGGCTGAGATGGAAGAAAAACAGGCTCAAAATACGGCCAATCAACTGAAAGGTCAAGCTAAAGGACAGAAAGGCGGTCAAGGCCAAGGCAAAAAGAATAAGTAAGAAATCTGAATAAAAAATGAGAAAAAGCTATTAGGACGCCTCCTAGCAGTTCTAGTGAATTTTGTGAGCCAGCAGTACGATTTCTGATTGTTTTTAAGATTTATGAAGCTATTCTTGCTATTGTATATCTAACAAGGACAAAATTAATGTTCTCTTGAGCAGCTTATCGCCCAATTCTCTCGATACAATGATGATTTGTTCGTCTGTCCATTAGTTTCCCTCGCTCGGCTGGGCAGTATTTTCCGGGCTGTGGATCGTAGATAACCTTTTATGTAAAAAGATAAGCGTATCCTGCGATGTAGGAGGAAGTAACACTGAGAGCTGGATTTGAAGGTTTCAATATTAATCAGTTTTCAAATTTAAATAAATTTTGATTTAACTCGGGGCTGAATCAGAAAGTCTCATACAACAAAAGAAAATTTACCAGAACGAATGCATTTATCTGGTCAACGCGATACCCGCGCGAATTACCACCTTCCGCAAGGCGTTAAGGTCCCTGCGCAAGGAAAAAACTCTGGAAACGCGCATCAAACCCAGACTGCGAGGTAAAAATCACATAATCCCAACAACCCTCATGACTAATTGAAATTTCGTGGGATAAGTGAGCAGAAAAAACAAAGCAAAATTGATGGAGAAATAGTCTGCAAGCGTCTTAATGAAGAACCCGTGAAAATTATGAAAGAGGGAGACCGAAAGAGTACCACTTCTAATAAATATTTGAAAACATTAAACTCATCCTCATAGACTTTGTGCCTTTGGCACTGGTGATCGAAAATAAGAAAAAGGCTCTCAAAGAGCAGCCTGACCTGATCAGCAAACCCGTGAGTGAATCTCGACCAACGCCGGAGCTAGTCTTAGCAAGCGGCCAGCTCGTACACAGCAATAGCAAAGGTCATTTACCCCCAAAAAGCAAAAATCTCAAGGGTTCGCACTCTCAATTGAGCTTTGACGCTTCCAATGACGAAGACGCTTACCAATTGCTTGAAAAGAAATGTTTAAACCAGCAGCAGCCTGGCAGGAGGAATTCAAAAATTCCATTATATCCAACCCAAAACCAAAACCTTCCACCATCAAAAAAGTCTCAGGAAGTGAAGCGAAGGGATGGGTCTCGAAGCCGGGAGCCGTCGAGACCGACGCTAATGGACCAAGGGCCGATTAAAAATCACATTGTGCCCGTGAGAAATAAATCTTCGCCTCCGAAAACGCGTAAGTTTGGAGATTTTTTGCAGTTTGCTAAAGAAACAAAATAAATAGGAAAATCGAAGAGCATTGAAAAAAAGCCAAAGAAAAACGAACAAGAAAAGGAGAATAAGCCTCATGTGAGCGCTGAATTCGATCAAATGATCAAAAACAACGCGAAAAGGATCTTGGAGGAAAAGCGCCGCCAGAAGGAAGAAGAACAAATGCAGCGTGAAATGGCCTTGAATAAAAAGCACCGTGTTTTTGAAGAAGATCAAAAAATCCGAGAACTTAACAAGCAAAGCGTTCAACCAGAGCGTTCCAAGAAGAACAGCCTCCCCTGGGGCGCTGACCAACGGAAATTTCAACAGCAATTTCATGGAAGCAGGGTCAATATGGAGAACAACGGAGAATTCGAGGCTTTTGAAGAGAAGAAGAGATATCATCAATTAGACGAAAGAGAGCGAAGAGAGAGAATTGGCCTGGGACACCTCGAGGAAAACGTAGTGAAACAGCTCAGGGATAGGTCCCGAGCGAAGAAAAGTGAGGACGTGAAGCACGTGAGGGATGAGAGCTCTGCGGAGAGAGTCCAACAGCAGAAACCGAAACTAACGAAGGAGCAAGAGCAGAAAATAAAAGAGTTTATGGAGATACAAAGGCAGCGAATGGAGCAAATGAGCCGTATGCAAAAAGAGACAAAAGAGCAGGAGAGACAGAGGATCAGAGAAAACCTTAACAAGCTTCTTGAAGAGCAGAAAGCTCAAGTGAAGAAGGAGAGAAAGGAGAGAAAGCGCGCGACGCCTGAGCCTAATGGCTTAGAGCAATTGTCGAAGCAAAAGCAAAAGAAGAAAGGGAAAAAATTGAGTCGGAAGAACCTCGTCCTCGATGACTTATCCAGCAAAAAAAATAATTTCCCTGACTATAACATTCCTCAGCAGGACCTAAATTCCGTGCAGGTATCTCTCTCGCTTCGAGAAGGCGATGATGATCAGAATTACTCACTCTTGTACAGCGAATATCGAAAGATTATCAATGAAAAACAGCTCCTTAGTTCCCAGCAGCAGGACGTTTCAAGACTCAGCGGCGGAGATTTCAGCCATTCTCATCATTCGTCTCGGCAGCAGTATTACCACGGAAGCAGCATAGCTCATGGCTCTGCTAGCAAAGGGTTGAGTGATAGAGCGCCTGAGATGGTCCATGAAAAATCGCGTCATAGCCCTGAACATGATGGCAGTCAAAACTATAAGGGAGAAAAAGCCCCCACGAAGCAAAGGAAGGAGAGAATGAAGAAGCAGTTTATGGAGTTAGCGAGGAAAGTTGAAGATGTGCTTGGGGCCGACGATGACTCTAGTGCGCAAACGAACAGGATTGATCCGACTGGAGGTGACTTCTTGCCAAAGCGTGATCAGAACGGCGTTAAGAGGAAGAATAAGCCGCAGATTGACATTCTTGATCAAAATGATGAGAATCAAGTGATTGACGAACTCAACACGAGCAATTTCTCTGATGAGAATTATTTAAAAGACGAGAGTCTCATCATTCCCGGCACCACGGAGATGCGCGACGCTGAAAAAGACGATGAAGGCGAAGAAGAGAGATATCCTGAGCACAGTCCTCGGGAAAATGGCGTGCAAGATGGCCGGTCGAATATCCCAGGAAACCAGGGGGAGTATTATGACGATGAAGACTTCTTTGAGGATGAAGAGGCATATAGACAGAACTACCGAATCGTTGAGGCAGCGGCGATATTTATTCAGAAAAATTACAGAGGATACTTGGCCAGGAAGCAGGTAGGCGAATACCTTGAAAACTTATACGGAATGCAGCAGTACGAGGATCCTCGGATGGGTCATGACGCGCAATACTTACAGAATCCACATGGAAGGAGGAATGAGGCCGTATTGAGGGAAGAAGACCGGCTGATACAGAAATACGGTCAGAATATCTCAGGAAGCTTTGAGGATAAATTAGACTCGGGGAAAAAGGGTAGTCAGGATGAAGAGCGCGATATAGTACATCAGGGGCTTAGAAAGCAGCAAGGACATGGGCATCAGCAAGAAGAGAGCGATGATGAGGTTGGTGAATATTATGAGTATTATCAGCAATTCAATAAGAATCTGCAGCAAAACTTTGAGGATAATGGTGAAGACGATGGATATGACTCCCAGGACGATTTTTACAGTCATCTCAATCAGCAGCTACAAGGCAAGAACGCGAATCAGCATCATGTCAGCGTCAATGAGAATGAAGAAGATGCCCATGATAAAAAATATCATGTGCTGAAAGGAGGTCAAAAAATGAACCTATTAAAGCTCCCTGGACAACAGAAACCAGTCCAGCATGTTGAATATGAAGATGAGGACATCGATGACGAAGTGAGCCATGAGCTCCTTCATCTCGGCGCGAAGCAGCCCAAGAGACAGCTCTCTGATAGCGATCTCCGATACTCCTCCGAAATGGCGAATGAGGAGCCTTTGCAAAAGAAACCTTTTGAAATTAAGAAAAAAGACAATAATACTATCAAAGGAAAGGAAGACGCAGGCAAGTCGCAGAGTCGTGATGATAGATATCACCATGATCAAAGCGAGAGCGAACCTGGTTCTGGTCGCGATAACGTCCCCCAATTCATGGGAAATCCTGACATCAGCCAAGAGAAAATGGTGATGACGTCGATAATCCAACCTGATGAGGAGGTCCTCGAAGATGATTCCGCTGCGAAGAAGACAAAAGGAACTCATCACGCTCCTTCCAAGAGCCAAGGGAAACCGCTCGATGACTCGAAAGGACGCGCGAAAAGCGATCTCGAAGACACTCGGCAGCATGCGAGACAGCAATCAGATGATGCTTCCATTGGTTCTTATAGTGCAATGAAATCGAATCCGCAAAGCAACACAAAGGCGAGATCCAGTGACCAGGGCGGACTTTTCGTTAGAGAAATAAACGATAACTCGAAGAGCTTGATTACAGTAGGGGAATACGATGAAGCTGGCAGAGATCTCCAGAGTGCAGGTAATTTTTAGCAAAAAGAAAGATGGTTTATGAGATTTTTTAGAGAAAATGAGATCAGGAATGAAGACTAAAACTGACACGACTATCCTCAGAGAGAATTTAATCGAGGAGTTCCAGAAGGCAGGGCAGTTAGACAGCGCTCAAAAAGGCGAAACTATAGAAGATTTTAAAAAACTAAACGCAAATGACAAGAAAACTGCCGCCGACCAAGCACAAGCATCACCAAGGGATAAGCAGCTTTTGCAAAAGACTTTTGAACTCACCAGCATTTATCAGAATGTAATAATAATTACTCTTTTTCCGTTGGTTGAACTAATATTTTTGTAGGAATTGGCACGTGTTCGTGAGGAACAGGCGAAGAAACTGGCGGATATCATCGGTCAGCTATCCTTCTTACAGAGCTCGGATCCTGAACTCAGCGCAAAGGCCAAACATTTCATTGAGAATCTGCAAAAACAGCTGGAAGACAACAAAAAAATGCTCCAAGAGAACCTCGACATGCAGCGAGCTGTCAAAACCGCGCATTCGACGATAAGCAATGATCAAAGTCTCTTAAATGAACTCGAATATCTTGTCAAGCAGACCGGAACGATGAATTTTAATAACACTGTGATGTCAATCCAAAACACCTTACAAACCCATCAAGGTAACAAAATTTACTTGATAATGCGAATGCTGAATTTCTCTCCAAAGATTTCATTCGAGAAATGGGTTTATCGATTCCCAATGCTAACAACACTGCTGATGGAAGGAAAAAAGCGCCTTTGGGCAAGAAAGCGAACCTGCAGATCGACACCGAAGCGATCAATAGAGAGCAAAATGAGCATGAACAGCAGCATTCCGAGGGTCTTGAAGGTATGAATATGACTGAGCAGATGATCCGCGAACAATCAGCGGCGACGCTTTCTCACGCGATGAACACACCGACTCCGCTGTAAATTTTATCACCTTTGTAACTAAGTGTCTGAACAAAATTATTATTATAATAATAGAGGAAGTCGCAATAAACTCAAGCGTTTTGGCCAAGAGGATGAATTTGACATGACTGGAATGCAGGAGCCAGGCAGCATCTTCGAGAAGGACCCGTTCAAGGAGTTCGCGAACCAGAAATTCAAAGAGCTATTGCATCAGGAGAATATGCTACAAATGATTAAGATGAGGGAGCAAGCGCTGGAATCCCGCCATAAATCTCACGTTGAATACATGAATAAAATGCTCGAAAATAAGCGCGTTTCTCCTCGCACGTTCCACCATAAGCAAATGGAACTCGAGAAATGGGTCACGAAAGAACGGGAGCAGATTCAAAAGAGCAAAAGAGACATCGAGAAAGGCTGGATGAGCTTCGCAGATGCGATTAAGAGGGTAATTGCTAAGAACTTTATCCTTTTTTAATGGCCTTGACTATAGACCAAAAGAGACCTTGAATTCATGAGAAAAGTGAAAGACGAAGATAAAAAGAATTTGTTTAACGACCTCAACCTCAGGAACTCTTTCACTGACGAGGAGGGCAACTTCCCTTCTTCAAAGAGACTTCCTTTCAAAAGTGACGGAGAGACCGGCGAGTCTGATTTCGAGCGAACTCAGAGCCAAGAAAAGCTTCCTAAAGGCAATTTTTCATATGGAGTTGACTTTAAGACGCCTGGATCTTCAAAGAACGTGATAAATATTATCGACAAGTTCGAGATCAAGGAGGATGGCGGCAATACCGGCCAACCAGAAATCAAACGTAAGCAGATATCGATTGAGCTTGCTCTAATTAAACTATCAAGCACATATGACGAAAGTCTTACCAGCACAAAAGTCTCAGAAGAGCACAGAAAAAAGACACGAGCAGCGAGGGGCGACTGATTCTGAGGATTATAATCCTGAAGACTTTGGTGATGAGAGTTTTGAGGGCTCGTTGCAGGATACTGCGGTTTTGAAGAAGCGATTGAAAGAGCTAAACATTGAATCTCAGGACAAAGAGAAAGACGCGGAATTCGAGGAGCAGATCAAGGACCTTTCTGTCTTGCAGGAGGAACTAGATCCGCAGAAAACCCACGAGCTCGATCGTAAGAGACAGAAATTTGCTCCTGCAACCCACGACGAGCGACTTATACCTGATGAAAGTTTACACGAAGATCTTTCTACTGAGCACAGGTATGATCAGGACGGAAGACAGTGGGCTCATGACACCATCACATCTCCCCATGGAGTTTCGAATGAGAAAGTCGATCAGATGCGAAGTTCAAAGGGTTTTGGTACGTTTTATTGTTGAACCATGACATGCTTAGCTCATTGTTGAACTATTAGCCATGAACAGGTACGCCGATACCAAGCCCGAGGAAATGAGCGCTGAGATCAACGAAAAACTCCATGAAGAGCTCCGGGAAATAACCGAGGGCTCAAAGAATCGATCGAATTTGAAGAGTCCAGATGGAGGAATGACTGGAATGATCGATATTAATGCCTTTGAAAGTCTCGAGAATTTCGACGAGACCAACAGTGCTGAAGGCGGAAGCAGTAATATAAGCATCATTGCGAGTTATTTTATCGTTTGGTGTTTTCTCACAGGCAATAGCGCTCGAGCGGTCTACGAGCATCCAATCAGCCATGAAAAAGACAAAGTTGATCAGCCTGAATTTCCACTTCAACAAACACAGGAAATCTCAACGGAAGATAAAGTCAACCGCGTTACAGAAGCTGTTATGCAGCATTTAATGAAGGAGCTTTCAGGTGAATATCAATGCTCTCTCTCTTTCTAACTAATCGTAGGGGATAAAGTTCTTTCAAGTACGATAAGCTCAAGAAGCAATGATTCCCAGTCAACCAATGAGGTCAAACTGAGCTTTGGAGATTCCAGCGGAAAGAAAACCACAATTCCTGCTTCTTTGGACGCGAACGATATTTTCGGGCCAGATAACAACCTGAGCAACCTGCCTGGGAACCAAGAAGAAGACACCGTTCAGTCCAACAAGCAGAAACAGCCAAATAACCTCAAAGATTCTCATATTTTTGATAGAGAAATGAGTCTTTATAAGCCCTATCAACGTAAATGATCTACCACGAAAATAGCTAACTGTATGTGTGTGCTTAGATTCTGAAGAGGACTTTGTTCCTGGGTTCCCTACAGGAATGGATGCTGTTAACGATTACCTTAACCTGCTGTGTTTCACGATTAAAGGGACTTATAAACAAGAGTTTTTGACTAATATTAATATCCCATTGGGGTTGACGCCAGAAGAAAAGCTCACAAATCTTCATATCTATGATCCTAACCAAAGCGAGATCTCTATTGATTTGAACCGAAGACCTCAGCGGTCGGTCTTGAGCATTGATTTATATCTCCAAATTGAAGATAGGATCAAAGTAACGATATTTTCTCTTAAAAAAGAAGTAATATTAAACACTCTTAGGAAAAATTCATGGAAAAAGACGAGATTCTCTTAGAAATGGAGCTTTTCCATAATAAAGGAGTCTTCGACGCCTTCAATGAAGCCTTGGACTATTATAGACCCTACGGGCTGATGGGAATACCATTCTCGTGGAAGTCTAGCAAAATATACCGCCCTCGAGAAATCACTGAGGACCTCCTAGATCTCGTCCTTGAGAAAACAAAGGAAAAAGTCCTTATATGGAGTTCTTTCATGTGCGGCTATTTAGGCATGGGAGAAGATTTCTATGGCGATAGAATGAGCGCATATCACGAGGATTATATGGCTCAGATCAAGGAAGAGAAGCTCGCTAGATTACTCGCGCAAGAGGTAAAGCCTAGAAGCCTTGTTGCTTGTTTTCTCATACAGTAAAACTCTGTTAGGTTTATGATACTGAGGAGAGATGGTTGAATTATGACGACGAAGAAACGGAGGTTGAAATCGAAATATCAGATTTGATTTTTGATAAACTTGCGTTCGAGACGGCTGAGTTGCTATTGTATATACAGGAGCGAAGGAGTCGTGAGAAGCAGATTTTAAATCTGAAAGCCACGAAACTTCCAAAAAGAATCAAATTCGATGAACCAAAGACACTACAAGAGCCCCAGGAGGACCAGGGCAATTTGTCTTTGTGAGTAAATTTTGATTGATTTATTTGTAGAGAGTTCGTTTTTTCTAATTGGTTCGTTCTACTCTTAATAATGCACATGGGTAATTTGTGAAGTAAGTATGTATATTTAAGTTTCGGGTATGTGTTAATAAGACGGACGTCAATAATAGCAAAAATGTGAAAGATACTAGTCTATTACAGGCAAGTTGTTAAGCATAGTAGTAGGAGGAAGCTAAACATTTCAGTGCCAAGTACGATGCAAGATGGATAGCTCTGAGATTAAAGTTCACAATAATGCACTCAACATGATCATTCGAAAATCAGACAGGGTCTACATAGCTTTGCTTTCACAAAAAGCTCTCTCTTTCTTTTTTTTGAAAAGAATAAACCACTCTATTTATCTCAAGGACACTTTCGTTATTAAAAATTCTCCCGATGAGTGCAATCGCAAACGTAAAAACATGAGCCAATTTAATTCAGGACTTAAATTTCTTTAAAAAAATTCTCACTCTCGATAGAACTCTCTCATGAGAAAGACTCTTTTCCTCGCTCTCTCATTGGCGTTCTTCCTCGTCTCTGTCAGCGCTGCTACTGACAGCCTTCAGGAAGACGAAGCAGTTTTTGCCATACAGCAAGCTGCTAACCAGATCCAGACCGCCCTTCGCTCAAATAACCGCACTCACACCCGATCTGCTATCTCAACCGTCGTTTCATCTCTTGAAGCTCTCTTCAAGCATAACAGCTGCTATTGGATGGTCAGTTCCCTCATCAGCCAACTCGAAATTCTACCATTCAAAATTCAAGAAAAGTCATTTGGATTCATGGATGCACTCAATATGGAACTTGCCTTGAATAGCGCCAACCGCGACTGCTTCCCAATCGTTAACTTTGCCAGAAAGCTCATCAACAGAGCCGCTAAAGCCCTCAATATCAGCCAACAACTCATTCCTAAACTCAGAGGAAATAAGCTCGTCTCATTTGACGTCCAACCCACCACCACTACTACTGGAAAAGCCATATTGGCCATTCAAGACGCTGTTAGATTCGGTGAATGTGTTTACGCAACCGGACTTTTCGGTATTTATGCTTCTCTGATGACTTGGGAGCCTAAATTCAACACCCCTGGACTATTGTATGCAGGAGCTATGATTGGGTTCGAAGCAGTGGAAGGATGCAAAGAAGCCGTGAGACTCGCTCATGAGGTGTTCACCGAAGCACAGAAGGAACATAAGGTGCTCAGTGAAATCAATAAGATTTCAACAGCGCTGTTTGCTGAAGGCCCTGAGAAGAAAGACGAGGCCAGCTTCAAAACAACCCTCCAAGGAGCACTGGACACGATTAGTGACATCACCTACGCTGGTCTCTGCTACAGAGAATTATATGTAGGCTTCTATCAATACTTTTTCTTAACTCAGCACTTGCCAGCTGACTATCTGAGTAAATTGTTCGATGTCGAATTCATCCTCTCCGTGCCTTACAGTGCAAATCAAGATTGTTTACCGTTCGCAAATGCTATTAAGTATGCGTTCATTGAACTCAAAAACGCGATCTTGGGTTCCAATAGCACCTTTGTTCCTATTGAAGGGGCAATCTTGAAGAAGTCTAACTTCGGCATTTCCAGCGATTCGACTATTGGTCTGGCTTTGACTGCGCTTTCTACACCCGTAGAGGCTTGGAGATGCATTTTGGCAAGCGCCATGGTTTATCCTCTGGCAGAAACTGGCTATACGTTCTGGAAGTATGAAGGCGCATCGAGAGCCCTTGACATGTTTGAACTGTCGGCCTTGGAGGCTCTTGCCGGTGGCACTTCATGCGTAAATGTCTACAAAAATATCAGACAACTCTTTGGAGAGAGTAAGAAGAAAACTAATTGAAAATTGAGCTCAATACCTTCATCCTAGCCTTATACGATATGCAAACCTTAAATATGAATAGAAATTATCAAAGAAGATTACATTTTCAACAATTCGCAAACATAATATAAAAGATTTAATAAAAACAACATGATATTGACTAGGAGGCTATGCTTATCGTTCAAATTCTCCAAAGTATATGCTTTTCAAACATTCAGGAGATAACATAACTCAGAAAAGTAGGTTTTTGATTGCAAATGCGAGTAGATCTCCCAATAATTCAGATCAATTTAAAGTCATACAAATAGCTCCTTGATACTCGAATCAGTAAGGGTTCTATCAACTTCAAATCTATGATAAAAATCTACTTGTTCCTATTTTCCCTTGCTATTATATTAAGAGCCTTGGTAATCGACTCATTTCATATTGAATGAGCTCTTTCAAGGTTTAAAAGTTAACCTAAAGATAACTTCACGAATTTAAATCCTGTAAGTATAGAATTAAAATTCTTTAAAAGAATTCGGATCTACCAGAAATACCATTTATGACAAAAATTCTCACATTTGCTTTCTGCATTACACTCTTCCTCGCATCTGCAGCTGCTATCTCAGACACTACTCAGCAAGACGAAGCAGTATTTGCCATACAGCAAGCTGCTAACCAGATCCAGACCGCTCTTTGCTCAAATAACCACACTCACACCCGATCTACTATCTCAACCGTCGTTTCATCTCTTGAAGCTCTCTTCAAGCATAACAGCTGCTATTGGATGGTCAGTTCCCTCATCAGCCAACTCGAAATTCTACCATTCAAAATTCAAGAAAAGTCATTTGGATTCATGGATGCACTCAATATGGAACTTGCCTTGAATAGCGCCAACCGCGACTGCTTCCCAATCGTTAACTTTGCCAGAAAGCTCATCAACAGAGCCGCTAAAGCCCTCAATATCAGCCAACAACTCATTCCTAAACTCAGAGGAAATAAGCTCGTCTCATTTGACGTCCAACCCACCACCACTACTACTGGAAAAGCCATATTGGCCATTCAAGACGCTGTTAGATTCGGTGAATGTGTTTACGCAACCGGACTTTTCGGTATTTATGCTTCTCTGATGACTTGGGAGCCTAAATTCAACACCCCTGGACTATTGTATGCAGGAGCTATGGTTGGATTCGAAGCAGTGGAAGGATGCAAAGAAGCCGTGAGACTCGCTCATGAGGTATTCACAGAAGCACAGAAGGAACATAAGGTGCTCAGTGAAATCAATAAGATTTCAGCAGCGTTGTTTGTCGAAGGCTCTGAGAAGAAAGACGAGGCCAGCTTCAAATCAACCCTCCAAGGAGTTTTGGAGACGATTAGAGACATCGGCTACGCTGACCTCTGCACCAAAGAATTATACTCTGGCTTCTATCAATATTATCTCATCTATCAAAATTTACCAAGTGAGTATTTAGATATCATGTTCCAAATCGAATACCTCCTCTCCGTGCCTTACAGCGCGAATCAAGATTGTTTGTCGATCGCAAATGCTATTAAGTATGCCCTTGTCGGACTTGGAAACGCGATCTTGGGTTACAATAACACTTATGTTCCTATTGAAGGAGCAATCTTGAAGATGAAAGACCTTGGAATTTCAAGCAATTCTACTGCTGGTGTTGCATTGACAGCTTTGTCGACTAGCTTAGAGGCTTTGAGATGCGTTCTAGCGAGCGCCATTGCCTATCCTCTAGGTTCACAAGCCTATATTGATTGGAAAGCTGGAAACCAACCACATGCTCAGCATGAGTTTGAAATGGCGATTTTAGAAATTTTGGCAGGTGGCACGTCCTGTATGAACGTCTATAACGCAGTTCGCCAATTCATTGGTGAGAGTAACAATAAGAATTAAATGAGTATTCAATTGAATTATATCAAATAGCGTTTCTTGTCAAACATATGAATAGTAGTAAATCTCAAAATCACATTAAAAATTATTGAGAGAAATGTGGATATTAAATTTGAAAAAGCAAAAAAAGACGTTTCACTCAAACAATAGAATATTATATCAGAGCTATGCAGCTTTACACCTTTCTAACAATTAATTTTGTGATACAAAGAAGTTTACAATTTTCCTAGGCTACGCTGTTATGTTGCATGGGGATGAACGGAAGCTAAAAACAATAGATTTAGTAGTTAATTTGGATTTTAATGAAGTACAGACAATAACTGCTGCTGTATAATACTCTCTTTAATTTCCCAACTTCAATTCACTCTTTCATTGAACTTCAGTCTCATCGATTTCCTTGATTTTGGGCATCATGAATTATCACGAGTTTCCAGTTATAGCTCAAAAATAATCAACAGAGCCATCTTAATACTAACCATAGCCTCAATCTTAAGTTTAGAGGGAATGAACTAATATCCTTCGATATCGATGACAAGACACATGTAGACAAGATCGTGTTGGTGACAGAGACTCAGCCAGATTCACAATATGTTTCTTCTAAACGGGAGCCTTCGCCATTTCCGTATTTAGTTTGTACCTGCGGCCTTCATATACCTGAACCTCAACAAGGCGTACGCAGGAACACTCTTTGGATCTAATGTGGCTGAAGGATGCAAAAGCTGCGAGTTTCACTCATGAAAAACTGAAAAACTTCTCTTGAATGAGAAGAATCCCTAATCATGAGCTCAAGATGGGTGCCTTGCTTTGATAATGAAATAAGACTCAAGAGTTCCTTGTCGCTCCTAATATCGTATAATCTAAAGTCGCAGCTTATTTAAACCGATGAGCCAGATTTATAAAACAAAAATATTTTAATTTCTTTCAGAACTCAAAATAGCATCAGGAGCTCTCTCATGAGAAAATCGCTTTTATTCTCTTTCTGCAGCACATTTCTCCTCATCTCTGCTAGCGCTGCCATCTCTGATGGCATCAACGAGGAAGATGTCTCCTTCTTTGATATGAAGCCACTTATTGCCAATATGTACTCTACTTTTCACTCCATGAACCGCACCAACACCAAAACTGCCGTCCATTACATCCTATCATCTCTCAAAACCCTCTCGAAGCACAACAGCTGCTATCATATGGTTTCTACACTTGTGTTTCCGCTCGAAAATAAGACCTCTCAATTCGATGATCTCAGCATCCTCCGTCTACTGAACACCTTGGACATCGCGAATCGAGATTGCTTTCCCATTATCAAATTCGCCAGAAAACTCATCAATGGCTGCCTTCGCTCTCGACTTCAGTGGAAAACCCTTCCCAAAACTCAGAGGTAATAAACTGGTGTCATTCGATGTGAATTCTACAACCATTACCACTGCTGGTGAAGCCGTAATGTTCATTGCAGATATCGTCAGATTTGGTGAATTCCTTAAAGAAATTGATAGGATTTCAGCCATTCTTAATTCTGAAGTGAAAGGCATGGAGAAGATCAAATTAACCATTCAAGGAGCTCTGATAGAGCTGAAGGATCATGGCCTTGCTGATCTCTGCACAAAAGAATTCGATGCGGCTATGTACCAATTACTCCTCTATTTTGAAACCTTAGCAAAAGCGGACGAAGCATTTTTCTTTCAACTCCTCGTTTCGTTACCTTATAGTGCCAATCAAGACTGTCTTCCCTTCCTTAATCTTATCAGATATGCGGCGGTTATAATTGGAAATACCTTCTACGGTCTCAACAATACGTATATCCCCAAAGAAGGAGGAATTATAACGATGGCAGACTTTGGAATCTCAAGCGATTCTATTCTTGGAACCGCATTAACTGCGGTTGGCGCCGGCTTGGATGCGTGGAGATGTGTGCTGGCAAGCGTCACAGCGTATCGAATTGATCAATGGACCTATGCTTCGTGGATCCTAGTACACGAGCATCGAGTGACTAAAATGTTTGAAATGATGGTCTTGGAGGCTTTGGGAGGAGGGACATCTTGCTTGAACGTCTACAACGCGGTTCGCCAACTCATTGGGGTGAGTAAAAATTGAGCAAATTAAGAATCCGTCGAATTAAGCATTAATTATTAATAATTATGAAATCATATTGCTGCTTCATCTAGTAACTATGATGAATCTCAGTCTACATTTACTATCCTTGAAAAAAAAAACTAATCAGATTGACAATGTTATAATAAAAAAAGGAGAAACTTACAGTTTAGGAAAGTTATCAATCAACGGCGATACTTTCTACAATCTCAGAGGATACCTACATCATTATACGTCTTTTTCAGAGAAAGTTCCTGCCATGGTAAACAGAGAGCGCCAATTCGCTATTTTTTAGTGAAAGGTATTTCGGAGGCTATCAAAGACAACGGAGACTTAAATGTTCTGCTAAATCGATAGTTTATGAAAAAATGAGTCAATTATTACTTTGCTAATGAGTCTTATACTGATGAAACCATATGCAAATGCCATGCATTATTCTTCTTCTTTTTTTTGAAAAACCTGTTATAAGTATAAGAACTAACATTGAAAAAGGGAGAAGGTATGAGTTAGTAATAGGCATAGTAACAGAAGCTAACTCTCCCAGTAATGATAAATCACTTGCTAAGACAGTAGTCAAAATTCTCGAAAAAACCACTCTTCCTTGCTAAAGACTATAGTGGGAAAGGCTATCTATCGAGTAATGTTCGTATGCAACTTGTAGCAGGAGAAGGAGGAAAAAAAAAACTCAAAATTTTTGAAAAGTTTATCACTGCGTCATCGAATCACTCTCAAAAAAAAATCGTCGATAATTAAAAAAAATGCATTCCTAAATTAGTAACTTCAGGAACACAGCTTTAATAATCGGATTGATGAGTCAAATTAATTAAGTTTTTAAAAATTCTTTACAAGAATTCGGGTCGATCAGAATTCCCATGAGAAAATTGCTCTTAATCGCTGCGTGCTTCGTATTCCTCGCCATCTCTGCTGCTGCCATCTCTGATGACATCACTCAGCAAGATGATTCCATCTTTGAGATGAAGCAAGCTGGAGCCAAACTCCAGTCTGCTCTTCACTCCAAGAACCGCACCCATACCAAGTCTGCTGTCTCTTATATCCTCTCATCTCTCAAAACCCTTTTGAAACACAACAGCTGCTACCATATGGTGTCTACACTTATCACCCAACTCGAAAGTATTAACTCTCAATTCGATGCTCTCAGCATCCTCGGTCTACAACATACTTTGGACATCGCCAACAGAGACTGCTTCCCCATCGTTAACTTCGCCAGAAAACTCATCAATAGAGCTGCCAAAGCCCTCAACTCCACCCAAAGACCTCTCTCGAAACTCAGAGGCAACAAACTGGTATCATTCGATGTGGATTCCACCACCACCGCTGGTAAAGCTGTGTTGATAATCGAAGACGCCATGAGATTTGGCGAATGCTTCTATGCCACTGGAGCTTTCGGCATATTCGCTTTTGCACTCTCCAACATGAAAGACATGTCTTTCAAGCTCTATCTCTCATACTTAGAATCCCTCTACGGATTACATATGGTTGATGGATGCCGTGAAGCTGTGAGTCTTGCTAGAGAGGTGTTCTCTCAAGCCCATAAGGAGCACAAAGCCCTCAGCGAAATCAATAAGATTTCAACTGCTCTCTTTGCTGAGGACCTTGAGAAAGACGATATGGATAAGTCCAAATCCACCATTCAAGGAGCTTTGAAGGCTCTCAGCGACCTCGGCTTTGCTGATCTCTGCACAAAAGAGTTTGATGCGACTTTATATGAATCATTTCTCTCATTATACTTATTCCCAGAAGTCGACTTAGCACTTTATATTCAATTCCTCCTCTCGTTACCTCACAGTTACAATCACGATTGTCTTCCCCTTGTAAACGCTCTTAAGTATGCAGCAGTTGAGATTGGAAACAAATTCTTCGGTCTCAACAACACTTACGTCCCAAGGGAAGGAGGAGTCTTGAAGATGTCAGACTTTGGAATTTCAAGAAATTCCACGCTCGGTGCCGCTCTCTCGACGTTCTCGACAGGTTTGGATGCCTGGAGGTGCTTTTTTGCAAGTGCCACTGCCTACAAACTCGGTGGACTAACCTTAGACGCTTGGTCTCGTGGAGGTGGTGCTTCTGATTTCTTCGAAATGACTGTCTTGCATACTTTGGCAGGTGGCCAATCATGCTTGAATGTCTATGACGCTGTTAGCCAACTCATCGGTGAGGCTAAGAAGAAGATCTAAGTAAGTATCGCTTGGAATTATTAAGAAGTATTGAAATTGATAAGCATTATTCATATCGAATAACCTAAGATTTGCAGCAACACAGTCTAGACGAGAAAATGAATAATATAAGATTATATATGAAAAAGATGAAGTAAAGTTCAGTTAAGAGCACAATATAGTCGAAAAAGGCCTCTTGTAGTATATAGCTAAGATCAGCCTTGCTGCAAATTAATTTATGCGATATGTTCATTGCAGAGAAACGTGGTATGCAACTAAGGTGGTGTTTAAACAGTCCGTCGAGTTCTCTGCTTTAATGGCTAATAACACGCCAGCAATGAATTCAAGAGTCACTCAAATCAACTCTCAAAAGCGTAATGTCCAAATTTAAAAAAGCACAATATTTGGCTATAATTCTCTAAACGCGATAACTTTCAGGCGATTCCCAGACTACGAAGAACGACATTTCTCAATCTCATTCAAAGATATATTCATTTTAGTTAAGTTGTTCGGATTCGGATATCAAAGGCAAAATCTTTCTCACAGCACCATTCTGAAAATAATCTTGAATTTAATCACGTTGCTATTTCAAGATTTTTGTTAAATTAGTTTCCTTTAATAGAATTAACAAAGTTAAGGAGGCATCCTGATGTGTCGCATTAATTAAAAAATTATAATCTCTTTAAATTTAGGATCGACCCGAAATACCCTCATGAGAAGATCTCTCTCATTAGCGTTCTGCCTTGCCCTTTTTCTCGCCTCTGTGAGTGCCGCGTCTGAAATCTCACAAGATGAAACCATCTTCACCATGCAACAAGCAGCTGGCGAGATCGAAGCTGCTCTTCGTTCAAAGAACTTCACAAACACCAAGTCTGTTGTTTCAAGCTCGTATGCATCACTCGAAACTCTCTTTAAACATAACAATTGCTATTGGATGATCAGTACACTCATCAATCAACTCGAAATTCTACCATTTAAAATCCAAGAAGGATCGTACGGTTTCCTTGATGCTGCCACAATGGTCGTGACATTGGACAGTGGTAATCGAGACTGCTTCCCAATAGTCAACTTCGCAAGAAAGCTCGTTAATAAATCTGCTAGAGCTCTTAATGTGAGCCAGCAACTCATTCCTAGGTTCAGAGGCGTTTCATTCGATGTCGATGCCAGCACCACCGCTGGTAAAACCGTACTCGTGATTGAAGACGTAATTAGATTCGGTGAATGTGCCTATGCAGCCGGGCTTTTCAGCTTGTTCAGTTACGTGATTATCTCGGAGTTCCAATCACTAGACCTTAATCTGCTCTATCCTGGAGCTATCATTGGGTTTGAAGCAGTGGAAGGATGCAAAGAAGCCGTGCAATTAGCTCATGAAGTGTTCGCCGAAGTGAATAAAGAATGCAATACTTTTTAAATCATAACCGAAAAACCCATTGCTGAGAATAAAGGGGCGATTTAATTGAGCTTTCTTCCTAATATGCCCATCGTGTCGCTCAATGTTGTCGTAAATCTCAAGTTAGCATGAGGCTTGCCTAAAACATTATTTATTATCGTAAAATTTCATAGACAAAAATTGAATGAAATTTAGTCAGAAAAACTGCCATAATATAAGATCAACAACAACAAATGAATGATAAAGTGAAGTTCAGTTAACAACACATGATAGGATAGAGGCCACTTGTAATGTAATCAACCGAGTCACGGATAGCTAAAGGCCAAGTTATGTAGCATTTTCATCAAAGAACAAAGAGTTTCTTAAATCAACTCATAATTTCTAAATCTAATAATCATAAAGTGAATCGATATTAAAGAAAAGTGAAATTCAGTTTCTAACTTCTGGTCTTCTAATATCGAATGCTGATTCCTCCCCGTGCTTTGGTAATACTCCTCTAAATGCGATGATTACCAGGCAGTTCTCCAAAGGCATTGAGCATTGATAAAAATTTTGTAATCACATTCAAAGATATGGCTAATTGAATTGTGTTATTCGAATTCAGATATTAATTGTGCAATCTTTTTGCCTTCACCACCTTGGCAAGCATCTTTCTTTTAATCCCATTGCGATTTCAAACTTTTTCTTAACGGAGTTTCCTTTTATCACAAGTTAAGGTTGCGGTCTCGCACAAATTAACAATAAAATCACTTTAAAAGATTTAGGATCAACCAGAAATACTCTCATGAGAAATTTTCTCTCATTCACTCTCTGCCTTGTATTCTTTCTAGCCTCTATGAGTGCAGCATCAAACATCTTACAAGATGAAACCATCTTTGCTATGAAACAAGCTGCCGCCAACATCGAGACTGCTCTCCATTCGAAAAACTTCACAAACACCAAATCTGCTGTCTCAAGCGCTCTCTCTTCACTCGAAACCTTCTTGAAACACAACAGCTGTCCCTGGGTCGTCGCTATATTCATCGACCAGCTCTCAAGTATACCATATAAAATTCAATATGAAACCTACGGCATTCTCGATGTCCTCACTACCCAGTTCACTTTGGATAGCACCAATCGTGACTGCTTCCCACTCGTCAACCTCGGCAGAAAATTCATCAACGGCGTTGCTAAAGCAATCGGGATAAGTCAAGAATTAATTCCAAAGTTCAGAGGAAATAAAATCGTCTCATTTGACGTCGATGCTAAAACCACCGTTGGTAGAACAGTCTTGATTATTGAAGATGCAGTCAGATTCACAGAATGCGCCTACGCGATTGGAGCCCTCGGAATGTATACAGCGCTACTCTTTGATCTTCCGTCCCCAGATGCTCGTTTGTTCTATTTGGAAGCCCTACTTGGATTCCAAATGGTAGAAGGATGCAAAGAAGCTGTGAGTCTCGCCCAAGAATTGATGGCTTAAACACAAAAAGAACTGAAACTTTTGAGAATAATTAGAACTCAAAATGCTCGATAAGTTTTATTTACATTTGCGTTCATACAACTTACAGAAAAAAAATATGGATCTATATTATAAAGTAATATTAGAAAGATTGAATGAATTATGACCGCCAGTATGGAATAACGCGAAAAAGCTTGCTATATTCTGTTGAAGAAAGACTCATAAGGCAGTTCTTCTGCGAATAGTAACTGCTCAGGGCAGTAGAAGTAATTTCAGTAATAGAGAATATTACACTGAGATAATCGCTCCACAAAAATATTTTGCGAAGTATCTATAAAAATCATTTTTTAGAGAGAGCGAGAGTGAGGGAGAGAAAAAATTCATGTTTGAAACACAATGAAGCTTTTTATAATGTACTTTTTCAACAGACTCAAAATGCTGGAGTATATTTGAAATAAAAGTGAGCTAATTTTAATGGATATTACTCAATCAATAGCGACAGGTATAAGTTGCAAAAAGAAATGCTATTTACTGTTTTCAAAGATAATTCTCTGAATAACAACTCATTGGCCTGTGATTGTTTCTATCTGATACAAATTCGAACCAAAAGAAACTAAGCTTGAAACAGTCGTTTTACATTGTGATAATGATTGACATATAATCATAATTATGGTCAGATTTTTTGCGATGCCAATGAAACGTTTATTTTCCTCCGCAGTGAAGGACTGCTACAAAATTTTCTGTTGTAGACTACTCTTTACCAGTTCGTCAAAGAGTAAAAAAGATACATTAACATTGTTTCAGAAACTGATGTCAATCGATCCATCGCTAAGAAATCTGAAAGAACTTGGATAATTATGTGATTCCACCAAGATTTCATTTTCGAAGTAAAAAATCGAGGCATCATAAGAAGTTATGATATAGCTACCTCGACAGACGCTATATAAAGCATTGAGAGTAACAGAAACTTGGTTGTCCTGAAGATATGTAGTTACGAGATGAGAAACCCCACCCAACGACTAGAACTTAGGGCGCGACCATCCTCTCAAGCAATATTGAGAGTTTCTTGCTCCTTCACTCTTATGTGGGTTTGCAAATGAGTCTTCTTGAATGAAATCCCTATATTAAAGGTATTTACCTTTTTTGGGTTCTCTGAATCGCGCCTCCTTCAAGCCTGGGAGCTATCAATCCACTGCAGAAACACCAAAGTGTCATTCATAAGCTGTGCTCAGCAGACTGATTGACAAAATGTTGTTTCAGATGTCTTTGAAGCTCCTTACTGAGTAACACAAGGAGATCTGCTATACGATTCAGAGAAACCTCACACTTTCCCAAGCGTTAGACATGGCCCAGGGGAGCTCTGGGAACCACCCCAAAAGCTGAGAAGGTTCTGATTTGGCTTTCTTTTCTTATTTTTTGAGATTTCGATTATAAACTTTAACTTCTTTGCTCTATTTTAGGCAACTGTTCTACTAAGCACAAACCGATAATTCCATGTAATACTTACTTTGTATATGATTAAATCCGTTCGAAAGAAGTTCTTAATAACTAATCGAATTTTTTTCTATTACAATTTATTGGGAACAGAGTATTTTTTTCGATTTCTATTAGTTTCACTGGAATTTTTATTAATTCAAAACTTATTTCTCTCTCCCTTGAAATTTCTTCCTCCTCTGCATTCGAAATTTTGAAGGAGTACTTAGTTTAACTCCGCTTTACCTAGCACTCGCTACAAAGAAGCACTCATAATTGGGCATTTATTGACTTATTGCGTAACATTGGAAGCAGAGCTTCTAATTTGCGTTTGAATCTGAGCAATAACGCTTTGAAGCTAGGTTTTCTCTGTGAGAGGTCTTAAAAAGAAACAAAAAAACTCTACTCGCCTGGAAGCTCTCAAGAGGTCAGGAGGTATTGACTATGATCGATAGGAAGTTCATAGAGAAGACTTAATAGTTTGCTGAAAGAGGCTCGAACAAATTTGATCAATTTTTCTTTAATTTTGAATAAACAAGTTACTTGGTTCATAATGAGTCCTGTATTTTACAGATTTCGAAGGAACCGAAACAATAAATTAAAGTCCGATCTAATTAATTTTCTAACTCGTACTGCTTCCACTGTCCTTAAAATGCTGAGAATTACTATCGGCAGGTTTGGATAGCTGTAAGAAATCATATGCACCCTCAATGCGGTCTTATTGAAAAGTAGGTCATTGTGTGCCAACTTCATTGCGCTGCATTTCCTGGTGGTAGAGTAGACATAATCAATGGTATTTCGAGAGAGTCTTCTCGGAATTCAAGAATTGTTTGTATCGGCTTCATATGTATTTCACTCTATCTCGAGCTGAATACTGAGAATTTCGATGAAGAGCGATTCCTGTTCAAGTATTGTATAACGGGTGATCGAGTTGTTTTAATCAAGATAAACTAAGTGAGAAAAGGCTATTAGCGCTATTCGGTGGTTTGATTCAAGTTAAGTAAGCGATAGGATTCACTCTATTGGTTCTGAGAGTCCTGATTGTTAATTGATTGGGCCGAAGTTCGGTATAATCGTCGAATTGGACTTTCATTAGGCTTAAAATAGCAGAAGTTTGATGATCCTCGAAAATAAAGCTATCATCAGAGTATTATCGTCAGAGCACTCTTATATTTCTCTATTCACGAATTAAGTCTGCTGTCGATGAACTTGATTATGAAGCGTAATCAATTGCTGCAGCAGCAGCTTCAGAGTAATATTATAACAAAAAAGCCATTCAAGTGCGGTTGCATGAAATGTTCAAGAGCAATAAAAACCTATCTGTGTTAAGGAGAAGCAAGATAATTCAAAAAGGAAAGTCCATGAATCGATTGGATTGGCTCCAGCATAATTCATTTTAATTTTTACAAATTGTTGAACATTGCATCACGAGACTTACTTATTTTCGCAATTGATAATTGGTCTATATAGCCAAAGGGATCGCTGACTTTTGATGATTTCGGAAAATGGCGTAAGCGCATTTTTTCCCAATGATCCCGACGTAAATAGATTCTTTTTGAGTTATTGCCCACAATTTCGTCAATCCTGTTGAGATGAACGAAGGACAAAAGTATTTGATATGAATTGAAATTTGCAGCTTGAAAGTAAATACGAACTCAAATTCCACACGGAAGTGAACTATGGAAAAAATTCAAAATCACATGCACTTTTTCGACTAAAAAGTCTTAAACAGTCGATTGTCTGTAAAATTTGGTACTTAGAACCTTGACTCCGCACATGCTGCAAACACCTATTACCAATTAGATGCCTTTCTAAGGAGAGTCAGCTTTACCTTTAGTATATGCACAGGTATGGCAGTATTGGGAATCGTTCTCGACGGTTGCTTTGCAGGATTTGCATTTGCTGGCAAATGGGTTATACCTATTGCAGAAATGTAAGTCTATAGGGTAGAAACAGGCACGTACTTGAATTTTTTCTTTTCTAAGAGCATATTGACCCCAAGCTTTCTGCCGCCGTCATCGCCTTTTGTCGTGTTGCGTGCTCCATCTTTCCATTTGTCCGGCACGATCAATTTGTCGAGCTTCTTTTGGCCTATGAGACAAGATTAGTTGATGTATAGATCAGGATTGCTTACAAGTTTCACAAACCATTTTCCAGTCTTATTTTCAATTTTAATTTGCAAGTGATCAGAATTTCCAGCAATTTAAATTCCAAATCAATCCTATTTTAATTTGGTCATGACTTCATACCAGAAAATTCAGAGTTGCGCTGGGGACATTTGCTTAGCTGCTCATATAAAAATGTATTCCAAACGAATTAAATACATTCTTGACCGAATAGTTGACAGAGACGCTTTTAGCACGAGGCAAAGCTTGAAACCAATTTGTTAAGAGTTTTTGTTCAAATCTCATCGGTCTGTCAACGTGTGATGCGAACTGCAATTCGCATGAGAGCTAATATCATCACCAATAACTTCGAGACTGCCGAATGGGTCATTTTTTTGAATTTTACGTTTGATTGTTCACTCTGTTTAATATTCAACGGAGAATATAATAGTTTGAACTCGAAAGGGAAAGGACTGAATTAACTAGCGCCTTTGTGCAGAATTCAAGCTAGGAGAGTGGATCAGTCATCAAAATGAAGGCGTTGTACATAGTGCAAATTGCCTTTGCAGAGATATATTAATTCTTTGTATGAAAGTTTCAGACTGATGTTTTGTGGTCATTTTGTGTAACTTTCTCCATCTGAACAAAATTGTAATGCATTTGTCAGGCATTTTGACAATTTATTACACTGTCTTCAAGGCTAAGAGATACCTGCTGATACTCACATACAGCCTACCGAATAATCAATTGTATATATTACATTCCATTAATCAGCGCGAATAGCAATCTTTTCGCAAAAATTTGTCAAATTCAACATCATATTAGAGAGCATTGAAGTGAAAATAGTTCTAAAGAAGAGTCCGAATGTTTTCATAAACCGGGAGAAAAGCAAAGATAAAGCGCATAGAGCTACTTACTTTCAGGAAGCAAATGATAAACATTCGAAACATTATCCGGCATCGAAATTATTTCCTAAGAAAATTGCTTAAAATTTAGACTTAATACACCACTCCACTATTATGTGACAATCTCTCGTTGCAATCCTTGCCCAGAAGTCTTGCCCGATTTTAAAAGAAGGTAAAACAAGCGCTTACTTTTATACAAATTTTTATTAAGCAATATAGAATCTGTTCTAATTTTTCGAATTCGATAAGCGTTTCAGACATTTAGAATCTCGAAGAATAATAGTGCAAAGCTTGAGATATGGTTTGATTTAAGTAGGAATTGATTCCTAAGAACATATATAAATAGATGCTTTTTCCACATTGATAACGCTTATCTAAGCTCCAGAATATTCGAGTGTTTTTTAATATTCGGAATCCATGCGTTATTAATTTTGATACAGATGAGATGGGTAATTTTACCGTGGTTTGCTGCTTTTGTATGGCGAAGTTCAGCTAGAAACTTATGTTGAGCTCTGTAATTAATTGCAAATCTCACGATCTCAGTCTGGGACTGACCGAAATTCTTGCTGGGATTATATTTCTTTTAATTTCATCTTCTGAAAAGAACCTAAATTTCTCAATAGGTTAATATGTGCTTTGTTTCAGTCTGATTTCAATTTCAAAATTACAATGCTAAACAAATGAGTTCATGAAGAAACGGCACAGTGCGCTTTTTTTTCCTCATTTCAAAAAGGTAATTCTCACAAATTCCAAACTCGCTTCTGAAATAAGCAGGCAATCTCTACTCACTCAGTCCTTTTAATCGCTCTTTCAGACTTAAGTTATTTCTAAAGCAAAATCTGTTAACAAAAAGGTATGCTAATTCGAATTATTAGGTTTGCAAATACAAAGTTGATTAAAATATGGATCCATGTCTTTGGAGCCTCATTAGGCACATTTTTTTGATCTGAAGCTACTTTTTAACCCGCGCAAGCTCATAAAGTTCCTCAAAAAGTTGGTATCATAGCTTCACATGCTAAGCTACTGAAATGGCACAGAAACCTTCGAGTTCCGAAAAGAATCTCAAACGGTAATATTGGACAAGGAATGTCTCTAACAAATTCTCTTCGTTTATTAATTTTACTCAGATTAATTTTTCCAATTTCAATTAAGATCGGAGAATCAAAATAATTCCATGATGCAAATTTTTAGTGCGTTTAACTCGATTTCGATTACGTGGATGGTAGAATAAATAAATAGAATTCTTTAAATCCAATCAAAACTTACATTTCAGGATCCTATGAACGGCTCCCAAAGTTAAAAAATCGCGTTCAAATACCTTCAAAAATTAATTAAATCAATTATCTATCAAGCCCTCATGCCCGGCTATTTCGCATTTTTCTTTATCCTTTGCCTAAGCCTCTCCTTGACTGGTAAGCGCCTCATTCCTCTCGTTTGTAAGACGTTCTTCAAGACGCCGCGGATCCAAGATGCAATGTCAATTATCTTGTGAAGAATTATAACTGCCAAACCTGTCCTGGGACCACCGGTGACCCTGGCTGCACCCGACGCTTTACAATAAATGACTTAAACGGCTGTAAGCTGCTATTCCATTGAAAACCAATGACATTTGCTTATGGGTAGATCTCGGTGCCTCGAAGAGTACGATTGGCACTTGGGTTAAGTTTCCAGGCCCTATGACCACCAAAAACCTTCATATATTCTCTCTATCCTATAGGTAATCGCTTTCAGCGCATTTGGCCTCTAAAATATGTTAAATAGTGGAGGTTACGAGGCCTGGTACAGATATCATAGTTTTTTCGTATCACCAGATACTTGGGTGCTCGCATCGCAATGGTACGATATTTTTATCTCAGGGACCAACAACCAAACCAATACATACGTAAAGCAGCTCATCAATTATCCTCTTGAGTTATTTATTGTTTTTAGTTGGGCATTCAGCCAGACTCCTGGTATTTTTTTTATTCCTCAGCAATCTTCGACAGCGTGAATGGAGCTGCATACTGGGGAATATATGACCCAGTGACTTATGGATCATTAAATAACATGCTCTTCTTTAAAACCACAACTTTCAAATATTCACTCACATTCGATTCAAACGTTGTTGTCCTGCTGGCTGGATTTTTCTCTTATTGGTCCTCTTATACTTGTTCCGCGTATGCAGGCACATTTGCGATAGCGGATTATATCGAGGATAACAATGTAATTTTCCGGCAGCTTGGATTCTCTCAGCGTAATAGAGTCCATTGGAGCTCTAATATTTATTAATGGAATAACAATAGCTGAGATTGTCACGATATATCGGTTTTCTGGACCTCTTAGTCAAACTATCCAAGATGAATCAGGAAACAATTACGTTGCGTACCTCGGTAATAACAGAAAGCTTTGTTTGCAGAGTACTCATGTTAAAATAAGGAACCGACTCATCAGATGAAGGCTGCAGCGAACCTTATTTAAACACCGAAGATTTCGTAAATTGGCGTGGCTATTCTCTAGTTAACACCTTTTAGAGCGCATATATTAAAGGCTTTTTCTTCACGGGAAATCAGACTATCACCTCAACGGTCATTCCGATGGGTGAGATATACGACGCTCCAGGAATTCTGGGATTTTCTGCTTATCTGAACTTCGTCAGCAGTGACATGGAATTATGTAAAACAGGAACGGAAAACCAAATAATCATGAAATTTTTTGCCTGCAGCGATGTAAACGTTTTATAAATTGCATTTGAATAACTTCATTTGTGTAGGTCGCATTGGGATTGATAGCACAATACCAGACTACCACGACATTGAAACTGGGAATGCTCAAGCCTGACAGCACCGTCGTGTTGTTCGACCACATTTTCAGCATCGATACTTGGCATCATATAAACATTGCCTGCAAAGACTATAATCAATCCTCCCTATTAAAGCTTCAGGACTGCTTTCTATATTTGCCTGACTCAGAAGAATATATCTCAGTGCAGCTAGCATCGTTCAATATTGATCATACGTGCTCAATGAAATTAGTATTCGGAGATCCGGTGGCTTCGTTTTGTGGGTATCTGGAAAAATTCACGCTCTTTGCCAACTCAACGAACTTCCAAAATGTCTCAGATGGATGCATTTCCAATTGTGCTGTGCCTCTTGGGACGATTGAACCAGTATGCCTCGGGCCTCCGTCTACCACTCCTAGCTGTAGCTCGAGAGAGTATCTTGATCCAGTCACCTTGAAATGCAATGGTAATCATTCTTTTGAAAATTTTGTCTTATTTCCTTCGTTTTATAACAGACTGTCCTACCAATTGCACGGATTGCAGTGCGACAGCCTGCACCGGTTGCATTACAGAGCATTTCCTAAAAACCAATGGCCTTTGCTCTCCATGCGGATTGGAGTGTATAACCTGTACTTCTGAGGAAATATGCACTTTGTGTCATTCTGGCTACTTTGTTGATGTAAATGGAACATGCGTTACGAGCTGCTCAGACGGCTACTACGAAGATTCGACAGACTGTAAGCCATGTGCTCATCCATGCAGCACTTGCAACGGAGCTGGTGCTTCAGCTTGTATTTCATGCCAAACTGGGTTCTACCTCCACGATAGTGCTTGTAGTGCTAATTGCCCAGCCGGGTATTATAAAAACTCTGGGGTTTGTTCTCCGTGTACTGCCCCATGCAACGCGTGCGATGAATTTGATCCTACAAATTGCACGACGTGTCAAACTGGACATTCCTTGTACGGTACTACCTGTGTCACTAGTTGTCCCGACGGCTATTACGATAATTCAGGGGTCTGTACTCAATGTACTGCGCCTTGTGATACTTGTACCGGAGCTGGGACCTCAAGTTGTCTTACTTGCCAGTCTGGACATTATTTATTCGGAAATACATGCGTCACTAGTTGTCCAGCTGGATATTACCAAGATGTAACGATTTGCACTCAATGTACACCGCCCTGCAACGCTTGTAGCGGAGCTGGGACTTCAAGTTGCCTTACTTGTCAGTCTGGACATTCCCTGTACGGTTCTACCTGCGTCACGAGCTGTCCCAACGGCTATTACGATAATTCAGGGGTCTGTACTCAATGTACTGCTCCATGCGACCAATGCAGTGGGCCTAGCTCGTCGAATTGCATCACATGTCAGGCAGGGTATCTCCTCTTAGGTTCCACCTGCGTTAATAGTTGTCCTGATGGCTATTATCAAAACTCTGCAGTTTGTACTCCATGCACCTCTCCTTGCCTCACCTGCAGCGGACCGAGCACAACCGATTGCACTGTCTGCAGCCATGGCCACTTCCTTTTCAACCAAACCTGTGTTTCCAATTGCCCAGATGGCTATTACGGCGACTCGCTCGCTTGCCACCAATGCTCAGCTTCATGTAAAACTTGCAACGGACCTCAAACGACGGATTGTCTATCATGCGATAACGACCTTCTCTATCATAACGGTGAGTGCGTAGATCGCTGCCCGCTTTCCGCACTACAAGTTAGCACGAGTTGTGTGGCTTGCACTTCCTACTGCACGGTTTGCAGTAATAATCCCAAGCAGCCTTGCGCTCTTTGCGACACAGATAAATATCTCTTCCTAGGAAGGTGTCTAGCAAGATGCCCTAGCGGTTATTACCCAGGTACTGCTCCTAATGGAGCAGCTGTATGCCTTAATAAAACCCGAGTCGATACCAAACTAACTCAGTCTTCTAACCCCAGTCAATTCAAACTTCATTTCTCGCCTCCATTGAGCCAGGAGACCCTCGCTGGACTCGTTGGTGCCGTTCAGGTTACTGTCAACGGAAGGAGCGTTCCTAAAGATAATTTTACGGCCAATGTCGCAGAAACAGATCCGAGTATGATACTCCTGACGCTAACAGTCGCAGATTACTTGCCAAAGGATTCAGAAATAGCAGTTTTGATCAACCCGCAAAAATTTAAGGACTTGCCGTTTATTCTCAATCAATCTTCTACTACAATCTCTTCGATGGAAATTTCTTCTCTATCGAATGACACGGTTGAGGTTATTTCCAAGGCGGCAAGCGTTTCAGAATTAAGCCAGGCTTTCACGATTATTGCCCAAGCTACAGTCATGGTCGCCCAAGCAGGATACTCTATGCTCACATATCATCTGCAGTTTTCTCTTCAAGTCACTCGGATAGGAAGAATACTCTCAGTAAACTGGCCTTCAAACGTCCAAGAGTACTTTGAGAAAACTCCAGTGCAGACCTCCACTGGATTCACAATCTCTAGCCTAAGGCTATCTCCGCAGGATTCCGCTGCTGCAACTGCCAGCGTCCGCTCTGACTCGTCTCGTAGAATGCTTACTAGTGCTACTGAGTCCTGGACTGTCCCAGTGCAGATGAAGAAATCGTTGCCATCGTTGGATTTCCTGGAGAATACCGAACCTCAGCTGCTAACGTGGACTTTGATTTTCTTCATCGGAGCCATTATTTGCGGGATAAACCAAGCGATGGCACCCAAGACTAAACCGAAAAGCACTCCTTTCCGGTGCAAGGTGCTGCAATGGGTTGATATTCTCATCAATTGGAACCTCCTGTTAGCACACACGTTTTGCGTTTATTTTTCCGTTAGTTTCTATGCCTTGCTGCAGATTCTCGCTCACATCGACGGTACAGAGAGCGTTTCAGGGTCATCGCTTGCCTTGGCATGGATCTGCCTAGCCCTGCAAATAATATTGAATTTCATGCTTTATTTTGTCGCAGCATCCGCTATCAGACGAAGAACTCAAGGGAGCAGAAAGTACCAGTCTGCACCCAGAAAAGAAGAGGATGAAACGACTGAATTCACAAGATTTTCGTGCGTTATTTCGAGCTGCAAAACCGATAGCAAAATGCGCTTGTTGTATCTTCCAATTCTAATGACTCGCACGCTCGCTACTGCCACAATATTCGTGTTTTTGACGAATTTCCCAGTCCTTCAATCAGCAACGGTTTTGATCATTAATGTGCTTTTTATGGCGTATACCCTGATTTGGAGGCCTCTAAACAAACGACATATGCTTTGGGTTGCTATTACAATAGAAAGCTTATTCATCATAATGAGCTGCTGCGTACTCGCGTTCGCGAACCTTGAAGGCGAAGACACGCTGGATGCTCGCAGGAGGTTAGGAGTTTTCTTCATTGTTTGCGATGTGGGTATAATGGTGCTTGAAGCAGCCGTCTCAACAGTTCAACTGCTCGCGATCCTATGGAAAATAATCTCTTATTGCAAAAAACGCTTTATTAAACTTCTAAAGGCTCGCGCAACGAAGAAAGGCAAGACCATCGAGAAGATTGAAGTCGCATTAGAAGAGCCTTCGTACTCAGTGGAGGAGACTTGGGCTATGTGGAGGAAGACCATCATGGTCACAACCCAAGAGGACTGGACGAAACCCAGCAATAGAGAAAAACTTCAAGAGATTATCAATTGGACCCGCACCTTTGCGAGGGATGGCGTTATTCATATCGATGGTGAGAGAAGGAATTTGGAAATGCCGGAGAGGAGTATAGAAATTCCTGAGAGAAACCTAGAAATGCCCGAGAGAGCCACGGAATGTACGCCTACATCGGAGCAAGCATTCAAATTCTCAAAAGATAGAACAGAACTCTCATTTCCAACTCTGCCTGACACGGTTCGAGGGTTAAGCACGAAAGTAATTGCGCTCGGAAAGGATTACTAAGGCAACCATAGAGACATGCCATCCTAGCATTTTTTCTATACAGTTTTTCGTTATTATGTTAATGTTATTATGTAGCAGAAATAACATGTGATTTTATCAAAGGAATAAGTTATTCAAGCATAGATTTCGATGCAGATACCATTTTTTTGGTTTTATATAAAAAATGCGTACCGAAATGCATTTAATTGATTTTTCGCACTCTTCATGAGAAATCGAAACGTATACATTAGGGTTAGAAAAGGACCATTCGGTTACCAGCAAAACAATAAAAAATATTTTATTTGAATAAACTGATAGGATTAAGGGTCATTGAGAAATTAATGTAATTAAGCTGTTATTTTTTTCTCTCACGCACAATAAAGATTTTACCCTGCCATGTCTTCGAAGAACATCAGACTTTCCACTCTCAACAGCCCACACACTCCAACCAGCTCTCAGAGCATAACTCACCAGTCGCCGGTGTTCTCAGAAAAAAATAAAACACAGCTCGGCGCTGTGAAATTCAGGCGATTCCTAGCAGAAGAAAACGTCCAGCTGCTCAACAACAAAGTGTTAGCCTATGAACATGAGCATATTAAACTGCTCAAGACCGCGAGGGACACAGAAGCGAAGATCGCGTTGATGCTGCAGAGAAGAATTGAGCGAGAAGAAGATCAGGTAGTCCTATCATCCAATTGATCGAGTAATTTTTTTGTCCTTAGAGAGAATTCCGTGAAAAAACAGAGAAATTCAAAGAAATGATGCGGAAAACCCACGAAGAAAAGAAGATGAAAGTTTTAGGAATGAACAGCATGAGCAGAGAAGAGCAAGAAGAAGAAAGGAAGATGAAACAGCAGCTTATGAGTGCTCAGAGGAGAGAACAGAGGGATGAAATTCTTGATAGAGTGCATGAAAATCGGGAAATGATGCTCATTCAAAACGGGCAAAAGGTGAAAAAAGTCAGGAAGGACAAGGTCGTCTCGAACCGAAAACTTGATGATTTCTGCAAATATCGCCTCGATTATTTCGCGTTCGAGCGCCAGAGGATGATCGAGGAGGAAGAGAGAAGGATCCAAGAGAAGGAGAAACTGATAAACTCTCTATCGGCTAGAGGCAATAAGCTGGCGGATGCGGTCGAAGAAGGGCATATGAAAGTGAAAAGGATAAAGGAGGTATTTGATGAGTTTAAAAAATTATCGACGGAGGAGTTTCTGAATAAATATCCGCAGTATTCAAAGATGGTTTCTCCGAATCAAAGCATGAGTAAATCTTTCCGTATTGTGAAAGGAAAGCATTTCTCAAGCCCGCATAATAAATCGAAGATGTCTGAAAGTGTAAAGAGGGTGAACACGTACCAATCTGATCGTGAACCAAACGTGGTGGCTGAGAAAGAGTCTGCGAGAAACGAAGAGGTGAAATCTGAGGCGAGAGTGAATACTGGGAGTCAAGAGCAAAATTTATAAGAAGAAGCATTATAAGGGTTTGAATGTCAATGCTTTGCCAGTAGAAATTTCATTGTTGGATTCTTATAAGAGTAAGATTTAAATAGTGATGTTTGACTATTGAAGATTATGGATATCATGAAACTATTGGATTTGATGAGAAAGATTCTTGCTACTTTGAGAAAAATGTTGTTATCGATATTACGAAACCTGTAACACATCTTGAAATGTGTTTATAGCCTTCAGAAACACAGATTAGTCAATAAAAAATAGGAGAGAAACTGAGTGACTTAAGAAAGTCATTGCTATTGTTGAACTTTCGTTTTGATAAGTTGAGCCTTTTAGTGTAAAAAAATTACTTTAGCGAAAATGACAGCCAAATCATAAATAGAGAAAAAAATACTTTCTCTCTCTCAAAATATATTCGCTTCAAATTTAGCGAATATTGAATTAAAATTTTTTCCTTTCATTTTGACTCAACACAAAAATAATAAAATTCTCTTATATTGTTAGTCTTATTCCAAAAATATAATCCATTTGTTAGCAGTATATCATTCTAAAAAAATTTTGAATAGCTACTTTCTTTTGAGAACAGGTTGCCATATCTCGTCTCAATCTCTCTTGCCTTCAACCAGAAGAGAAGGAACACGAATATTATAAGGATCAAACTTATAGCTATCATCACTCAGTGTCAGATGTTGGGCTCCCAAGAACGACGGAGCAAAGTAGTCGTTAATTACTGGATCAGGTTCATTGAATAGCCTCTTTGATTGGGTAGTAGCAGTCTCAGTCGACGAAAATGACGGTCCTCGAAGATCCGTTGTAGTCGATCTACTAGATTTCAGTTTTTTGCTGTTTTTCTTCTTCGCAGGTGGGCTAGGGAGTATCAGCTCAGCTTCCAAAGAACCTGATTGGTTTTTATCAAGGCTTGCCTTACGAAAAGTGCTTAACCGTGAATTCGAACCCGGTTTTTTAGCGTATTTCTCCGCGTAATAAATCGAGTGTTTCAAGCTGATCGATGGCTCCGATCTCAGATGAGAGCGCGTTGAAAAGTCATTTTCTGATGTTGTTGGACGATGCGTATGGACTTTTGGCAGGAAATAACTCTTATCTGATTTATTCGAGGAGGGTTTCTCGAGCTCAAATGTATCAGAGGTCGGATAAGCCGATTTGGCGTTCAAACTGAACTGACCGCTGAGTTGCAATGACTTGTTTTTCGCCGTCAACTTCCCTAAAAAAAGACTTTAGACACGGTCTGCTTGATTTCGATTACCTTCATGCGTTTTGAGGTAAAGATTTGATGTCAGTCTGGGACTTGCACTGATTTCAGGGGTCAAGTTGTTGATCACCCTGTACTTCGAGCTCCTATAATACTCATTATTAACCTCGCTCGCCACTGAAATTTCAAAGGATGATTATTATTCTCCATTGTGATGTAGATTCTTTTACCGAGGTTAATCTGCGACAGCAGCTGCGAATTCTCAATCATTTTTCTCTTTGCTATCGTATTTGGCGAGTCTTTCACCTGTAACGCTCTCGAGATAGCTTCGATCTCTTTTTTAGGCACAGGTTCCTCTTTTCCGAAGTTTAGCCTTGTCTCAAGCTCCCCTTTTCTGATCGTATCTCTCTCATTCTCGAAATAGTTCTACAATATGTTATATTACATATACATCAGAATTATCAACCTTTTCCCTTTGGTCAGAAGAAAGTTTCTCATCGACCTTTTTCTGAATTGTAAAATGATCAGTTTTCGCTTCGTTTTCGATTTGTAGTTTGGTTTTGTAAGGATAATGAATCTTGTTTATTTTGTAATAATTCCCGCGTCGTTTCTCGAGGACCTCGAGGGAGATGCCCTTAAGTTTCTTCTTTAGCTTTTCATCATCATCATGCTCCACACGTTTCTCTTTCAACTCCTGCTTCGCAGACTCAAAATTCTCTTGGGTCGCGAGCTGCGCTTCCTCCTCGGCTAGATTCCTCTTCGGGTGTCTAAGGTCGCGGTATTTGCAAAGCTTCAGTGCTTGCAGTTCCTGAGACTGCTTCAATTTCTCAGGCAATGCAAACTTCTGAGACCTAGACGTCTCACTGGCCGATGGCATCACATTCAGGTTAGGTGTTTGCGCTAAAAGCATTTCGGTCGCTAATACAGGGGAAATTATTCTTTTGCTTGCGACAGAGAGTCTTACTTTCTTTTTGGGTTTGAGAGAGCTTCTCGATGAGATCTACGTATCCTTCACAGATCTTATCGATCCGGTCCAATAAGAGATTCGAGCCTTCCTCAGTGAGCGAGTTTAGATTTGCTATGACTTTTTTCACGGCTTATGTGCTCTTGTTAGAACATCCTAATCATGTGAAATAAGGTGTACCTTCAGCCTTGGGTATCTTGGACATCGAGTAGGTTTTCAGGTATTCAATGACGAATTTCGGAGGAACGAAATTTTTAATAAACATATCCTTTGGAAAATGATTTAAAGCAAATGAATTGCTCTTTTACGTTCTGGATGAGTAAATCGAATTGATTCGCTTGCTCCTCAAATCCACCAAAGAGTTTAACGAATAGCGTTTTCAAATAATCTGAAGATAGCGTCTCAGTGCTCGATTCTCCAGCTACATCGGACTTATTCTCTTCTTTGAGGTTGAAATGCAATGCTCGAGGTACTTCCAATGTCTGTCCGGCCCCGCCGGCTGAAGAGCCTTTAAGGAAGTCTTGGATCTTATGGTTTTGATAACTTTTCAGCGTCTCCGAGATGCCTTGTCCGAATTTCAAAAGAGAATCCGGAACGCCATTGAAACTCAGCGTATCTGCGGCTTGCAGCAAGTTTGATAATCTATCGAGTTATCATTGAGTTTTCCCGTGTAAATTTTCGAAAATACATTACCTCATAAGGATCTCGACCATACTTGAATACACAAACAGGATCAGATACTGCGTGTCTTCTATATTTGTAGGCAAGGACTCAGGAATCGTTTTCTGGACTCCTTCTGCCATCAGCTGATTTATCGTTGCAATGGCTTTTCCAAAGGATATCACCCCGGCATCAGTAGCGGGACTTCTGCCTGTAGCATCCCCAATACGATTGAGGAACTTGAATCTGTTTGTCGGAGAACTAACCTGCTTCAAAGGCTCCTCAACAGTCAGAGTTATCTCCTTGTTAATTGCCTTAAACTTGGCCAATTCCTTCTTCAACAGCCCCATTTCTCTGTCTTTTCGCAGTTTCTACATCAAAAGCGCTTGAATAAATGCCCTTTGAATCATATTACCTGCTCTGATAGTTCTTCGTATTGAGTTTTCAATCCCATTTCCCTTTGAGAAAAGTTCTGGAAGATCCAGATGAGTCTGTCTGCTAGATGGCTTATCCCTCCTTTCTCATGCTTACGCGAGAACGCTAGGATCTTCAGGAGAAGATGATGCTTGGTAATTGTCTGAGCCAGCTGTGTCCCTCTACGGGACGGGTCGTTTCCAGTTTTTTTGAGGAGTGAAAGACTCCGGCGATACCGTAGATCTTCTGAGTGACATGCGGCTTGATTTTCTCTGGCTATTTGGCCTCTTGCTTCTGTTCGAACGCTCTGAATTCAGCTTCAATAAGTCAGGTCTGTCGACAGAATCGCTCAGGTCTTCAGAATGAACTTCATCGTTAGCATCGATGTACTCTCTATATAGCACCGCAAACAACATTAGAGAAAATGGTATTTTTGGAGTTAAATACCTATCTAGCTGATCTAATATCTCAATTATCGCACTAATCTGCTCGGAGTTGGCTTTCTGCTCTATCATCTTGAGGTTATAATTCTCAAGCTCCTCGATTTTTTTCTCCTGTTGCTCCTTTAATTGCCTATATTCCTAGAACAGAGCATAAAAGACTTATAACACCAGACCGAGTGATTGCGCCATACGTCAATTTTGATAAGCACTTCAGACAATTCTTTTTTCGAGTCCTCTAACATTTGATGCTCTTCTCTTTCTAATTTATCCATCATCGACCTCAATTTGGTATCTTGGTCATGCATCTGCTTCGTTTTGCTCTCGATCGCTTTAAATTGTTCCCATGCAGCAGCCTATTACCAGTTACATTGATTCCCAAAACTGAAAATTACCTCGCGAGTCTCAGCAGTTAGTTCTACCGGCTGAAGGTCTTTGAACCGTTCAGCAGCATGATCCAAGGCAGCCAGGAGCTCATTCACTCGTTTTTGATATATAATCTAAGCGAGATAAGCCACACCATGAGAAAACCGCTTACATTGTCGTGGTAGAGGGCCTTTGCCTTGTTCTCGAGAGCTGATTGAGTATGATTTTCCACGCTTTGGAGCTCTTCTATCTCCTCAAGGGAGTTTTTTAATCTAAATTCTTGCTCTTCTAGCTCAGCGACTTTCGTCGTCTGCATGCTGGATCTGAAGCTCACCGAAGTCCCTCGTAACGAATGCTTTCCTGATTGGAATGATCTATTTGTCATCGAATCGTCCTCCTGAAGCTCGTACGCGTGTGTTTGATAGTCAATATTCTCAAGATCTTTGATTTTCTTGCTGTTGGACTCGGTTACGATATCTAAAAGCCCTCGCAGCTGCACAGAACTCAGTTCATCATTGAATGGACGATGTATTTACCTTGTTTAAATTATCATCAGAGTTTTCTTCACTTTTGTATTGCTGAAGAAGGACTTTTTCGAATTCTTTTTCGAGGAGGTCTTGCTTTGCGTTTAGTCTTTGCTCGTGCTCTTTCTTTTTTCTCTCTGCTTCTTCCTCTTCAAGATTTTTCGTAGGAACGCGAAAGTTTGGATGCCTTTGCTGTCGCATTGGTGTTTGTGAGGATTATTAAACTTATTTGTTAAAAACCCTGGAGTTTAAAAGTAATAAAACGGACTTTTGCTCTGGAAAAATATTAAATCACCTTTAAAGCAATTTTAACAAATAAGAACAAAGTTCGCAAAAAAATGTTTGATTTGTGAAAGGAGACAAATAGATAATAGGGTTCACTTAAAAAATAGCTGGAGATAACATTGCTTGGTTAACGGATAAGGGAAATAAGGAAGAAACATTGTAACGATTCACGATTGCAACTCAAAATGAAATTAAAAAAATGCTTTTCGAGGCTCAGAAAGGTAACTTTGTTGGATAAACGTCAATCGAAAGAGAATTGGGAGTTGTCCCTTACTTGGAATTATTCATATGCGGGAAAGTTAACAGCGATTGTATAATCTCCCGTTTCCACAAACTTTATTCAGGTGTAATATATTTTTATTTCTGATTAAACGGGGTATTAAATAGGTTTTAAGGTCACGGATAAAACAACCGATTTTTAAGAAGGAAACCGATAACTTACCTATTTTTTCTAGCCAGGCCAATAAAGGCAACTATTACCAAGCTCAAGTGTCTCGAAATAACTTGTTGCATTTTGAAATGATCTTTAACCAATTGTCTTTAATTTTTCGAACAATATCATCTATAAAGCTTAAATTTACAATAAAAGCATAAGGCGTATAGATCTCAAACTGATGAGAGCAGCGACTGGCATTTTATTACATTAGGGGAATATAATGGCAAGTTATTCACAAAAAATAAGCGAAAGACTTAATTTTCACCAGAGTTTAAAGAATGATCAAGCCGCGGAGTCCTCAGCATGCTCAAATCAATGCGTTTTGTCAAATTTCTCGCTGAATATTGTTCATTCAGATTCTCTGGAAGGATATTCGATTTTTCAGGGGTTTGCTCTGGCTCCTTCTCCTTTGGTTTCGAATACCTCTGTCCCCTTCCTACCGTCGTAAAAGCGACGACGATCACAATCCAAAACAAACAAAACACCACTCCAATCGACGCAAACAGAGTATCGTTGGTTCCTGGCGGCATATGGTATATCTTAAACCCGTTACTGTAAGCCATTATCGACTGCAAGAGCGGACTCGTGCAGTTATCACCAAAAGTCGAGAATTGCTGCTCTTTATCGCATACATAGCACGATGTCCCAGTATTATCACATGAGAGACACCCCAAAGGGCAAGAGCGCAACTGAGCTGAGCCCTCTGACGAGTTTATTACCAGCATCCCTGAAATACTGGGTTTGATGCTAACGTAAAGAAATCCTGAAATGTTTGCTGAGGTTTTGTTCGCTCCAGAGATGAAACTACCGTTTGGAAATTGAAACGAGACGATGAATTTCCCATCTGAGTAGACGCCTAAGAACTCATAGGCGGTCTCACTGGGATTTCGGAAGTTTATCGCCGCGTAAACACCCAAATCTGATGCTCGCAAGTCTCCAGTGTCTCGAGTTATCTGAATATAGTTTCCTCCGTTTGCAATAGGGAAGGATAAATACCGATAGCTTTTCTCGACCACTCTCAACGGTAAGCTGCCATTAACGCTTCCTTTTACGACTCCTTCGCTAATGCTGCGTAGTAGTGTCGTCGGCATCATTTGGGAGTTGACCGCTTCCAGGTTATAGACGAGAAAATCGCTGCTTAGACTTCTCAGATATGATACGTCTCTGTAGGGGCTGTTTCCTGTGAGTACAATGAAATGGAATCCGTACTGCTCTTTTAATAGCTGAATTTGCGAGAGATCTTTGCTCACGGAATTGCCGACGCCGAAGTAGAGTACTACATTCGTGTTGTTTTGAGCTGTTTGGTAGTTAGTCATGAGCAGATCAAAAGTATTAGTCAGATTAGACTGCGTTAGTAATGGTTTCACGCGCCCAGTCATCGAAGCGAAAGCGTTTTTCACTACTACTACGCTACTGGTTAAATCTTGGTAAGGAACCAAGCCACTGCTGACGATAAAGACTCTCCAGTTTATGTTCGTCGTGGCGGCTATAGGGTCTCTGGTGAAGAAGGTTTGTAGGAAATTGATATAAAGGTTCAATTCAGCGTAATCGCCGTACACTGAGTTATCTATCAAGATGTAAATATTCGCGATCGTGTCTTCGAAATTGCAATTCAAAGCGTATCTAATAGCCTCTCCAGCGTATTTTGGCACTTTCAGTCCCTTTAGCCTCAAGGAAGGGTAGCTGATGTAGTCCGCTGTCCGATCTTCCCACCCTCCGTTGCCTCCGTTTGGAAATAGTGAAACATTGCCTTGTCCATTCCTGCGTTTTGAGTATTCATTTATATCAACAGCTGCCGAAGGCTTTGCTCTCAGTACTCCATAAACCTCGGAATAGTAATCATATAGAGTGGGAATTTGATTGAGTAGTTTGTAAAGATAGTTATAGTTCTTAGTCTGGAATGCAGTCCAGAGGTCTGTGCTCACCAAATATTCTTTTCTGCGGTAGTTTTCAATATAAATCGCGAGAGCAACATGCTGAAGAGAAATAGGCAGTTCGGAGTAAGAACTCAATGCACTAAAGATCTCTTGGCCTGCGATTTCGACAGCTTGCTGGCTGATTTCTCTCATTTCGGTGACCGAGATATTGAGTCTGTTGTAGGTTATCTCTTGGAATGGGATACTCGCATTGGCATGGGTCCGTAGCAAATCTAACGTGGCCTGAAGCAAATTCTTGTTGGGAACGAATTTATCTATCCAGACATACAAATCGAGACTGATTCCAATAAGCGCACTTGATTTATATTGCAGTGGAGTTTGCTGGCTTAATGAAAGACATTCGTTTGGGTCGAGGTAGGTATATGTGCAAGGACAGGCGTTTAGGGCACATTCAAAGAAGGCATTGTCACGTGAACTGCTTGCGGTGCAGCCACTTATGAGCCCTTTTGAGTAGATCATACACGAGTCTCTGAGAGCTTGTGCTTTGGAACATGGAAACAGACGACAATTGCAAGGGTTCAGGTAGCAGAGGTCATCGCAAGCGAGTTTAGGGGCACTTTGTAAAGGTTTTAACGTGATGAAATATGAAAGGCTCTTAATTGGGAGTATTGAGTCCGAGGCGTTCATTGGATTGAGGAAAATCGCCTTCTGGGACACGTATTCATATAATAAATTCGGTTGGAGAAACTTTGGCAATTTGAAGACCAGGATGATGCTTCGCTCGATATTAGATCGAATAAACGCATCTGCTTCTAGTGTATTGTTAGTTGCAGAGTAGTTATATGTGCTGCTTATGGCATAACCCAACTCCTCTAGTACATCGTAAGGAAAATTATGGTTTTTTCCGTCCCATTTTGTCCTCTCGCGAATAAAGGCATTCAGGTTAGCGGGATTGACGAGTCCGTCCCGAGTGCTGACGCCTTTCCAGGCTAATCCAGAGGCGATGGCACAAATCAGCTGGCCATAGTTTTTCATCGGAAGCACGCTGTTTCCAAGCGTGATTGCCGCCCAACGTGGGTCATTAACAAAGTAAAAAGGAGGTGCTGAGCTTGGAGAGACAAACTTTGCCAGCAGGCAAAAAAGTGCTAAAATTATAAGCATTTTAACTGCGAATTTATTAGATTAGCTTAATTGAGATCCTGCACAAACTTCTTTCTACATAAGAGCAATGCCAAAACATCCTTCTAATAATATGGATGTGAATCAATCAAATGATGCTTTGGAACTGCGAGGACTCTACAAATTTTTTCTGGAGTTGCGGTGGAAAAATGAATAACAATATCTTCAATAGATTCTTTTTGAAGTTGGCATGGCATTTGTTTGAAATTATTTTTTCTTTTCCGTTAGCTTTGGATTGTCTTTGATGTTATCGGATGAAGAATGGGGACTTATTCTTTCTGTCCTCATTGAAAATAAAAATAACTTTGAGTTTTATGTACAATCAATAAAGAAAGAGCAGACGAACTTAACTACGGCTGATCGATTAATATTCTGAAAAATCATTCATTTCATAGAAAGTGCTCTATACCTTCTAAAGGAAAAGCATTTTTCAGTTGCGTTGCTGACTTTTACTTTTCCCAATCAGTAACATCTATTCATTTGTTATCGGTATTTTCTGATCTGTCTAAAATCATATTTTATCACTTTTTCATTCCTGCAAGTTTCTCCAAACGTCTTTAAACTTTTGAGAGTGACTCCAACATCACTAGAAGTCAAGTAGCCCGCCAGTTTTTCTATAGCATTCTTTTTTTCTTAACCCTACAATTCGAAAACACATCTATTTGTTATTTTCTTAACTTTGAATCTAAACTTCGCAGCCCTTTCGCAACGCTACACGTTTACTATACCATAACACTCGATCGAATATCCGAGTTAATACAAAAACACGAATTTTGAAACTTTCTCGATTTACTTTGAAATTGTTCGCATTTAACGATATTTGTTAATTGCATTAATTTTTGTACGTTTCCTGGAGTCACAAATGCAGAGTAAATTTCTTGTCCTTGTCGAAATCAGATCAAAATTCCATAAATCTAGAATATAAACTCATCGATCAGATTGGTGAAGGAGCATTCTCTATCGTGCTCAAGGCTCAGTCCATCAAAACAGGCAAAGAGTTCGCAATAAAATGCATGAAAAATCACTTCGATTCGATGGAACAAGTAAATTTTCACCACCACTTCCCAGTTCCAAAACTTGCCAAAAGGTCAACAATTTGAGAGAAATCCAAGCCCTCAGACGCCTCTCACCTCATCCTCATATCGTCCAGCTCCTGGAAGTGCTCTAGTAACTAATTTACGGTTATTTGTTAGTTAAAGTTGTTTCTAGTGACGAGCCAACAGGAAGATTAGCGCTTGTATTCGAGCTCATGGAGAAGAATCTTTATGAAACCATTAAAGGTGACTCCAATTCGCTAATGAACAGTTCTTTAACGCAGCTTAGGCCGCAGGAATCATCTATCTGAGCAGAAGGTCAAAGGATATATGTACCAAGTCCTTAAGGCTATCTATCACATGCACAAACTCGGCATCTTCCACAGAGACATCAAGCCGTACTTTTCTACAATTATTTTCGGTTTATAACGCATAATCTAGCGAAAATATTCTCGTCGTTAACGACACCATCAAGCTGGCTGACCTCGGGTCATGCAGAGGGATCTTTTCCAAGCAGCCTTACACTGAATACATATCCACCAGGTGGTATCGTGCGCCAGAATGCCTTCTAACAGACGGTTATTACGGTTACAAGGTAATAGCTAATTTGCCCACATCTCATTAATTCCCCTGAAAGATGGATATGTGGGGATATGGCTGTGTATTCTTTGAGATATTGAGTCTATTTCCTCTGTTTCCGGGAAGCGATGAGGCGGACCAAGTGAACAAAATTCACAATATATTAGGAACTCCCAGCAAGGAAATTCTTGATAAGTTTAAAAAGTAATGTCGTTAACCCTCGAGACATGTTTTAATGTCTTTGCGCGGTTCGCAGGTACGGGTCGTCTCATATGGATTTCAATTTTCCGCATAAGAAAGGAACTGGGATCTCCAAATTGATTCCTCATGTTTCGCCTGAATGCATCGATTTGATAGAGAAACTACTTGTTTATAACCCTGAAGACAGACTGAGTGCTAAACAAGCCCTCAAACACCCTTATTTCAAAGACCTTTATGAGCAAGATAAGCGAATTCAGTAAACTTTTTTGGCGATTTCCCCTCATCACATGCGACGTCTAGAGCACAGATGAACACAGGCCCTTCACATACTCTCAGGGGACACTCGCAAGACTACCACTCTGATAATCAGTAAATAAAAAAAGTGGCGCAATCACTCACTAAACCCTAAATTAAATAGGAGCGAAACTCCTCATAACCTCTCTCAGCACTCGAATCACATCAACATAAACATTACTTCAACAGGAAGCGTCTCGAGTAATAATACAAATATCAACCTCAATTTCGGAAAAAAGAAAAATATTGTAATATTACCTCATGTCGATATGTTTTAACAGCGCGTGTGCTAGTTACCGGACATAAAACAATCCTATAATAAAGGGTTCAACCATTCAGAGGAATCAGACCTAGAGCAGAGCCTTCCGCCTATTTCTAAATACGATAGTGAGGGAAAAATCGATAAATTTCAATTAATTTTCTTCGATTAGTTGGCAAAAAGCACTATGGACCGGTGAATGGACCACCAAAGAAATACCATAAATTCCCTCCGAGCTACTCTAACGACGTAACTCCTAATAACTACGCTCCTGGCAAGAAACTGCCGTTTGCGCCAGCAAAGATCAATGTAATATTTTACCCTCTTTTCCTCTGTTTTTTTAATCGAAATGTTTGTTTAGTTGCAAATTACAGGTCAGAAGAAGAGCTATGTAAGTCCTTACTCACAAAAGGCGATTATCGCTCATAAGCAGCACTATTAAATTTTGAATAACTTCACTTACTGCCATCCTTCTATCATCCAAGTGTATAAGTTCTGGTGTATATGGTTTATACTAATTCTGGGATAATAAGCCTCCGTTTGAATTGTCTGAGAGACTATTATAACGCATATAATAAAAAATTGTTGAGGCTGAAAGTATCAGTGTTCCGATAGTTGTGTGAGCTCCTCAGTGAATGAGTTTCCTCCAGAGAAACAGTGGTTAGATATTCGCACTTGGTCGGCTTTAAAAATATTAAATTTTATTAGAGCAATGTCATTGAAAAGTCCTGCAGCTGCCAATGAAGAACTGAGTAATTGCTTATTTATTGAGCTTTTGGCTTGAGTAATTTTAGAGGATGCCAAGGCGACTCTCGGGGCTTTGACAACGAAGTTAGAAGATACTAATAAAACGATAGTGAAGCTTAGAAAGCAGAACCAAGCGATCCGAAACAAAATCAATGAGTCTAACGATATTTAGTACATTGAATTGCATGAAGTTCAGAGTTTGTAATGCTATTGATACATCTGTTTAGTGCGGAGGAGGTTCAAAAGTCACTAAAGAAAGAAAAGAAAAAATTTGCGGAAATTGAAGAGCTTTACCAAAAGGTCCGAGGCGTGTTTTTAGAAGAGAATGCAGAACTCGAAAAGAGCTGCAGTGAGCTGGAACAAGAACTGAAACAGCTCAATGAAATACTTGAAAAGCAAAGACAAGTAGAATTTCTTTTTAAAATGCAGGAGATGTAATGTATTTAGATGATAGAGAAAGCAAAGGCGAAGAACGCAGCAGAAAATACAAAGTCTGATGAGCAGAAATGAAGAATGCTGTATATTTTTTTTATACAATGTTTCCTCAGAGGATATTTACATAAAGCTCATTTGATATTGAGTGAAATGAGTATGCTTCGTTAATATTTAGTTTAAGCAACTGACTCATTATCAAATAAATTAACGAAAGAAACGAAAACGTGTTTCTTCTGTGGATACATTGTTCGTGCGGTTCATTGTCGATGCAACCGTGATTTTGATGCCTTAAGAGTATATTCTTATATTAATACTAACGTTGAAAGATAGAGAGAGAGGGATTAGTGATTTCCAGGCAAAATTTAGAGGAGGCTCATCTTATCACAATTAAGCAGCAATGATAAAATAAATTGAACAAGCAAATATGGAATGAATTGATTATAAGTATTGCAACTATTCATTTATTTATTTGTTGATTGAGTTTCTAGCAAATAAACCTGCGAATGATAAGATGACGAGGGGATAGACAAGGTCGCCATCTTTTCACTGCTGCTTAGTTAGTTTTCGGTCTTTGATTCTGACTTTTCCTCAGTCTTGGCGTCTTCAGTTTTGGCAGTTTCAGTCTTCTTTTCTTCCTTTGCTGCCTGTTGAGTGTTACCGCCACCGAAGACGAATCCTTGGAGGGATCGGTCTGATTCTGACTTTTCCTCGGTCTTAGCGTCTTCGGTTTTGGCAGTTTCAGTCTTCTTTTCGTCTTTCGATTCTTCCTTAGGGGCACCACCACCAAAAACGAATCCTTGAAGTGATCTATCGGATTCTGACTTTTCCTCGGTCTTAGTGTCTTCAGTTTTGGCAGTCTCAGTCTTCTTTTCTTCCTTTGCTGCCTGTTGAGTGTTACCGCCACCGAAGACGAATCCTTGGAGGGATCGGTCTGATTCTGACTTTTCCTCGGTCTTAGCGTCTTCGGTTTTGGCAGTTTCAGTCTTCTTTTCGTCTTTCGATTCTTCCTTAGGGGCACCACCACCAAAAACGAATCCTTGAAGTGATCTATCGGATTCTGACTTTTCCTCGGTCTTGGCGTCTTCAGTTTTGGCAGTTTCAGTCTTCTTTTCGTCTTTCGATTCTTCCTTAGGGGCACCACCACCGAAGACGAATCCTTGAAGGGATCGGTCTGATTCTGACTTTTCAGATTTTTCTTCGGTTTTCTCCTCAGTCTTATTTGCAGCCTCTTGTTGAGTGTTGCCACCACCGAAGACGAATCCTTGCAATGCTCTGTTTTTTTCCTCTACCGCTTTCTTTTCAGTAATTCCTTGTCTCAATCGAAGAGTAACTCCATAAGTAGGTGCTATAAGCACACAAGCAAGCAAAAGGCAAATTGCGATTATTTTAGTCGTCTTTGTCATGACTAATTATTTTGGTTGAATTATATTATTGAGAAACTTGTAGCTTGCCGTGTTATTTATACCTAACAATTACTGATCTCTTTGGCTCAGCAGATTTCGAACGCCATGAGCGAAAAACCAGGAAAATTATTGAATACTGATTTTCAACTGATTTCACATAACTCTTGTCCTATTCGAACATTTTCAAATATTAAGAAAAGAGATGAACCTCAAATGTAAAGAAGCCAAGAATTCAACGCACCAGCAAAGATACGAGAGGCCGCCGTCTCCATAACGACAATTCAGTCACAAATTCTGCAATTCGTTTCACTCGTAAAATATACTGGAACTTAAATTATCAAAGACTCTGTTACTGAAACTAATTCTCGAAAAATTTAAACCCGAAACCAATTATCTTGGATCTGATGCTTTGGACTTCGGCATTATTATCACAAGAATGCCACATATGCTGAGCCAGTCCTTCCTTCAGTCTAAATACTACGATGTAACTCTAGAGGTTGTACATGGGCCACATAGGATGGCTTTTAGGAGTACATACATAATGTCCAGCCATGATCTAGACTCAATAGAAAACTTAGGTTCTTCCATTTACTGATAAAGAAATAAATAAATCTGTATTACAGATATTTCGACCGATTCTTCGATTCGATTTTTTATAGATCTATTAGAATATTCAGACATTTTATTCGTTATCATCGCTCATAGGGTTTTTGTGCATTCAAACCTACTATTCTCTCCGTTCAAGACTTAGCCACACTCTCAGTAATACCAAGCAAGATTCTTCCAGTATAAGTCATACCACACACAATGGAAACGGAAAAACCTTGAAGAACTTTTTCTCTGATTGTGTGTACTTTGGCAAGGTTCTTCTCACGAAAATCGAGATTAGCTAATTTCGAGCGTCTCAAGAAACGTTTAAATGACAAAATTTTGTTAACTCCCAAAGTATCATAAAATTAACATTGTATTCTTATGGTAGTAGGGAATGAGCCATTAAACAAGCAAAACTCAGATAGTCGAAATATGAATAAAGGATAAGTAAGGATTCAAGAGTCCGCAATCAAAATTTAGCTCTTAACTCACATAGCAACTCTTCGACAATCTTGCCTGATTGCGTTATACCGACTTAAAATTTATTAAGAAAAACGGAATCAGTATGTTCTCGCGAACTTCTAATTCAAATTTGAAAATTCAGGCCTTTAGACTGTTAAGATAACGCGATCAGAGAATTGATTCTAAAAAGCTTCTACTAATGCATGTGAGAGTTAATTTCGGCACAATAAGTTATGATGACAGAGAAAATATCTGATTAAGTGGATTCTCCAAACTTCTTCGTCTAATTTTATGAAAGACAACAAATAAACTTAATGATAATTACTATTTTTCCAACTTCATGCAAACAAAAAAACCCAAAAAATCGGATAAATTTTCTCAAACCTTTGTATTCATTTTTATTTCCACAATTTTGAGGCAAAGTGTTAAGAGAATTGCGAAGAGGGATTCAAATGACAAGAGTTAGAAATTCATGTGTTCAAAAAAAATTTTCTATCTATCCCTCCCTCCCAAAATTTGATTCATTCCAAGCGGCAACATGCAAGAATAATTTAACTTGGATATCAGTAGATATATTTTTGTTGACACTCGAATCTAATAGTTTGACTGGATTGATTCGTTAGGATAAGAAATTAATCTACTGCCGTGGATTCGATGATACTTGAAAATCTGATTTGGGAGAATCAGCAAGCTCAGAAAGTGTTTTACAGAGAAAAGACACAGATATCATCCCCTTGGTAGAAAATTTCTAAAGCCTTCGACTCCTCGCGAAATGAATGAATTGAGTTGCATGCGAATTCGTGTGAATCAATCATTGAGCCGCTGAGAGCCATAAAACTTAAGCATGGTAGGACATCTTTAAGGTCCTTGGGCAAGCCCATGTCGTTGAGAGCATTGCGGATAATTGAATGCAACTTGTTCGACACAAGAGAAAAAAGTCAAGGAAAAGCAGTGATCCAACTTATCTGTTAGGTTTTTATTTTGTTGGAAGAATAATTTGCAGATTGAGTTCGGTTAGCCGGTAACTACAGAATTTACAACGAGAAACTATGAAATCTATGCCATCTAGCAACAAATCCTCTTAGTTTGTGAATATTCCCTTTTAAAATAGCCTCTGATAATCGTATGTGACTGCAAGATATTTGGTGGTAAAATTATATAAATCTTCTTTGCCTGGTTCAGCCACTTCTCCACGCGATTTATAAAATAAATCCACATTGTCCCAAGCATCACAACTATCATTACAGATATAGCAATAAAAGCATGTAGCGTGTCTCCCTTGACTCCTTCCATAAAAGCCCCGAAGTTGAGCGTCATTTTGTCAGCTGTTATTCTCAACAGCCTATTAAAACAGAGTCCAAGGAACTCCGTATCAAGCAGGCCAGGCTTTTCTCCCTCCACTCTTAACGCGCTAAGTGGATCGGATGCCCCGTAGATCGCGTTGAAAATATCTTCGCTGTTCTCAACGAAATAATTCGCCACTTGTAGGACGCCTTGATTTCCTATCCCATTAGCAACGTTGCTGCAATACGTTGTGAAATTATTATCATCGTGCATCCAATGGGTTAGATTGTTCCGCCCGCCTAATATCTGCTGGGTGACGACCTCATCATAGACCCCCTGGTTCGGTAGAGTCCCAAACGCGGTCACAAACTCGGACAAAGACGCTTTTGCCTGAAGAAAACCTTGCAATTGCTCCTTCTGCCTTTGATAGATCTGCTGTTTTCTCTCCTCTGTGGCATTGATATTGAAATAAAATTTCAAATCTTGCTGCATGAAGGCCGACGCCTTTGCCTGCGCTCGTCTCCAGATATCGGCCTGCTGGACCGTGTAGTTCCAATCTTTGATGTCTTTCCTTATAAAGTCAGTCGATAGTAGAAACGGAAGCATAAACAGCACATAAATCACTACGAGTACCACAACAATCGCCCATTTGTATCTCATGCGATATTTATAACGAGAAAACATCCGCTTGTGAGGCTCTGCCTGGTCTCGGCTCCCCGAGTCCTGCCGAGCTGCTTCGAGAGAGTTGTTATTGTTATGTTCATTCATCAGTTTCCATTCTTCCGCAAGCGCTTGGCGAGGAATCTTGCAGAATAAACTTAGCATACGTATTCGTTTCCTGACCATAATAATAAAAATACCCAGGCAGCAAATCGTCAGGAACCCCATTATCGCTGCTATTATCGCGATTGAGAGAGTGTTGAAGTCCTGGATGCTCTGGATCCCACCCTGAATCGCAGTCACGATGTCTGCGTTCATTGCGAAGAGCATATCGTACAAAGATTCCGCGTTAGCGTCAAGTAGATACCCACTAGATATCGTCTCTGAGTTATTCAAGGCATTAATCATTTGATTGTCATGGTAAACCGTCCCGGCCTGGTGGAGAAGCAGAAAGGCTTGAGGTATCGACATGTTTATTTCGGAGCCATCGACGTAATTTATCGCTATGTAGTTCTCCTCGTCGTATAAGTACCTCGAAACTTCCTCACTGACGTTATTAGCGTTCATTAGCATACCGAAAAAGTTTTTCGAAATATTGAGATAACCCGTCGTAACTGTTTGCGCCTCAACCAAATACCAATCCTCAGGGTCAAAGAACCCTCTCGTGATCAGCTCCCATTTGTAATACTGCTTCGAGACCAAGTTTTGAGAGAGGCCGAGTTGCATGGGATTATTCATTGAGTTAGAAAGCAGGGTCAATTCTGCCAAACGGACGTTATATTGGCTGTACTGAGCAGCAAACAGCAGCACGACCATCGCAACGCCGATCAACCCTGCGATTTGATAGACTCTAAGAAAGCGGTAATTGAAATTCGCCTCGAGCAGGCCTCTCGTTGAAATTCTTTCATGCATGAAGCTGCTTGCGGTAGACCCGCGAGACGAAGGCGCTCGAGTCACATTTTTTCTATTGAGAATATGAGAAACGTTTGGCTTATCCACCACTTCGTTCTTTCCATCGTCGGAGTCATTAGAAGATAGCACCTCTTCCCCATTCATGCGGTTGCCGAAGATTTGCTCAAATGAACTGAAAGAGAAAATAGCACTATTTCCTGTCTTAGGCTCGTTACTTGACTCGGGAAGCGCTAAATTCGCGAATCGTTTGAGCGCCTCTTGGAAAATCTTAGCATACATTGTGGTTAATACTTCAGGAACCTCCTTCTTTTCAGGGTCTCGAGGACCAGGGTGGCCCCCAAGGCGGAGGCCTAGTGCTGAAAGATGCTTATTTCCTCGGAATTGGACTCTGCCTTCAGTTTTGAACTTTTTCGAAGGCACACGCTTTTTGGGAAGGACCGGCTCGAGGATGTGAGCGCCTCCTTTTCTCTCCGGGCTGAAAAAATCGAGATCCACCGATAAATCAACAGATTCGTTTGGAATTTCTCCTTCTTCTTGAAGGTCTGATTCTTCCTCTTGGCCATCTAAAGGATGCTCAGCCCCTTCTTGGATCACTTGTATAGAGTATTGGTGATTCATAATTGTATTCTGGTGATTCATTATTGTCATTTGATTAGTGAATCCTGTCTCAGTCCTTATAGGCTCTCTTGGGCTTCTGTCCAGCACAGAGATCCTTTTCTCTAAGCTTTTGATTCGTTTAAGTTCCGAGATTGACCTGCAATCGAACACCTCTATAACTTTGAATCTCACCCCTCCAATGACGTACCGCTGAATTTTTAATATAATTTCAAAAAGATCCTGAACTTCTAAATTATTTTTGCGAGAAAGACTCGAAAAGTTTTCGTGAATACTGGCGACGTCTTCTTCTTCCAACACTTCATTCTGCTTCAAGTTATTCAATTTGCGCATTAGATGAGTCGCGTCGATGAGTTCTGGCGCTATTTTCTTTATGTTACTTTCAGAGAGATCCTCGTGACGATAAACAACCGTCGAGATTACCGCGCTTCCGTTTCCTTCATCCGGGTACAAGGAACTCGCTTCCGCTGGTATTTCCAGATAGTGACGGAGGAGTTTCGGAACGAGTAAGCAGAGGTTTACCCCTTTCAATTCATCCATTGATCTTAAACCCAGTTTTTCGCAAAACTTCTTCGTGGAAGATATAATCTCGCCAGACGCTTTAGTTAAGATATAGTCCGAGCGTTTCACTATTTTCTTTAAAGCTGCAACGCCGAAGAGTTCAGTACCTGCGATTTCTGTCTTGATATGACTCTGGAATGGAACTAGGAACTTGTCTTTATTGGAAAGAAGCACCAAATTTAAATAGTTTTTGGTCTCAACTATCGATTTCGGCTGCTTTATAAAAGCTTGAAGCTCTCTAATAGCAGCAGAGCCGACCCCTTCTGGTAATAGAGCTGCTAAACGCAAATTCCCCCCTTCGAGTTGGGCATCTAAGTACCCTAGCTCCTTCTCAAGCCTTGAATTATGAGATCTCACTGTGCCAAATTTCCTCGTGAGATCAACAGCCAAATACACATTGTCGACGTCATGGTAATCGAATCTGGTGGTGCAGTTTGTGAAAGTCCTTTGAGTCAATGAAGCGACCATTCTAGCGTGCTTTTTTGCTAATAGATGGGCATACCTGCTTTGAAGAAACATAAGAGAACGCCTGCCTTGCTTGAGAATATCTCCTTTGAAATGAATCATTAGCGCAATTGCATCTGGGATCTTTTTATGGGTGGTTATCAGATGATTTAGTTTCTCCTCAGTTTTTCTGATCCCAATGATCACATTGTTGCCGTTCGTGTATAACTTGTCAAGCATCACGGTGGTAGACTCGACCAGATAGCGATAAAACACGTTGGTGAGGTTTTTAATGTGCTGGATCTCTTTCAAACAGTTTTTATAGTCCTTGTCGAAGGAAATACCCTCGTAAAAGCTTGCCGTGTAATAGTCTCGCTCAGTGGGACTCAGTGTGAGGATAAAGCTCCCCTCGATGTATTTGATCAACGCTTCTAATACAACCCGGTGATAGAACGACTTTACTGAGACCCGAAAGTGGGACCAAGTCAGAAAAGCTTTCATATACTTCTCTAAATGCACGCTCTGCAGGAAGAGATACCCTATCATATCGATCGCTCTCAAGCTTCCTGTCCTCAACCTCTGTTTCAGCAGCTCCTCGTAATAGACTTCAAGGAACTCATACGCAGCCTCAAAAAATTCACTCGACTCGCTTGAATAGATCCGCTTGTCGGTCCAAGACCGACAGAAGCAGGTTTCATTTGCGCAGGTGTCGAAATGATTATTTATGAAGGTTTTGAGCTTGAATGACGTCTTCACTGAGCTGTCGAGACGGTCGACTTCAAAGAATGTCTGAATCTGCTCAATCTGACTGTTAAACTCCATTTCCGACAAAACATCTGTTTCCCGCTGCGACCGACCGCTTTGGAGAAGTTTCATACCTGCAACACATCCCCAGAGGACAAAAGATATCGAAATGAAGTAGGAAACATCAATAAATTTTCGGTTAGACGTCTGAGGCAGCTCGACCAAAATCAGCATGAACAATGAATGAACAAAGTAAGAAGCCATGAGTAAAATATGTAATTTCCTCGTGAAAGCCTTCCGGTACGTGTGATAGCGCATTCCCATTAAGATAGCAATGAAAGCGTAAATACAGCTCAAAATATTCGGACTGGATGTAATGACGCTTTTTTTCCCGGCTTCCATTGAGAGCACGATTATCGGTATCGGCGCCAAGGTTCTGATGATATCGAAGCTTAGCTCTGAAGATTTTATCAAATCTTCGTGCAAATAGCGAAAGGGAATCTCGAAAACCTTGCCAAATAGATGCAGGATCGTAGTAATTCCGAGCAACGCTGCAATTACTACATATAGCCAAGTTGGAGACTTATCTAGCACGTAGCTCTGCAAGGGACCTCCTCCAGGTGTTTTGTCCAAGAGCAGCCAGGACATGATCGGGATGAAAATAACATATTCGAAGATAGTGCCAAGAATTCGGTAGATAAACATGGCTGGCTTAACGAGGTCAGTGTTTTTTTGTTGAGAGGCGAGAAGAAAGACGCCGATTTGAGAAAGGAGAAGCAAGAGCAAGTAAACAATGAAAAATATTTTGATTGCAACGGTTGTGGAGAGCGATAGCCAGTTCAAAGGAGAGGACGCGGTGAGGAGATTGAGCCAGGCGCTGAGGAGAGGGTACTTGAAGAGGACTTCGGTGGCGGTTGGGAACAGGATAGTAGTGAGTTGCGCAGTGTGGAGGAATAAGAGAGTATAGGAGAGCTTCGATCTGTTCAATTCGAAAGAAGAATAGTTTTGAAATTCAATGAGGTTTCTGAGAAGGTTTTTGGAGAAGGATTTGAATTTCATTTCAGCGAGTGGTTGTAGTTTTGACTCGTCTCACTGAAAATTAATTTGAATCAAATTAAGCTTTGGATTTGGATAAAAACGCACAGCCTCTTCGATATTCTGGCTCGGCTAGGAGGAAGAAGAATTGGTTGATTCGAAAGCCATTAGAATTGTTCAATTAGAGAAGACACAAGAAAGAAGTTCTTGACCATAAGGTATTACTATAACGGAAAATAATCACCTTCAAAAAAGTGAGTGAAATTTGGAATTATGATATAACCAACTTCTGAAAGGGATGGTGGATTTGATCGTTGTAGGAACTTCATCAGGGAGCTGGGTGTACTTAATTTTATTTGAATAGAAAATGAGTAGTTTTGTATAATCATATTATAGTTTTCTGAAGTGTTTTGAGGCACTCTTTTGAATTGATATAAAACGAAACTCATCGGGTGTCATACTTATTTCTAAACCGAAATTCAGTTAAGAAAAGAAAAATGGTGCAGCATTTCCGTTCTGTGTATTATAATTATCTTCAATGATTCGAAATCTCAGCAATACCTAACCGAATTTTAATGAAAATTAATTTAATTTATTCATCAGCATTAGTTTTTAAATACTCAGGAATAAAAGTTATCCACTTTCGGTTCTCCAAATAGAATACAGATATACTGTCCAAAGTCACAATAAATTGGAAAAAAGTCACGCTATCAGAGTCTGCCGAGTCATAGTTTGAAGGACACTAAAAATTAAGTTCCGTCCAAAAAGAATCTTAAAGAGAAAAAGAAAATTAGCAATGATGTCTTCAATGATATTATGTATGAAAAGTCTAACAAAATTATTCTTAATCATATTATTGACTCTTGGCTCTGATCATTTCTCACGGGATAGAAGAGAGCCTCTGCAACTCCAACGCTACTCGCATGATATACTAGATCAAGCTATGTCCCAATGATGAAAATTTAATGGCATCTGGAGGACCAGACAAAATTATCAAAATATTGACATCGTGAATCACAAATCATCCAAGTATGAATGCTTTTATTTATGCAAATCCCTTTTTTCCATAGCGCTAGCTTAGACAAACTGCTTGCAGCAGGATAAAAATGGAAGTTTGCTCGCAAGTCACTCAGGCGATAAACAATAAACTTTTGGGATCCAAAGGGAACGCGCTTGATACTGGATATACGCCACATAGCAGTACCAAAATATTTATATTCCAAATTTTTATACTTGAGGAAATGACTAAATTCATAAGATCAAGAATACACATCGACTTTTATTTATTAGAATTCTTTTGCATTTCTTCATCTTCATTCCTTTTCAGAGCACTGTATAAACTTATTCTCATCAAATGACAAGTCAGATTATGACAAATCGTTGCAACGAGGAGCACGGATGAGAAAATTACATTTGATTTTAATGTAGACACTCACAGCAATAATTATTCAATAATTTTTGATCTAAACATTGTCGGCCTTGGAACCGTTTATTGCTTCTTGATTGACATAGAAGAGGATTATTTAAGAAAAGTTAAGAAATTGCACGTAACTGATTATCCCATCAACTAAACCTCTTTGAAAATGATCCTAAAATCTTGCTATGAAATATAAAAAGTCCCTGCATCAGGGTCGGAATTTGCTCAAGAAAAACACAGAAATGAAGTTATTTTTGGATAGCTATCTAATCTTCCTCAGAAAGTATGGGTAATTACTTGTGACGAATGCTTTTCAGAAGTAGAAGAAGAATTAATAATTCGCAATTTGCTCTTATCAGCTATAATTTGTGCCTGAAACCTTTATTTTGTTGTTCTCATGAAGATTTATTAGTCTCCACTCCGAAAAGAGTCATATTGAGATTCGTTGGCTTTTCAAATTACAAATAGAATGAATAATACTCTTCGAAATCACTTCTGAACTGGACGCTCTAAGCAGTCAAAGGAGGCTTAGCTGTGCATATCACCTATTTTGAGTTCCAGTCCCTATAACCTTTAATTGCCAACATTCACCCAAAAAAAAATAATTAAAAAAAAAAGCTTCATCCTATTCAGTGCAATATCATAATTTATTAATAGTACCACTGGAATTGAATACACCCATTTTAATTTCGATTATTTTCATCGCTTATCGAATTTCTTTGACCGAGGCTCACCATTGTTCTTGAATGAAGAATCCTCCAGCGCCCGATAATTGAGCATTTTAAGCTTTGATGACTAAACTGAAAACTTTTTCGGTCGCTTGAATGTAGATGCTAATTAATATACGCTCTTCATCCATATAAACTTACTAACTGCCACTGAAACCATCTGTACTGGAGAAAACGAATTTATGGTTCTGAGAACTCGCAAATACCCCGAATCACCTACTGAAAAAAAAACAAGAAATTCGATAATTTGCCTCAGAAAGCCTTACACATCCTATTCCGATTGAGCTAGGCATAGTGAAATGTGAGTTGTTCCTACAAGCGATTGATTTCTGGACAAAGTTGCCTTTCATAATAAAAGCTGCCTGATTGAAAGCCGAAAACAAAGACAGAGATACTCTGGGCACTAGTTTCTAAACTATCAACTGAAAATTACTAACTGAGCATGCAAGAATCCTCTTAAACCTTCGTACACCCGAGAAACTCTCACGTAAACAGGTTTTCTGAAAAAAAGAGTACGTTTTTAGCTTTTACTGAGTAATGTGCAGTGATTCCTGAAATAAAATTAATCAAACACCTCTTAGAAAAATTCCAACGGTGTACAATTGCGCTCGGTAAATCTGCGTAAAACGGGTTTAGGAGGTTGAGTTTTAAGATGGCCATCCCATTAAAGTGATCAAATGCAAGGGACACACTCCTTTAACCCGTTAAGAAAGCAAAAAAAAATTGTTGGAGTTATTCATCTCTTTTTTCAATGTTCCATTGTAGCATTCATACGAGCGCTTTTCCCAAGCAATTTAGAAGGCAATCAGTTCGGTGGTAGCGAATTCGCCTGAAGATCGTAGAAAAGAAATGGGAAATTTCCTCTAACGTAGCAGACTTTAATCGAGCATTTTTAATCTTTAATTATCTCTTTTGGGTGTAATTAATGTACTGATACTTGTTATTCTGGAGTTACGACTTGAGATTTTAGATTAATCTGAGTTTCTTAAAATCAATAATTTATATTTAAGCAATAAACCCGATTCGATTCACGATTCACTACCAACATTGCAAAACCTCCAATGGACCAACAACTCGAGCAAAATTTAGCTTTATCCACCGTCCGAAAGCCTATAGCGCCGAAGCAGGAGTCCCTCCGCTTTAAAAAAACACCTGTACTCAAGGACTCGCAATCAAGCGAAACTGATGAAACCCTAGACGAAGAAAACCGGTCATTGGTCGCAACAAAACGTATTCGATACCTGAATCCGTACAATTACTACATCACAGATGATGTAATCAAGGATTTTGAGTTATCTGAGCTAATTTTTTATTTGCCTGGTTAGGGTCATGCATTCCCAATCACCTCCTCGGAAAATTTCGCGCCCATCTATCTGCTAAATATGGCAAACAGAGTTAACCGTATTTTGTATCACAAACCCACAGGAACGATGACTTACTGCCTGTCACCGAAGTTCGACACAGCTGACATTGTCCCTTGGTATTTTATTTGCCATTTAGACCACCCTGCTCACCTCTGTATTTAGGGAATTGATCATCGAGAATCTCAAGTCAGCGAACGACCAGGACCTCTATGACCTTTCGCTTTCTTTGGAGCGTTTCCGGGCACTTCGAAGTGTAAATTTAAAATTTTTGTTAGCTTTAGGTTTACCTGTCGCCTATAGGAAGTGACTAAAGCATTAGCTGACAGCGAGCTAAAAGATGTGTTTACCTCGCTAAAATCAGAGAAACTAAGCGAAACAGTGCCTCAAATAGCGGAAATAAGGGAATATAAAGACGAAGGAGATGATACCAAAGGGTTCTTCCTTTCGAAAATGGTCTTAAACAAACCTATGTTGAAGATACTTGGAATAAACGGCGACACCGCCATGACGAGCCTCCATACGGGAATAAAATATCAACCTCCGAACCGATTGGATTCAATAGCTATGCTCAAGGCTTATTATGACTACTATGCAAATAGATTTAATACTCTGTTCAAAGATGCAAAGCAAGAAAATGAGATGATTCGAATAGAACAACACACTAGTGATGGAAAGGTATTTTTCGAGACTGTTTGGACACCAAATTAATCATTATGGAATAGACATTAGATATCGATATAACAGGCAGATTGTTTTGTTATGATGGATTTCCATCGTGGGTGTATAGCTATCACATCCAGAAACAAAGAAGAAAAGAGGGAGCTCCTATTGGGAAAAGCAAAGTGGAAGAGGAGACGAGGATGATGGTCCCAGTAAACTTATTGGCTGCGATTTCTCTCTTAGCCCTTTTGTAAAAAGAATGTTACTCAAGAAGAAGCGTCGGTACTGCAAAAAATGAGGCAAACGGCGATTGCCTTTGGAAGGCATTTTAGGTATCTTAATAGGAATATCAGAGAGGAGCCGTCAGAGGACCGCGTGTGTCGTATCAGGGAATTGAATTTGAAGGTGGAGGAAGTAACGTCTAAGAAATAACGATTCTTTTTTCAAAAAACACATACGAATAGATATAAAATTGCTAGGACTCTCGATTGTGTAGAGTTTAAGAAATCAATTTTTTCATGATTGCATTAGTAATTCTCATGGTTCATATTTGTAATTTTATTTCTTGAATCTTCTTTCTTAAGAGTTTCAATATATATGGATAGGTTCGACATTGCAGAATTTATCTTAAGAAATTTTTTTTCGAAATCTAATGTCTCAAAATGCTGTGAATTTATTTAAAGTGGAGTCCTAGCACATATTGAAGTAATAGAATTCACGATATTGCTATGAGCAAAGCCCTAGGTCATGAAACTGAAGCAAAAGAAGTGTTTTTCAGAGACTTTACTGAATTTAGTGTATATAACTCTTTGTTAGCAAAATAAATTTACTGCATGTATGTTGGCTATTACTAATATTAACTATTTAATGAGCATTAACGGATTACTTCTCTCACGTTTATAGATGATAGAGTCAAAGATTTTACTTAGCAACACTGAAATGGAGCTGAGAGGCTTTGAAAGTTTTATCCATCTACATACATATTGGTGGTGAGGAGCATTGGAAAGCATTTGAAGTAAATTTAACTAATCAAAAATTATAAGGTTACTTTTACTAATTTGATCAAATCTGAGGTGAAATTATAATTGATTAAAGAAATCAAACAATTATTTGGTAATCACAGCAGAAGATAAGATCTGGTAGCAATGAAAATATTTATCAGAGAATTACGTTTAGATGGGTAATAGTGTACACAAATGTTGATCATTTCTAGCAATTCTAATGTTTCAATAATCGGCGACTATTTTGTTCTACAAAAGATAATTTGGTATTGGTCATCTCTTGTCCCTTTAACTGCTCAAAAGGTATTCCTATGTAAAAATTTTCTCTAAAGAAGAGAACAGCAAATTATTTGACTACGAATTCAAATTTCTTAACTATAAAACATAAAACGTTAAACAACTGTAATAATGTGGAAGTTAAGAGAGCGAGTACATAATACTCTTAAATGACACGAAAGATCCCATAAAAATGCTCCACTATGATACACATGGGATCAGCGTTATAACTACCTGAAGAGGTAATGAAAGCATGAACATCCTGCAGCTATAATCAGCATCTGAAGAGGGAGAATTGCTTATTTATAACGAGTTTTTACTAGATCCTCAAGCTTATTGTAAAGAAAAATCATAGGTTTATTTCGGCTTTGCGTTTTAATGCCAAGCAAATAAATTGTCAACTTCTAATCCAACATATGCGAGGGAACACACATCAAACACTAATAATTTCAAATTCGCTCTCTCTCTTCTACTAAATTCACACATTTCTCAATAATTTCTCACACACTAGTAATCATCATCACGGTTCTTTTTCAACGTGCTCGCCATCATCCTCTTCTTGTTTATCGCCTCTTTCCTCGCATCCAACGAAAGTTTATTTCTCTTGTCGAGAAACTCTGCAAATGAAACTTCCTTCTCTTCACCATTTCTCCTCTTCAGATCATTGTCTTCTCTATAAATCTCTCAATATCTATAAAAAAACTAGCAAGTTACCCAAAGATTTTCTTTATTTCTCGATCAAGCTCGTCTAATTTCGTGCTTCCATATCCTTCTTTCACTCGAACGAAGAGAAGTTCCAATGTGTCCTCTTCGGTGATTTTGAACTGCTCGCGTTTATCAAACATCAAAAATTGAACCAGGTTAAATAAGCCTTTTGGCTCTAGCCCTGTAGCATCAGTAATACACCTTTTATACATCAACTCGAATTCATAGCGACTCACTCTTTTATCAGAATTTTCATCGACATCCTTTGGTAGAATAATAAAGGAATTCACTATCTGAAACTGTGATTGAAATTACCCAAATCATGAGTTCAACCTCCTGCTTGCTCATTTTATATTGTAATTTTTCAAGTATCCCGAGCACGTCTTTCGCATCGAACCAATCTTTCTCGACCTTGCTGCCTCCGGCCTTGCAGAGCAGCGAGAAGACGCGGTCAAGGTGGAATTTTTCAATGGGCATTATCTCAACTTTTGCTAAAAGCTCTTCCTTGGAAATTTCTTTAGCTTGTTGCTTCTTCTGTTGAATCTCATCTAAGGGAGAAGGGAACGATAGGTGATTGAAAGCGGTGAGAAGCGCATTTACCGTAAGAGAGAGGCTCGTTTTGGTTTGGGTTGAGGACAGTTTTCCCTGATTTGGAAGGACTGGACTTAGACACCATGCTCAATTAATTTTATTGAATTTTGATAATGTTCATGTGGAAGCTTAGTAGATTTTGTGAAGAGAAGTTACGTTTTAAAACTCATTTACGTTCTGGAAAATTCGCTGGATTTGAAACCCCGTGGTCAGCAAAGGTAGGAATATGTTTGATAAAATCCAATCAGGTTTTGCTTTACCACTGTAGTCTTTCTCATTGTTAAGGAAAAAAGAGTATACGATTGCAGTCGATTGTACTGCTAGTGCTTTTTGAGACTATTACTAAAATCAATTTTTCAGGTTATATTTGCCGCTTAAAGAGTAGACAGCCAGCTTTTCATAAGGCTTTTATTGAAATGGCATTAGAAATAAGACATTTATATGATCAGCAATTCGAAGTAATCATGACGGCAATTTCCTGATCATAGAATAATCTATCTTATGGGCAGCTGCTAATCAGCAATCTATCGTGACGTTAGCCAACTAAAACATAGTGTGGCAATAGAAAGACCGTCTTTAATTAGCAAGCGTTTTTGCATTATAAAATAAATTAGATACTTTAAATAAACTACTCATCGAAAATCTGAACACCAAAGCCTCTTTTCTGTTTTTTCCTCGCCTTGATGGGAACAGTAACCATTGTTCAAGTAGCAGGACTCAACATGAAACCTGTTATTGGAATACTCTCATTCCCTTCGCAATTTGAGCAGTACGATTCCACCGAATGGAATTACATTTCCTTGTCCGCTGTTAAATTCATCGAAGCTGGCGGCGCAAGAGTCGTCCCAGTTCAATGGGATCTTCCAATAGACAACCTTACCAGCCTCATCAACAGCTTAAACGGCCTTTACATCCCGAGCTCTAAAGCCGATCTCTTATTCACAGAAAAATCCGTCGCTCATCTGGCTTTCCGTCAGGCTCTTGAAAACATCCTTGACATTGTCTCTAGAATGATCAATCAAGCCATCATCTTCCCTATTCTGTGCACAGGAACCGGCTTCCAAGCTTTTGTCTGCGCATTTGCCTCTCAAGAACGAGGCGATTACGCTTGCTTAAGCGAGCATGAAGGATTCGAGGGAGCTAAAAAAAACCTTTCGCTTACAGCTATTGCTAAAAAGACTGGCATGCTGGACACCTCACTCCTCCCAGGAATCGAAACTGCGTTGCAAGAGAAAGAAATCGCTTATTTCGATACGAGATATCTTATCGATGACGATCTCTGGTACTCGACCACTAACCTATTGAACAATTTTGCGGTTGTTGCTTATGTTAATGATACGACGATTCCCGCTGTGATCATTGGTAAACGGTACCGTATCTATGCGACTGCTTCTCCAGTAGAGCTGTATCAGTATGAATGGTCAACAGAAGGAGCTATTCCTCACAACTATGAAGCGGTGCTCAGCGCACAGATGTACTCGACTTATTTCGTCGAGCAGAGCAGATACAACGACAATAACTTTGACGAGCTAGGAGTTGACGTGGATCCAATGGCCTTCCGTGAGATGGTCCCAGTGGATGTCAAGGACACTTCAACGAGCAAAGTTTATTTGTTTAAAGGCCTAGGAACGAAAGCTGAATCTGAAAATATTGAGAATAATGGAAATGAACTATAGGCTTGTATGCTTAGTCAAGGGCAATAAACTCCGACATCTATCTATCAATTATTAGTGATCCTTATATAATGCGAGTGTTATGTTATAGAGAAAAGAGGAGAGGAAACCCTTAACAAACACCCAGAAGGCATTTATTTCTTTTCACTTTTATTATAAGATAGAAATTCCTTAGAAAATGGCTTTATTAAACACATTTAACATACAAAAGCTGTAAATGCTCAGTTATTGACAACAAATAAACTCGCGAATGCGAATTAACTGCAAAAAAATTTTATAAACCTTAAAAAGCTCTGGCGCTCTAACGAGATATCTTTCTTACTACAGAGTTAGCACTAAATGAGCCTTCTTCGCTGCTTTTCTGGCCAATCTCGCTTATAATCTCTTGGACATCTCGATATAAAAGCGGCTTGACGATATACTTGAACCCTCTAACGCTTCCTTCCTTATCCAAGCACGTTCTTCTCATTTTCTCCGACGTTTCTCCCGTTAGAAAAACAATCGGAATATTCTCAAGCTCCTTTGACTGTTCGTACTTCCTAATCTCCTCAGCGGCTGCGATTCCTGAAACAATAGGCATATTCACATCAAGAACCAGAAAATCGAAATAATTCGGCTCCCGTGCCTTATATTCATCGAGCGCTTCTTTGCCATTCGAGACACAAAGGACCTCTTTCACCCCAGCTTTTTCAAATAGCTTTCTCACTACATCCTGGGAATAAACTGTGTCATCTGCAATGAGAACTCGATTTGGGATCCTCTGATGCTTAGAGGTCAAATCCTTGCCCAATTTTTCAGAAAAACTTTTTTGCTTGCTCGCTCTCGTCAATGGAAGTTTGATTGAATCTTCAGGTATCACGGAATTGGCTCTAATCACGACAACAAAAGAAGTCCCGACGCCTTTGAAGCTGCTGACGTTGATATCTCCTCCCATCAGCTTACAGAGCTCTTTGGTGATCCATAACCCAAGTCCTGTACCTTTTTGTTTCATCTCGATATCATCCGACACTTGCCCGAATTTCGTGAAGAGCTTCTGCGATTGCTCAGGGGTCATGCCGCAGCCAGTGTCGATCACCTCGATTCGCAAGAAACCTTCTGATCCTTCAGCTTTCTCCTGAATTATCGTATCCAAGAAGTGCTTTTGCGTGAGATTCAATTGGTAATGCTCTTCTTGGTCAATAAAGGGAATTTCTGAGGTATCATGCTTCAAAGTGTAGAAAACATCCAATGAACCGTTTTTCGGAGAGAGGCTCTTGTTGCTAGGCTGGAACTGCAGTTTTTTGGGAGCGTTCGCAGTAATATGCTCCGTCCCCACATCGTCATATAGCTCATCAAGGGCAATTGACTCGTAAATATTCTCATTATAATCGCGTTCATTGACGAAACTGAAATTGATTTTAATGAAACCAGAGCGCGTAAATTTCAGAGCATTAGAGGTGAGATTAAACAAAATTTGCGTGAGACGATGCTTATCAAATTCCAGGTACCGTGGAACTGATTTCCCGATCCTAAGCATTCCGTCAATCCCGTTTTTTTGGATAACAACGCTGATCATGCCCCAGAAAGATTCAATATAGCGAAAAATATCATGCGTTTGAGGGTTTAAAACAAGCTTTTCAGTCTTGAGTTTATGAGAGTCAAGGAGATTATTAGCCATATGCAGCAAAAACTCTGAGCTGAGGCTCGCACTTTTTAAATTTTCTTTCATTTCTTCAGAGCGAGCTAATGAATTCGCTAGCTCCAAACTTCCGATAAGTGCGTTCAGAGGGTTTCGCAGCTCATGCGAGAATTTGAGGAGGATATCGCTTTGCTCTTCTTTCTCTTTTGCCTCGGATTTAGCAAGTTTAATTTCGTTTTTCAGTTTCCTGCTGCCCTTTGCAGCGAACCATAGATTACTGAGAGAAATCAATAATATCCCGAATAAAAACAACGAGCCATCGACTGATAGGAGATTCTCATTGAGAGGTTGAGTGATAGTATAGCATCCCCAAGCAACTGCATTGATAATGATAAATTGAATAATATCACTGAGTTTGTGGGCGAGATTGGGTACCATTCCAACCACTAATAAATTGAGAACCAACGCCATTGGATGTCTCTCGTGTGTGCTGTAGGCTATGGAGGGAGCAATTATCCCATGAAAAAATATCGTCAGAAATGTCAATAAATTCTGGCGGTTTTTTGGGAGCTTGTCCTCAAAAAGTATTAGGAGCACGCCAACCACTCCGTCAAACACAAGCATTAAAACGAGATTAGACGGTGTGATGACCCATGCAACGGGATAGAATAGGAATCTGAGCAATTGAGGGCTGGAAAGTATCATAACGGGTAGTAGTGATAGAGTACAGTTTGAGAAATATATTAACTCACTTTTAAACAGTTTTTAAATTGTCAAGATTCTGAAAGAGAGATAGATTAATTAATTTTTTGTTCTTAGATGATACCTTAATATTTTGCAATAATCAAATCGGAAAACTTGGTTCATTTCTTTAATTTTATTGGAATCCGCGATTGTTTCGTAGTGGAGTTTTGGAAAAGTTCTAATTAAAGAATTAATTAAATTCTTGCCTTCGGGCCAGAAAAAGCTAACCACCTAAAACCGTGGTTTGAAAAGCCTTAGTACTGGGCTCGATTCGCTATTGAAGTTGCGAGAAAAGCTTGTACGCTAAGTTAGATCAAGGTAAAGCTTCTCTCTTACGCTCAAGAGCACTGCTTGAGAGGCATCTCACCTTTTGTTTTCGCTCTTATTTCAAGTGGCTAGCATAAGAAATTTGTTTACTGACTGAGAAGGGATGCTTAAGAATCAAGTGTATTTTGGAACGATAGCCAAAACACGTTAATTAAATACTATTGAAAGACAATATCTCTGAAATCTGTAAGAAAAAAAAAACTGGCTGATGAATTCTTCTCTTGAAAAATAATACTGGATGATAGGAGACAAGAACTCACAGTCCTTACTATCGTGGAGAAATCGTCCTTGAGATAAAATCTTTGGAACCACTGGTATATGAACCTGATACTGATTATTTATAACAAAGATTTCGGAAGAAATTAATTTGAAAAATTTCGATTTTATGAAGATGAGAGATGTTAATAAGCGCAATTTCACTTTTTCATCAAGGTCTAATGCAAGATACTGTTGACAAAGTACTTTAGAAAAAAAATTGAAGGGAATTGGACTATTAATTAAAAATTAAAAAGTTAATTAGTGCAGCTTCAATATGGATAGAGATCAGCCAATAAATGATCTGATCACTTCTTGGAAGCATTGCCTGAGAGAAAATGTATATAGTAGAGCCCGATAAACTCAAAGAAAACTGTTTTCGATAATTGTATCTGGGAAAATGTTTGGAAAACCGTCTAATGACATGTAAACTTAGAAATTTGTTGAAATTCTATTGGTTCAGGCTCTCATTTTTGGGTAGATTTGACTATTAGCCCTTCTCTTGGAGCGCTGCCACTGAGAAATAGTGACTAAATCCTTAATTTTCCATAGGAACAAGCTGCTCTCTAGAATTTATCTCTATAAAATCAATCTAATGTGCTATCGCTCGTACTTATGCATGAAATGGAGTTGCTGTTCCATGTAGTTCGTCACAAAACGAAAGGAACCATATATTTTTTCGGAATGTCTTGAGAGGACTTTCGAGCAAAATTTGTTCCTCACCTTACTTCGGGAGTGTTTCGAATCATTTTGCATTCATCTACAGGAATATATATTCCAGAACTACAGAAAGGGCTTGAAAGTTCAGGCATCCATTCACATCCAGCCTGATCTAGCTTAGGCAAAAATGACAAACGCGTGTATTCACTCACTATCAAAAAATTGCTAGCAAAGGATAAATAGATCCATTGTTTTCTCATATTTTCATATTGTTATGAGGGATACATGAAGAATTAAGCAAAGATAGGAACAACCACTCTTTATGGTCGAAAGTGGTTGGATTCTCACTTTTTAACTCTGATTTTGATGCATTGATTCATCCAATTAGGGAAAATTCTCATCAACATTGCTCACAATTCGGTACTCATGTATTTTCAAGAGAATTGGAGTTCAGCATCCTGCTTAATCCGATAATAAAATCTTACCGATTTGATTCGATCACATTTAATAATTTTTAGCTCACAGAGTTATCGGGAAATAATAAACAATTTAAAGAATTTTTGAAATTTAAAGTTTCTGCATTAATCAATCGTTTTGATACAAAATGTAATGTGTAACTCTTAGTCTGCTTTTCTAACTTCATAAAAGCTAATCAAATGGTAATGCTACAGGTAACGCTGAAGTCCGTTGGTAAAAACTGAAAACATTTAGTCTGGTTATTAGTTTCTGAAAGGAAATAGAGTTTGTATTTGACCCAAAAATGAAAATAACATCGAAACATTATTTATGCAATTAGTCTCAAAATGCAAAATTAAACTTGATTACACTGTGAAAACTCGTTCTCGAATGCAGCATACTCTTCAAAAATAAAGCACTACCTAGTGTCTCTAAGTAGTTAATTGAATTGTTCTGTCTATTCATATTAGTCACTAACACTATATCTCGGACTCACTAATTGATTCCCATGTACTAATTTTCTCTATAATCAAATATAAATCTTTGAAAATGTCGTTGTTTAGCCCGTCAATAAAATACTATTTCATTCTATATTACACGACCCAACTAATCCATCTTCACCATCAGTATAAAATTGTAAATACTTTAAATAATCATTCCTGAATATACAAACTTCAAATAACCCTGATAATCATCACCACTCAAAGCAGATCCATTGGAGTAATCAATTTCGCTAGCCCTGTCTGAGCATATATTATTACATCTATATGCGATAAGTGAATTTCGATATAATTTGGAAGATTAAAACTGCAGATTCCGTTCATGGCAATGCAAGTAATAGAGTTTTCTTAGTTTGCTAATTCTTGCTGTCGAATGTCTTTTTATCTTCGGTTCCTAAATTAGAGATCAACTTCGCGAAAGCAAAGTCTAGTGTAACATTGATTAGAAACTAAATACAGGAAGAAATCATTTAAAGAGGATTATTTTCGTGCCTCAGTGTGTTATTAATTGCTGGATATTGTCAGGACTCAGTGAAAAATTTTGCTTCACAATGATTCGATGCTTTAAGGAGTAAGAGGAACTTACAAATTGCATACCCAATTGCACTGTGTAAATGGAATTGTGTGAATTTTTTAACCCTTTTCTATTCCAACATAGCAACATCGTTAATCACTATCAGAAGCGAAATCCGCTAAAAAAAGATTCGATTTGGCCGAGAGTCACTCACATGTATCATTGGTCATATTTTTTCACAAAGCTAACCGGTAATTAAAACGCGTTAGGCCAGTATTACCGTTTATTTATTTCATATTTCAGCTTTGATTACTTCAAATAATAAAAACGTACATTTCAAAACTAACTAACTAAGCGCAACATGACAAAACTAGCACTACCAACACTAATGTTAAGTTATCTGCTTTCCCTTACCATCGTATCAGCAGTTAGCCTCCAAAAACAATATAAATTCGACGCTGCAGGCCATAGAATATACTCATTCAGTCCTGTAAATCAGCTTCAAAAATCAGCACCCAGCAGCCCTCTTAAATTGCAGGATCTCCTTTTAAAACAATCAGATCGAAGCATCTCATTTGATACTGCAACTGGTGAAGTTTCTTACAAAGGTTCAGATACACAGATCGCTGTGGGTCAAACTCTATCAGAGAGCGGCCTTGGCAACCTGAAATTTACATTCAAAAGCACTGACGGAGTCATCTGCTTCGGCTTCGTTGAAACCATGAAAGGAAGAGCGAAGCCTGAAAATATACTTCAAGACGCACAGAGTATTAACATGCTTTGCACTAATAACACCAGGCATGACTTGATTCCAATTCTCGATGAAGAAACCTCGGTTGGGCAGACTTTCGAAATGATAGTTGATCCAGCCTATTATGAGGTCCATTTTATGAATACTGATGGAAAAGGATACTTCATGGGAGACTATATCTTCCTTGAGAACTGCTATCTCGTTGTTTACTTTGAAAAAGCAGGCAGCCTTGTCGTGAGCAACGGCAAGAGAAGAGACGATAGCAGCCTTCCAAAGCATTCTGTCCCAAAGCCACTGCCATTAGAACCTGTGAAAACCACTCCGTCAGACCCAGAGGAGGTATCAGAACACGCAGCTGAGGTTTCAATAGAAGGTAGCGAGCAAAATACCAGAAATGAGCAAGAGGAGAGTGGCTTTTCCGTCAAAACACAAGAAGTTGTTGAAGATGTGAATTCAGAGATAATTCCATTGGAATCCTCGCAGAATAGCGGATCAGAAGTTATATCGGCTAATAATGAGACACAAGGATCAGAAGGTTCATCTGAAGTGCCGGAGACCTCTTCAGAGGTCCAAGAGCACCCAGTAAACTCACCGGTGGATTCTGAAGGGACAAATGCAGCAAATCGTCCGCAAAATGAATCAAATAGCAGTGCACCAGAGCGTGTGGAGGAAGTTTTTGAAAGCACCGAAGCTCGTGCTGTTTCTCAAACAAGTTCGTTCGGTGAGTCATATGATTTACAAGGAGCCTCAGAGAGTTCAGCAGAACTGTCTGAGGGAACTAAAGCACGCATTATTCCTCATCCAGAGCCACAAGAAGCGCCTGAGAATGCTTTTTCTGGTGCTCTACAAGAAAGTAATTCTACCGAAGAACCAATTTCCTCAGAGAACAGCACTGAAGAGATCAATCCAAATCAAATTCCTCAGGACATAGCAGAGAATAATAATTCTAACTTGGCAACCTCAGAGGTCGTTTATGTAGCTAATAATAATGAAACAGAGAACTCGATCACCTCAAGTTCTCAAGAAGAGAACGAGAACAACGCCACAAAATCTGCTAACTCAGATGGCATACCCACAGAACTTAATAATTCTCTTGAAGCCTCTGAAACGTTCACAGAAAACCCTCTTGAAAACGTTGTGAGTAACGAATCAGAAATTACATCCTTGCCGAATCCGCAAGAAATCACAGATACCAGCACTGAAGAGCAATCTCTTTCACCTTCCACAGACATACCAACCGAGACTGAAATTGACTTGAGTGAAGCACTTATCCCAGATAATTCACAAGAATTTACAGAACGACAAGCTAACGACATTATCACATATCCTGATGTGAACCCAGAGAGTCCATTGAGTAGTGAATCAGAAGTCTCCTTCTCTCCAGCACCCGAAGAAATCACTAAAGAGGAATCTTTTTCTGTAAATCTCCCTTCAGAGACCGAGAGTACTCCAGCTGAATTCTCTGAGAATGCAGGCAATAATAACAATTCAGAAACCTTTGAAGCATATTCAATTAACCCTTCAGAGATTGCTGTGAGTAACGAACCAGAAGTTACCTCCTTGCCAAATCAGCAAGAAATCACAGGTATCAACCCTCAAGAGCAATCTCTCTCTCCTTCCGAAAGCCAATCCAGAGCACCCGAAATTGAGTCAGCAGAAGATTTTGTCGTAGATGGTGCGCCTGAAATTACAGAAGGACCTGAAAATGACATAATAGAATATCCTGGTGCCCTCCCAGTGATTCCATTGAGTAATGACACTGAAATTACTTTCACTCCAAATCCCGAAGAAGACATTACAGAGGAAGCCTCCTCTTCTTCTTCCTCAACCCTAAATGAAGAGACTGAAATTGACTCGACTGAAGCATTCATCCCAGATGAATCCCCTCAGAGTACAGAAGATAATAACAATACAGAAACCTTTGAAGGATATTCAATTAATCCTTCAGAGATTACTGTGAACAATGAATCCGAAACCATTCCCTCTTTCAGTCCACAAGGCTTCTCAATAAGTGAGACTGAAGAGCAAACTCCTTCTCCTTCCACAAACCCACAAGAAGAGACTGAAATTGGCTTGAGTGAATCATTTATCCCAGATACTTCACAAGAAACTACAGAAAGAGAAGCCAGCGACATCATAGTATATCCAAGTGCATACCCAGAGGGTCCATTGAGTAGTGAATCAGAAGTCTCCTCCTCTCCAGCACCCGAAGAAATCACTAAAGAGGATCCCTATGCCCCTTCCGCAAATCTACAAGAAGAAACTGAAATTGGCTCAGCTGAAGCACTTATCTCAGGTGAATTCCCTCAAAGCATAGACGAGAATAACAATACAGAAGCCCTTGACACATATTCAGTGAATCCGTCAGAAATTACTGTGACCAGCGATTCAGAGTCCACTTCCTTCCCGAATCCACAAGGGGTTAACACTGAGGAGCAAGCTCTTACTCCGACTACAAACCGACAAGAAGAGAGTGAAATTGAGTCAGCTGAAGCTCTACTCTCAGATGGCTCACTCGAAATGACAGAAAGACAAGGATATGACATTATAGCATATCCTGAGGCATTCCCAGTTAATCCTTCGAATACTGGATCGGAAATTACATCCTCTCTTAATCTTGAAGAGGCCACTGAAGCGGAATCTTCTTCACCTGCAAATCTTTCAGGAGAGTTTGAGAATAACTCAACAGAAACATTTATTGCAGATGAATTTGTTGAAAGTACAAACACTAATGAGACTACAGAAGCTCTTGACACATTTGCAGTGAATCCGTCAGAAATCGTTGTGAGTAATGAGTCAGAGGCCATCTCCTCCTTCAGTCCACAAGAAGTGATAATGGGTAACTCTGAAGAGCAATCTATTTCACCTTCCTCAAGCCTACATGAAGATACTGAAATTGAATCAGCAGAGGGTCTTATCGCAGTTGACTCAGAAAAAATTATAGAAGGACAAGGATATGACATTATAACATATCCCGAGGCATTCCCAGATAATCCATTGAATACTGAATCGGAAATTACTAGATCTGTAACTCCACAAGAAACCACTGACATGAACGTGACAGAACAAGTTCATTTGACAACTACACAAGAAGAAAGATCGGAAGGCAATATCGTAGTTGCTGACTCCCAGGACCTTACCGGATCTTCAGAGACCACTTTTACAGATGTGTATCCTGATGAGAGCGCAGGATTCGCCATAGAGGCTGATGTAATTGAGGCATATAATCCCTTAGTAAATGCAGCAGACGTCTCAGAAAGTAATGCTTCTAACGACTCTACTGGCAGCAGTGTCCAAGAAGAAAATCTTGAAAACAATGACGGAGAAACCACAGTTTATCTCCTCCAGCTACGACAAAATGAACCTGCGTTGAAATACAAAAGTGATGCTTGCAAGCAACGCAAACACGTACTTTCAGCAAGAACCGCGCCTTCTAAAGCAAGAAACAATGAGAAAAGAAATGACAGTGATTATGAGATAGAAAGCAACTCCATGAGTTTTATTCCTCTAGAAAGTGCATTTGATTCGTATCTTTTTCATCAAAAGGTGAAGAATTCTCGCAAGGCAGTTAATAATAAGCGGGTGAAAAACTAATTTGTTTGCTGTGTTCTTGTTGTATAGAATTGCATATTTTTGACTTTGATTATTATTCAAATTACACCATTATTTGATAAAAGAGCTTAATTATTATTGAATATTAAATGAGGGCTTGTTTAGGTAGAATGGTTGGAGCACGATATGAGACCTTGAAGTGCTCTACCACTTAGATCGCTCTCTTTTTTTTTCTCTCTCCCTCCTTCTTCATCGGAAACTTTGTTGTTGAAATGCTGATAACGCTCCTACAGATTCGAATATAATGTAAGGAAAGTCAATTGGCCTACTAAAAAGGGCTATTTCTTAAGGGAATGGTAAATGTACATTTAGTCTGTAGATATCTGAATCTTTATTTATCTCACCTCAATTCCATTCGGCTTATTAGGAAGGACTGACAATGTTGTTCTCAAACTAATGTTAATATTTTTAATGAAGAAAAGCCTCGAATTCTGAATTGATTAGAATAAATTCTGAACCTCTAAAGGAACTATGTATAGAGTATTAGAGGTAATCCTCAAGAGATACTAAGCCGATGCTGAGCTTGTCTGAAACCAATTTAGCAGTGCTAGCAATCACACATTACAAAGCAAAAAACCAACGCGCAATCAGAGCCAGCTGGCAATCGAGTCCAAAAACTTCTGCAAAACATTTAACTTATAAGGTGATTCAAAGTTGCCTCCAGCATACCTCTCATTATTTGAAAAAAAACTCACATCAAAAAGTTGGTTATAATGCTAAGCCGTGCAAGAGAGTATTTGGTTGAAAAAACAAGGTTCCAGTCTCAGCAAGGACTTCTTCAATTGGCAACTACGGAACCTCTGGTTCCGCTCAGAAACTGTTTGCCAAGGTACAAGGAGCCTGACCGAACCGGGACCTACCCTTAAACCAAAACCCATGTTGTTGCAACGTATCAGCTTCTACAGAGTTCCAACTTATCTTATATTTTTTTGGAATTACTATTTTTTATAATCAACCAAGCTTATATAGACGAGAGGTCTGCTTCCCAAAAAAAATATTGAAAAAATAGATCTGGAATTATTTTAATCAAAAATAAACGCAATTCTTCGTATTGATCACACCTAACTTTTATTGCGGTTCTCAAAAGTAAATAAAAAAATTTTTTTGGAAGATATGAGATCGCAAATTTCAACAAAACGAATCTAAGAACATCTATTCAAACGAACCTTATAGCAGCAAATTCACTTAAAAAATAAAATTTCTCCTCGGTATTGTAACCTAAGGAGACTCGATCTGAACAATCGATGTATGTGTTGGAGTCGTGGTTTGAGAGCCGCTATCTGCGCTGAAGAATCGCCTTTGAGTTGCCATTCAGGGAATGAAGGTGTTAATTAGAAGCGCTCTAATTATTTCTTCAAATCACAGATCAATTCCAACGATCTCAGAGAATTATTAGATATTGAAACATTGGCCGGGATTAACTTTTATAAAATACAGCGATCTCTTCTACTCTTTGTTGGGATTCTGTTAAGGCGCCTCTAAGGCAAAGCAAACTTAGTCTAAGATTATGTCTCCCGAATGAACAGTTCATGCATAATGCGCTGGATTAACGCTGTATATCCCCTGTTTTTATCATTAAACCCAACTTTGAGTAATCAATAATATGTATCAAATTGAGTCCCATAGGGAAGAGACTTATGTATCCGCTATTTTCGTATTTTTTCGGGGATTGAGAGAAAGTGAGCTATTTTTGTTTTGATGCTTTTTTGGGGTTTGGGAGTGAACAATTGTATGAAAAATGTAAACAACGACTTAATATTGTGAAGAATCTACTCTAGAGTGGCGCATGATGATCGTAGTATCATCTCTATTGTCTCTATTGTTAACAATATCTGCTGGAATTTTGGTTAGAACCAGTTTTTAATGAGGAAATATTCAATATTCTATTAAACAGTGATGATGTATGATTTTTAATTAGATGTAAATTTCAAACCGGCCAGTACTGGCTCTCTCCTCAAAGGAACTGTCTTATATCAGTTAATGCTCGAACCCAGCTTTGGGAATAAATTTAGCTGCTATTGAATGAGCTAGGAGGCGATTTAGCGAGGGTAAGGCCCCAGTCTGCGTAAGAGCCATTGAAATTAGCAACTAGCTCAAACTTCGTTCTCTCAGATGAAAATTATTGATCGGCATCAGTAATCCTGCGAATCGAAAATTCTCTGATCAAAAACAAAATTGCTTCTTGTTAGCGCGTTCTATATTCTCAATTGTCCTTGGCAATCGAATAATTTAAGGCAAAATAATTGCGATATTTCCTTTGTACACCCATTTCTTCTTTTTCATTGGAGAATTATTTAAATTTTGGATGTGGAATATTTCATTTCAAGAAGTTGAAGGAAAACTACCTATCATCAGTCCTGGTGACGGCTCTTCGACTTCAATATCTTCATTAAATGGATTTCTTAGATAATTTGGCCTGCGTTGAGCTGTGTAGAATAATCAATGAATTTTTATGGCACTAATTCAATAGTGGCCCAATGACGAAGAGCATTCTTTCTTTAAAATTTTGTTTCAGCAGCATAGTTCTCTCCAGAAGAGCTTAGTTCTTATTTTTTTATTTCTGGGTAAATTCTCGTTTATTGGAAATCCCGTAGCACTGTTTAAATTCGAGAACGTTGGATGGAATTATCTTATAAAATTGGAGATGCAATTTCTAATTTGTATTTTAAGAAATACATATTGGTATAATTCTGAAAGCTAAAACGAGCAAATATTACATTTTGCATTTTCTTTGCAGCGTCTCAATTTAGATAGATGGAAGGAGATTTCACTACTTCCGGTATTAGAGCAAAAACTTATTTCAACCCGCGAATCCACCGTTTTGTCCATCGGTTTCTAAGAAGCTAAATCAATTTATTTCTCGTTTTTCCATTGCTTTTCCTTAGCTTGAGTTCATTAGCATTGGGATTCTTTGGCTTTAGTAACAAATAAATGGAAAATTATTCTACCAGAGGCTATAGGCCCTCTGCATTAGCAGACAATTTAGGCCGTAAGGATACCTTTATGATGTATGATGAGTGAAGTATTTCATTTCTCAAATGAAAATCATTTTTGACCTAACAACCTTACAACCACCAACTGTATGAACTTTCTTTGGTAAAAGGGATTTTAGAGGGTTTTGGGATCTAAAACAATTAGCAGTGACGATAGACGAGCTTTCCCTCTCTCAACCTTACGACTGAATAGCCATAAAGAAATGAAGGAATTCGATTCAATATGCTATAACTCGTTAGAGACGCTAAGGGGGAAAAAAAAGCGCACGAGGTGTTTTCGTTAAAAAACAAGATCCCAGTCTAAGTAAGGACTTCTTATACGAGCAACTACTCACTCTCTAATTTCTTAGAGGAGAGCTATTTGTCGAGCCCAAGGAGCCCTACCTAACCGGAACCTACAATTTTAACCAACACCTATATTTTCTGCGTTTTTTTGGCGGCCCTGATGAAGCTCATACTTATGCTTCTCATTTGTCACTTTGGTTATTTATTCAATACTATATATATTTGCCACTCTCCAAGCTTAAATAGTCGAGAAATTGGACAGTTGACAGAATTCACATGCATCTGATAATCTGGAATTATTTGATGCCTGAACACAAACGCTCTTTTTTTGGCGAACTTGTCTTTGGTCCACTCAACAGTTTTTTTTTTCAGTAATCAGAATTAATTAACTTCTGAATGAACGGATATTCGTTCAACAATAGATTTAGACCATCAATTTTGAATGTGTTCCAATTCTCAAATTTATTTGAGGGTGCTTAATCTGGATTACAGGGAACTTTGAGTAGAGACTGAACTAACGTGGATGAGCAAAACGGGGTTCGTTATGGTCTGAGAGTGAGCTTTTTGATGAATGTTATAGCCATTCTTTGAAGAAAATAGCTCTTTATAAAAAAATGAGATTGCGAATTCCGACGAAGACACCATCCAAAACAAATTTCGAGTAATGCCTGAATCCTCGGTTTTTCGTTGTTGAAAGATCAACCTCAATAGCGTTGTTACAGATATGTGGATATTTCTTCTGGAATTTGAAAATGAATGAAGGAATTTTTATTTCTTCTCTGTAGTCAAGTATTACAAACGATATGGAAAATGAAAATTTGTTTTTCTCTCTCTTTTCTTGAGAAGATGTTGTGAAGGCCCATTATCAATAGTGTTTCATACTGGCGACATCTCAGTTCAATAAGAAGTCACAGAAAAAATTTCTACATTTTTTTCTCTCAATTTTTCACTGGTCGTAGGCATCTTGCTATCTTTATCACTTTCCATGCGTTGATAGACAGTGTTATCTTCAGAGCGCCATTCATTTCACTCTGATTGCACATGGGTTGCCACAGATTGCTATTTTTTCCTATAATCCAATTTTCAATATTATTTATCTCTACCGCATACTTGGAATGTCGTCCATCAACTGTCTATCATGCTTTTTATGTAAAAACTCAAACTTTTGAGATCTAGCTCACATAATTTCACAAACAAAGGCTACCAATCAACAGCTATCGATCTGACATCATAAAGAATCTGGTTAAATTTTGAGAATGTGTCATCAATCAACTTTAATTTTTCTCCAACTCTCCGAGTCTACGCCTACTTTTCACTTTGCAAACTACACGCTATTTACCATTTGTCAAGTTTTCTTTTTGATCGATTCCAATATAATCATACTGCGTTCTTATCTACTAATTTTCACCTCTCATATTTTCTTCGAACAACAATAATAGAAATGAAATAAAATAAAAAGTATCCAAAAGACACTGGCGCCATGCAATTATCAGCGTCATCTCAAGTAGCATCAGCAAAGCTCTTGAAATCGATCCGATTCTGCAACAACGCGCTCTTAGAACTCGCTATTCCCACTGCTTTTGAGCTTAACAACCAATTGATAGTATTAGTTCGAGAAACTCGGACAGACACGCTGAAATTAGGATACATTCACCTCCAAAAAGGCCTTCAGATTGCCTCCCTTGAGATAAAAATGCCTTACTATGACCTCTTCGCTTACACAAAGTCAGATTCATTTGTTTATGTCGGGACATATACCAATCATATCTTCGTCTATAATCTGCGAAAGCGCGCTTTAGTAGGCGATTTTGGGCTTAATCTCCAAAGATCGAGCTATAGCTTCAGATTTTGCGTAATGAAACAGCTCGAAATCGCGACTATCTGCGCAGATTACCCTAAAAGCGAGGCGTTTCGAATCCATTATTTGGTGTCAAAGAGCACAAGAAGTATATATTACAGCAGCAAACTATCGTTTTCAGCAATTTCCAGCATCCCAGAAAAATACGTGATCGTCTCAGACGAGACAAAAGGAGTAATTCTTGTGTATTGTATGGAGAGTGAGGAATGGATTAGAAATATCTCGGCTCCGTTCGGAATGGAGAGATTTGAACTGAAAGCAAGCAATTTACTCAATAGTCATTTCGTTATAGGCGCTGAGAGGGGACTTGGAGACAAGTATTTCATTGGGTGGAGAGAGGATTATGTGAGTAAGCTCAATGAGGCGTATCAATTGGAGTTGAATGAGGAGATAGGAAAAGGTAACAGGATAAAGCTTTTAGATGATACTTTGATTATGGTGTATTCCGTGGGAAATAGCAAAGGGATACCACCTGTGATAATAGATCCTATCAGCAGGGTGTATCAGATGCTTGAATGGTCAAATAATTCAGAGATAAACGTCGTGCAGCAAGGAATCATTCTCCGATCGGACGAGAGGACCACCACGCTGTTTAAGTTAACAGTGATTTGAATGATAGTCGGGTCTTTTTGCTGGGAGAATCAAGTAAATAAACCTAGCCAAATCTGCAAAGGCGCTTACGGTCTCTGGAAAAGAAATCGGATCATGTAACTTAATTAACAGAGAGAAAATATTCATTTCGATTGAGAAATATGAATAGAAATGAGAGTTTGAAGGCGCTTTTGACTCACAAGACATCGCAAACGAGCCTCTATAGAAATATTGTGATTTATCTCAACAATTTTTTGGCGATAAGATGCAGTTTCATTAGATTTTTAAGTTTGTATCGGTTGCTTCATTGTTTATAAGAGAAGAAAAAAGAAGTTTATTTTGGATGAGTCCAACAAATTTGTATTAACCCATCAGTTCAAGCTTGAACGCTGCTATTTGAGCTTTAAAAGGAGACCATTTCGCCATCGTTTGCTGAAATCAAGAATCAGTCTCATTTTTGTGGTTCTTGCCAATCACAAACTTGGTAGTTTAATTGGATTGGATTCATTAATAATGATAAGCACCCATTATTGCCAATCCACATATCTTTCTTACGGCTTTATTCTACTGGCTTTTTCAATTTGTTGAAACTGGAGGAAATTTTTTCTTATCTGAAATTTGTCTGAAACATTTGTTTGAAACAATGACTCCTTACTTTGAAGGCGCAACCTATGAATAGGCCTCAGTGGTGACTGCGATTAGTTGCTTCATATGAACAATAGGTTGTGCTATTATCTTCAACAATGCAATCTATTCCTATTTCAGCACATTGGATGATATCTATGCAGCTATTCGTACTCATTAACTTTTCCATCAATGTTGAAACTAAGCATTCATGTGCTATCATGAGTTGGCATACCATTCTCACTTAATAACATTAAGCAAGAACTCTGAAACTTTCTTTATATTATCTGATTTCGGTTTAATTAGACTCTTTTATTCCCTCCACTGTCTCAAAAGAAGTTTTGTCCAATTTAAATTTAGGGTATTTCCTATATTTCCATTTACGATCAAGTGTAAAGTTATATTTAGAGTATCTGATAGAGATTCCAAGCAGGCGGATCTGGGCAGAGAGAGCGTTAGGTATTGCTCAAAATCGATGAGTCAGTACCTTTCACGCGCCAGACTTCATTTTCTTTGAAGATTGCAATCTACTGGATTGAATTGTGGATGGAGCTGTCCAGATTCAGAATTTTGAATCGCTGGCTTCTTGATTGCTGAAAACTCATTGAATGAAAAAGGAAAGAAATTGGGCCTTGGACTGAAAGCTTTAAATTTAACTTACATCATAATGATTTGTATTTTAAATATCTTAGGTTGAACCATGATAACACTAATGAAGCAGAGCAGTGACCTAGATGTATGCGAATATTTCATTCATTTCCTCGATTAAGTTCAAACGGCTGGGCAAAAGACATGCTCAATCTTCAAATGGCTAAGAAAGCTCTCAATTTGGCATTTATCAGAATAATTTGAAAGAGCTTTTGAAAATATTTAATTAATTGATTATAGATTTACTGTGGAATGTGAGCAGGCAGCGTCTAAAAACTTTTAATTAATTTTTTAAAGTTTTCAGATTGGAAAATCAGAGAACAAGTTTTTTTTCCTCATTCAAATTAATAGGTCAGCGAACTAAAATTGCACCTACTCGATCAAAAACGTAATAAAAACTTTAAATCGCTAACTTTTCTTCAAATGAACGAAACTCTCCATGCGAATCTACCGCTCGAGGTCTTCCGAAAACCAATCCACTTCTCCTCCAAGCATTACCACTTCCAGCAAGCCACCTTGAAAGCTGGCCGAAAAACAGCAGATTCTTCGCCTTCAAATGAAGAAGATCGAGAAACTCAAGCAGAACTCCAAGTCCAGATAAAGCGCATTCGATATCTCAACCCATATCTCTATTACGTCACCGAGGATGTAAATCATTTGAAATCTAAAGCAAAAGAAGACTTAATCCTTATTAATAGGGTTATACCTTTCCAACCACCTTAACCGATGATTACGCACCGCTTCATCTTATGAATATGTCACACAAAGTTGCTAGAGTCGCTGTGAATAAAGCAACCGGTGACCTGACTTACATTCTGAGTCCGAAGTACTCGGCGGCCGATTTGATCCCTTGGTAATTCTTTGAAATTCACGGCCATTGACACCTTGAAATCAGGCAATACGTTGTTGAAAAGCTGCGATACAATGGTAACCAAGACACTCATGACTTGGCCGACACTTTTGAGAATCTCATGGTCGGGAGAAAGGTATGAAAATTTCTTTCTGAATGTGTCTTAAGAAACCCAAAAGGCTTGGATTGAGACATTAGATACAGATTCAACGTCGTTAGATGTTATTAATTCGTTGCGAGAAGAGCCTTTCAGCGATACGATCCCACAACTCGCCGAAGTTCGACGCTGGAGCGATGACATCCGGTCGAATTTTTGCGTTACGAATTATATAATGAACAAACCAATGCAAAAAATGCTGGGAATTCAAGCCGAGACAGACTCGATGATGGCCTTGCACGCAGGGATCAAAGCGCCCGGGTTTACTAGCAGAGAAGATTCAATTAAATTCCTTAAGCAATACTTCAAAAACTATACGAAGATGGTCAATGAGAAGTTCAAATCGGCGATCCAAGAGAACGAAATCATGAGAATTACTCGCATTGACTGCACTGGAACAGTAATGCTTAAATCTGATTATTTTTGAATTTATATTTTCATACACAAGGCATTTGATATCCAGATGACCTGCAAATTCACAAGAGTCGAAGGAAAGGTCGCTTGGCTATATTCTTATCACATTGGGAAAGCGATACAACCGGAAAACGCGCAACCAAGTGATAAAAAATTAAAGTTAACTTTACCTCAGACAGTAAGCGCGTTCTTCTTGAAATATAAGGGGCTAATGTAATTATGTGTAGTATAATGCCATTGAATTGAATTATCTTCGCGAAACTCGAGAGCAAGCAATTCATTTCGGGAAGAAATTCGGTTATGTGAAGCACCTACGATTGGATCCTCCTCAACATCTCGTGTGTCGTGTTAAAGAGCTCCAAAGAGACAAAAAATCTGATTTGCAGCAAGAAAGTAAAATGTGAGGTGCTCAGAGTGGGAAGCGCGGATAGTTGATGAAATCATCTTCTTTTAATAATCAATAAACTTTTTCTCTTTTTCTTGCATAGTATTCGCTGAAGGATAGAAATCTGGAAATTTTTTTATTTCTGAAATCAGATAGGATGCTTACCAAGAGCCCTCTTTTTTGCTATCTTTCTTGTAATCAGTCCATTTTTTTTCCCGGATATAAATTTGCCATTGGAAATTTGTTCTGTCAGAGAGCAAAACTTGTTTTTCTGGCCCATAAAACTCAATTATTTGTGCAAATTGCAACAAATCTTCTTGAAGAGCTTAGATCTGAATTTTGCTAGACTAATCGAATGAAATATCGATGTGGCAGCTCAAGTAGAAATAGATCATCTTGAAAATGTTGCCAGTTCCTATTGATAGTTTAAATTTTATTCCAATGGAAATCAGGATTAAGAGTGGGCTTGAACTCATTTCTCAAACAATTCTCTTTAGCCATAAACGAAGTACTCAGTATTTGCTTGAGTTTTATCCTATTAGCATACCAAACAGGGGCTCGGTGTTAGAAGAGACATGTCGCTCTTGGATTAATTCGCATCACCAAAATATGATCCATTTTGTGCTGAATGAAGAAATGGCATGAGTTTCTTTCTTAAAATTGATGGAGAATCAAACTAACGTTCTGCTCTTCAAGCTGAAGTTTGAGGAATAGATTATCACTATTTTAGGAAGCTCTGACAGTGAAGTCGTGAAATATGTTGAAAGATTGGTGCATAATATAAATGTCTTATTTTCTAATCAATCCATTGTATGTTGGCACTGCAAAGAGGAATTCTTACCATTGCTAAGCTGCACAAATTAGGCATCTCATGTTGAAATGTTATTTTTCAATAAATAGATTTCTCTTTGCTATTAGCTGTTAGCATGCTGAATCTACTCAATTTCATTAGAAATTGTGTTAGCTCTCTTTTGCTCTAATTCTAAGTACATTATCTCTTAGCATTATATTTCAGTCTAGTGAAACTCAAGCTAATTTCTGTTCTCAAATGCTCTAATAACCCTCGGTTTTGAACTAACGATATTAGCTCTCACGAGTCATTTCATTTCAGCTTTCTCATCCATTTACATTCGTTACGAACCCAATTTGTTAACCGTGTTGATTTGAAGAAACCTTTTCTTTTTGTTCATCTCCTTTACCTCAACTTATTCATTATTTCGCTCTTCGAGACTTCCTCCCTATTATTAAATTAATTAAAAAAACTGCTAAAAGAAAGTTAACGCGAGTAGGTATCTCCAAGGGCTCGCCAGCTCCCGTACGAAGTCCTAAGCAGAGTAGAAAATCAGATTTAATTCCCAACCAACAGAGAAGCGGATCCTTTCGACAGAAACCAGCTTGGAGCTAAAACAAACGGATCCAGAGACCAAAAAGAGAACGACGCGGCGGATGCGACGGAAGGGACCCAAAAAAAAGCATGATACGACTTATTATTAAATCCAATTAATTTTCGCGAGGACAAAGAAAGCCAGCAAACAGAGTAGAAAACAACACAAATAAATCTCTCATACTCAGAGTTAAAAACACGTTTTTTTTTTGAGGAAATAAGTGGCAAATTAAGAAATTCGGATGAGCAAATAGGTAAAAAAATTCGGAAAGAGAGAGAGAGGAAATATATATAAACTAGACAATAGAACCGACTAGGTTTTGTACCTTTCAGGGATACGCTTTGAGGCAAACAGTCCAAAGATTTTTGGATGATCCTTAATAGCATAGCAATTTTTTCTCCTCCTTTCCGGTGATAATACACACACAAATACTAATAAGGCTTAAAAATCGTCATGTTGGCCATCGGAGCTGATGATTGGTTGGCGTTTGACTCATTGGCATGCTCTTCGTCTGATTTCTTTATCGAAACCTTGAGTCTTTTGTTGCCGACTTGGAAACCGTTCATTTGTTCGATAGCAAGTTTCGCGCTACTTGGGTTGTCGTATTTCACAAAACCTGAGAATTTGTTAGCGGTTTGATAAATGTAAAAAGGACTTACCATAGCCTTTGCTCTTGCCAGTCTGCTTGTCGTAAACTGCCTTGGCACTCAGGACGTTACCGAACGACTGGAAGTGCATAAGGAGGTCCATATCAGCTAATCACGAGGAAAATTAGTCAATAATTGCCAATAAAGTTATTATGTTACTCCATTCAGGAGGAAGATGGTAGATAAACAGATTCGCTCCAGGAACTTCCTTTATATTGCCTCCATTGCTCGTCGCTTGCAAGGCGGTTTGCGTTCCCATCATCGGTTGCTGACCCATCGTTCCCATAAAGCCAGGGAAAGCTCCCATTTGACTCATTAATAGCATTGCGTTGGGGTCGGTTACTCCCTTACCTCCAAGCATATTCATGAAATTCATGCCACCTATGCCAATTAATTAGCTAGTCTCATCAAACCAAAGACCTTACCGAACATCGCAGGGTTGAAATTCTGGCCAAAAGGCGTCATAGTCGTCATTCCGGGCATGGTCGCCACTGTGGGATTTTGCTGCGCTTGCTGTTTTTTCTTATTCTCAGCGAAACGAACCTCAATAGGCATTGGAGAGTTAAGGATATAAGCTTGAGTGTTCAGAGCTTTGATCGCAAGCAATGAACTCTCCAAATGCTGGTATTTTACGAACGCGCACCCTTTTGAAGTACCGTCGGGTTTTTTCATGATATTGATGGACTCGATCTTCCCAAACGGCGAGAAAATATCGTACAAATTTTCCTCTTGAGTCTGTGGAGGGACTTTTCCCACAAAAAGTTTCGCTGTCGCAAGGTCGATGTTCTGGAGACCCAGACGCTGCTCTTCACCGTCTGCCCACCGGACTTGGATAGGTCCTGATACCTAAGAACAATGAGTTAGGAAGGTTTTAATGATCATTCAGTTTACGCCTGGAAATCTCACAGGAGCGGCTTTGTTTGTAATGTGATTGATTGCTTCTTCAGCTTTGGTCATCGAAGCAAATCGAACGAACCCACAGCCTTTCGAGAGGTTGGTGTTGGGGTCTCTAATGATCTGAGTCTCGAGAATCTCGCCATAGATAGAGAAGAAGTTCATAAGTTTGGTCTCATCCCTGAAGGCAAAGGTAAGGAAAATTCGATAAGAATTTTTTGAAAAGAAGAGAAAAAACGTACCAGTCTTTAGGGACTGGTCTAACGAAAACTTTGAGGTTAATTTGACCAGAATTAGGTTTAAAAAGGACTGTAGTCTATAGAACGAGTGGGGTTGTGAGTCTGAAAAGGGCGGCAGCATAAACTTACATTATTTATTTTGACTGGTCCTTCAATGGTGTCTTTATGAGGTGTTCCTTTCGATTCTTCGTAATCTACGAAAAGAGCTTTAGTCGTAATCAAAAATAATGCTTACCAAGTCGGCCGGCTGAGTTTGAAGGTTGTAAGCTGTAGTCAGCATGGTGGTTGTCATATGGACTGCCGTTTTGTTCTGCCATTGAGGGTATTTTTGATATTTACTGCTCGAAGCGAGATTTATTTTTGATTTATAATTACTATGTAAAACACGCAATTCGGTATATAATTTCGGTCAGCTCACTCGATTCTGGAAATTATAATAATCTTTTGTAGATTGCATTAAGCTCGATTAGATTTGCCATTTAAATTGAGGTTAGTATGACTCAGCAATTTCTTATGATCTAGGGACTTGTTCACTCCGTTGCAGCGGACCATAGTCGTGACAAATCATATATTAATATATTCACAATGAGTTATTGGAACTTTTGACGACTGAAATATCATTTTTCCATTTCTATGAAAAAAAATGTTTTCTATATTCTAGACTGATGCAAAATAGGCTTCCTCGAAAGGACAGAGATTTGTGATACGATCTCTCATTTGAGAGTCTAATATGGCTTTTCAAGGATGATTATTTATGATTCGAATGAATCGAATTCTGAGGCTGGAATAGTAAAGTTGCATAATAAAACACAAGTTTTTGTGCTGCTCTGAAATTTTTGGTCTAAGCTATCTTTTTTGAATTTTTTGAGAGTTTCTGTTGAAATTTTTGATTGAATTGAATATCATTTCCAGCACTTTATCGTATTTGCTTCCAAAATTGGCTCAAATATGCCTTAGAGACCAGCACGATGGCTATCTCAAAGGATGTTTTTAATAAAATTTGCCTGAGCCACTCTTGCTATGATGAAACTGAGGAAAAACTGATGAAAGTAGTTAGGTGCAGTGGAATCAGCTCAATTTGTCCTCTCCAAATCAAACTCCATCTAACAGCCATAACGAGCATAGCTCAATAATTTTGATGAAAAAATGAAGCTAACTGCTCCTGTTTCCCAAAGTTTATTGTGGCCTCCTGTCGTAGTAGTTTAATGTATTCAGCAGGATAGTATCACAGACTACATGCAATTTCTAAAGCTCGAATATCTATTAAAGTTTCTCATTCAATTATTGAATGCTGCCATTCTAACTCTCACGCTGCAAGTGGGAAACTCTGCTGTCATTTCTTTTGAACGCTTACCAATTATTCGTTGATTTAAAACCTCAAGAGCCAAAGCCTTCCTCTGGTAGAGCCATTATCTATCTCCATACTCGCATATTTCAAAAATCCATCGAAGCTACATTTGTAATGAACTTATTGGATTAATTTTATCTGCTCGGCTCATTTAATAAGCCATTATTAGTAGAATACATCAGAACTAAATCCTCCGAAAGATGCAAACCTCCAAAAATACCTCTCTGAAGCTTATCCCCTCAGCCACACAGATCCACTACAAAGATTTCAAAGAAATCAACGACATTTCTTCCTCTAGCAACTACAGAACATACCACGCCATCTCAAAAACCGATGGCCAACTCTACATGATCAGAGTCCTGAACCTCGAGGGCGAACTTTACAAAAAGAACCGCAATCAATCCGTCACTCTATACCTCCAGGACCTGTTATACCTCTGCACACGGTTTGGCCGAGACCACTTGAAGCAAGACTCCGATTTCATTACAAATGCTGATATACTAGATTTTAAAAACTTCCAAGTCGAAGGCGAATGCATGGCTTTCGTCATGAAGGAGGTCGCTCAGATGAGACGAGCCTCAGTTGACTGGAGGCCACCAACAACCAATTCCCTCATCGACACTGAGAAAAAATTGAAAAATGTGCATTCCGAGATTAGGAGCATACTCTCACAGTTAGGCGTTGAGGTGCCTGATGAGCCTGAGGAAGCTGAGATCCCAGCAACCCACACTGAGACTCAAAAGCCTCATATTCAGATAGATTTGTTGAGTGAGTTCAGAAGTCCGACCCACCATCAAGCTGCTGTCTCACAAGAAGACACGCAGCCAGTGGAAGTCGAGTCTCCTCATGCGCATTTGCATCCAAAAGTCGCTGAGATTCTATTGGATCCAAATCCGCTAGGAATCAAACAGATTGGGCTGAGTTTGAGCGGGATTAAAGAGGAAGAAGCGCTGGCGCTGGGCAGAAATACGACGTGGGTCAATTTGAAAGAGCTTTACTTGTTCGATAACCATATTGGCGATGTCGGCGCTCAGGCAATCGGAGCCAATACGACTTGGAAAAGTCTCAAGATTTTAGCGCTGAACGCGAATAGTATCGGAGATGATGGCGCGGTTGGGCTAGGCAGCAATACTGTTTGGGACTGCCTCGAAGAACTGTATTTGTTCGATAATCAGATTGGTGATAAAGGCGCCAGTGCTATAGGAGGGAACAATGTCTGGCGAAGCTTAAAAAAACTTGTCTTGCAGCAGAATAAGATAGGTGATGAGGGCGCATGCGGTATTGGAGCGAACACGAGTTGGGTGAACCTGGAAGAGTTGGAACTGAGCATTAATCAGATAGGTGATAAAGGGGCGATGGCGATTGGAAGCAATTCGGCGTGGAAAAACTTGAAGCAATTGGATATGAGTCTTAATACAGGAATTACCAAAAAAGGAACGACACATTTGAAAAACAATCCATTGTTTGGATCAAAGGTGCTGTTTTAAATTTTTACCTCTGAAATAGTTTGATTTTAGAAGGTTTGTTATGAAATTAACTTTGTTGTAAAGGAAATGGTATGATGAGTATGAGAGCGTTGATAGTATTCAAAAACATTCATTATAGTTTCGAAATGAGGCTTACTGGTAGGCGTCCTAAAATTTCTATGGTGAGGGTAATGTATAAGTTAGATTTGTGATTGTTAGAAAAGGATACTCCAGTACCAATTACTTAAAAATTCATGTGATAGCATAATCTTAAATTCCCAACTATCACAAGAACTCATTCTGGATCAAATTTTGATCTGATTGAGACTGTTTTAGGTGCATGTATTAATTGGCTGAGAGAAGGGATTAAATTAGTGCTACTGAAGTAAATTAAGAAGCCAATGAGTTCTCATTATGGCAAGGGCTCTAAGAAGGGATTTTACCTAAATATAATTCAAAACTGACTGAATAGGCATTTTCGAGCGATTAGACACGAAAAAAGAAGCCAAATTTGAAATATAAGAGAAGTTGGATGATTTATTCACTACTGCGAATATGAAATATGATATTCTCCAAGTCGGAATGAGACTAATTGTTTCCAGGAAATGTGATATGCTTGTCAAGTTCGAGAGAGACAAAGAAAAAAAAAAAGGAAGCAGAAAAGCTCCTAAAATAATTATCATCCTTTACCCTTATCTCCAATGCCACCTTCGAACTATCCCATTAGTTACAGTAACTGGAAGTTTATTGATGACATCTTTAGAATTTTCTATCTTTGAAAAGCAGTCAGTAAATCCAGAGAAAAATGCCTTTCTCAGCAATTGAGTCAATCTTCAACTTACTCTGCTAACTAGCACCCTCAGACTCATTGTTTTCTAACCTCCAAATGCACCCGTTTTTTCCGCATTTATTCAGTGTTTGAGCACAGCTAGATCAACGATTGATGGAGTCCAGATGGCTCAAGTAGTCCCGTTGAATCCGGATAATTTTTACTGACCAGGTGAACTAACCAAAGGAACATTACTTTTATCGCTAGCACGATAAAAACACTCACAAAATTACTTTTCGAAGATCAAACAAGGCTGGCTAAAAGCTATTATTCGAATATTCGCCAAACTGCTCTAGCTCTTTCTCTTATAAGACAGCTCAATCTTGAAAATCAAACAAAATACAAACCAAAAATCAAGTAACACACTATTTTCTAGCTCAAGTAATGATAAGCAAAGCCGTTGGTTATGCTGGTCAAGGCGTCGGTTTAGTTGGCAAAGGTGTCAGCTTAGTCGGCAAAGGCATCAAAGGAGTCTTTACTGGAAAAGACTACCGTCCGATTCTCCCAATACCTCGTCACGAAGAGCTCAAAAAATATCCTCCTCCCACATTCCACATTAACCTCGATTTGCCACCAAAAGAACGCTGGGCAGAGGTAATTGCACACTTTAAACCCGCTCTACAAGATTTCAGAAAACATTTTAAATATATTCTCCCTTACAACGCCATCCATTTCGTGTTGTCAAAATTCTACTCCCACGATCACTTGGACGAAATGCGCGCTATTGCCGAACTCGCAGAAGTTGAATTCAATCTGCTTTATACAGTGAATCTCGTCTATGAAACCGCAACTCGATGTACATCAATAGTCCTTCGCACAGAAGACGGGAAGATCATTCATGGTTACAATATGGACTTCGGCCTTCAGAAATTCATTGCAAATCTCACTTTCAAGGGCATTTTCCATAAGAATGGACAGGTACTATATCAAGCCAATGCTGTGGCTGGCTCAGTCGGAATGCCCAACGGAGTCAAGCCCGGAAAGTTCTCCATTACACTGAATGAGAGATATCATGGCTTTTTGGGTCTCAAGAACATGTATTATATCCTTTTCAAAGGAGGATGTGAGCCCCTGCAGCTGATAAGAGAGGTGCTTGAAAAGGCAAATTCCTTTGAAGAGGCCGTAAAGATGGTTTCGGAAACGAAGCTCATAGCGCCAGGGTTCTTCACGATTAGTGGTCCAGATGATGGAGTTATTGTCACGAGGTCGCATGGTGGAGTAGAGGAGAAGACCTGGCTCGGAAGCACTCAGAAAGACGAAAATAACTGGTTTATCGTGCAAACTAACTATGATAGGAAGACAGGAGATCCGAAATTCGATACGAGAAGAGGTCCAGCGGAAAGCAAGCTGAGCGCCATTGGACCTAAGGCGATCAATCCGAAGGTTTTGGCGGATGAGATACTGGCGGAGTATCCAAATTTCATCTCGAAAACAATTTGGACTGCAGTGATGACGCCTCAAACCGGTGGATTTGATATCACGATGTGGTATTAGCTGCATAATGTTTCATGGAACAATGAATGTTAATGATAATTAGTAGCTTCTTGTCAATCTCTATGTAAATAAGAATCTCTCTCTCAACTGAGAGTATGAATATGTAAATTTCACTCATTTTGCGTTGCCTTACTCGATAAATAACAGTCAAAGTGATTAATACGTGCCTCAATGAGCATATGACTGAAAGTTAACTAATATTATGGAGAAATACTATTTGTTATCGACGATTTGAGGCGAAAACAATGGAATTATAGGAACTAAGAGAAGCCTCAATCGTTCTTGCTCTTATACTCTTCTGTTCGCAATGATATTTTTTGAATTTTAAATTAGATTGCAGATATGAATGATGGCGAATTCTGCGATACAGCTCTAGCATTTTCTTTCTTCCATTTGCCAAAAAGGGGGTCCTTTTCACTCCTAAAGTAATGAGCTAATGTTATTTGATACAGGCAGCTGCCAAATAAAAATTTCAGTTTGAGACTCTGAAAACTTTTTAAATAAAAAGCAAAATTGGTAAAAAAGTTCCAGCGAATTGTTCGAATATCTGAGTTAAACTCAATAATGTCAAAAGCGCATGAATTCACATAATAGTTATTTTATTTGGGCTTCGAGAATTTTTCGTTTTCTTCCCAAATTCCAAAGCTCTATTTACCTAACAGGCTATTCTGAGCTTCGGGAAATTTGGTTTCCAGCCGATTAAGCGGTCCTTGCTTCACTATTAGTGAGTTAGTCGCAATGGTTGGCAATGAATCCTGCCAAGAATGGCGACGCGATAAATTATTTCTCTATGAGGGTTAGAGAACATTAACGTCTGCTAAGCTCTTGAAGCGCTCTACTGTTAAAGTCTTTCTAAAGGAGAACGGTTTTCAAAATAAATACGTATCATTTCATGAAAGCTGATCATGATATTGGTGTTTTTTACTGCTTTGTGCTAGAAGCAGCTGGGTAGTTATCTCTAATAGCTTTTTGAAAGGAGGATTCTCTTCACAAAGGTAGAGCAGCTTAACGTTCTGAGGACTCTGGTTGTCGATTGTTATTTTCTACAAAAGCTCGCTTCCAAATTAACTATCTACTTGGCACATAATCATAATTTCCCATTTGGTAGCTGCCTCTGTCCTCAGATATATCACTCCATTCTTTACGAATCTCTTGTCAGTATCCAGTGTTTATGAGGCTCCAATAATTTGTCTCAGCAATAATGGACACTCAAACAAGACTTTTTCATGTAAACTCTCCAGCAGTTGGACTTTTAAAAAAGTCACCAAGTTAGGAAGAAGACAGATGAATCCTTTAAGCTGTTTTGAGATTTTGGCAGGCTACATCCTTATAGTTGAGTCTTCCTATTCAAACTGCAAGAAAAGTAAATCTTCTGATAGCAGCTTCAATTTAGAGCACTAATTCTTTGTTAACTCGTATATTATATCCACTCTGAGACCCAGTCTGGAACTTCATTGTCAGATCAAAGTGGGCATACTTAACGAAAATTCCTGTTTCCTGACTCCGATGGAATACTCCTACAAAAATCCAAACAGCAGTATGCTTTATCTCATCACCTTGATTGCCACGACTGAAAAGCGACTGATGGACACTTGTTTAGAAGGTTGCGAAAAATGTTTTCAAGTATGGAAATGAAAATTGTCTGAATACTCCCACAATAAGACCCGAAACACGGAATTTGAAAATTCACGCTACAAATCACGAATCATGCAAGCTATCATCTCCCTACATCAATAATCACGAGTTTCATGAGAATCCAGGTGGAACAATGGAGTTTTGCTTTTCCATATCTTCAACACTATATCTTATGGCAGTTTTCAGCTGTTAATTTAGTTAAGCCCTAGCAAGTGCTGCCTGATGCTTCGAGGCCTAGCGCTTCATAGTTCTCTTTCTGACATTAATGTGTTGGTCTTCTTGAGGGTGCATTGCATTTCCGATCTTTAATTATTTCGTGGTCACAATACGAAGTTTGAAAAAACTCTCTTAATTCAATTCGAGTGGTCTAAAAACCGAGTTAAAAACCTAATTACCAAGAACTCTCAAAAAGGACTCTTGCGAAGCAATCCAAGCCAGAATCCAATTCGCACTCGCTAGACTGCCTGGGAACGCTCTAGAGTCACCCTAGGCCGGTCGGGCCTTCGGTCCCCTAACTTAACAGAAGAACCTCATAGTCGCACGAGCTTTCATTAGCAATTTTGACTAATCCCTCTGTAATTGTGCTTAATTTTGAGAGGCTTTTTAGAAGTAGCCCAATTTTATTCTCAAGAGGTAGATACCGGTAACGTTGGTACGCGTTCGCTCATTCTCTAAGCGCGATTTAAGAAGAGCGCTTAGGGGAAAGTCGATATCTTATTGATTCTTTCTGAGATTTGAGGATTCGTTTAGCTTGCAACAAACTACATTCGTTAGCCTTTGCCAGAGCTATAACTAGCCTTAAGACCTGATAATTCTTGCCTATTACAGTACTTTTGTAAAGAAAAATAGAAGTCCTCTTTGAGCGGTAAGGATACTATTTAGGACAGTATTAAGCTGCTTTTCGCATTGAATAAACACATTGCTACATGCGCAATCGTATCATGAAGGGTGGCGAAGCTCTTAACGCTGGAAAAAATGGTATAGTGCGTAAACCAGTATTTTAATGTCCTCATTCTTCAATGAGATATCCTAAAAAACCGAGAAATCTATACCTACCCGGAGCAATGAAAATAAATCTCGACAGAATAAGCCAGAGATAGAGAGTCCTAACGAAAAAAACTATTTTTATTCACACTTTCAAATCCTCAAAAAAAACTGTATGAGCTGAAAGGACCTCGAAAGAACAGCAGTCTCCGCGATTCTGCTACTGTTCTGGTGATATTAGTGCGCTTCAAAGGTTGATATTATTGGATTTCTTGATCAGCCATGCTCGATTAGCGAAATTGCATTTTCAAACTCTCATATTTCTCCACCTTTTTCTCTAAACCGCAGCATCGTGGCTCTTTCAGCGGCAAATATTCTAAGCTATCCTGGTGTAATTTTTCAGTGCACTTAAACGTTAAATCGCGAGCTTTGGATTATAAATTTAATTAACCAAAAAGCTCCGTTTAATTAAATTTCCAAGGAATTATTCTAAAGGAGTTAAATTCAATAATCTCTATCGCGCTCAGAATTAAACACTAAGATTTTTATTGGAGCTTCGAGAATTTTTCGCCTCTTTTCCAGAAGTCCCCGGCTCCTTTCTACCACCAGGCCACTACAACCTTAATTATATGAATTCAGGTCGATTTGGCTGTCCTCTCCCTTATTCGTCTTGATCTGTGATGCTTGCTCAAACGGATAGAATTTTATTGAGACGGCACTCGTTTAATTCGCTCGAAAACAGCAGAAACCTGCTTCGAGTGATGGGAACAGGGAGGGTTCAGGGTGTTTATTGGTGGCATTGGTTCTCTGATTGGGTTAGAGAGCGGAAGTCTCAAAACATCGATATTCGTTATTGAGGCCCCTGAAGTATTTTTGCTGAAAAAAGAGCAAGGTTAAATTATTTTTTTCAATTTGAGGTCAGGAATTTGTTTATTAATTTATTGCATGTGAGAGCTGTTTCGAAATTTTCAGTGCATTAAAAAAAAATTAAATCTAACCTGTGAAAAATACTGATGCAGTGCTGGAGCTTCTGAATGCTAATCGGAGCTATTCAAATCAAACGCCTGGATTCTACATAGCAGACACGCTTTCTGAAAAAAATAAAAGTTTTCTTATTTCGAGTATATTACAACCCATGGAGCTAAGAGAAAGAATTAGTTCGGGCAATGACGAAGGGCTGGATGAGCAGCAGAAGTCATTAATCAAGTACATCGACTCGACAATCGAGCCCAAGAAGAAAAAGTACAAGACCATTTCCGAATCCACGAGAAAAAAACTACTTCACCTTACAAAAGAAATGGGGCTCAGCATTAAAAAAGTAAGCACTTAACCCCAGGGTCATATCCGAATCTTATAATACTTAGGTCGCCAAAAAGCTGAGGATAAACTACTCAACGGCGAAATGCATTTGCAGAGCTTATAAAAAAGAGATGAGTTTACAAAAGAGCCCTGCGATTCCTTCCCGCGAAACCCTTGACACCGAAGAGAGCAAGGAAACAGTGACTGGAAAGGTCGCTCCGGAGGAGAAACCCCAAGTTAAAGGGCTCCCAGTCCCTCCAAAAATTCAAACTAATCAAATGAAGCTCGAGGAGGCCCTGCCTAGCCAGAACCTTCACATGCCTCTCCCAATGGCATGGCCAGACCAATACCAAGCCTTGCTTTCAAAACAAAATCTCTATCAACAATTCGATGGTCCCAATCAAATGAAAATGAATAAATTAGACCTCTTGGCGCATAGTAAAAACCCAGATTTTGACATTATCTAACTCCTTTCATAGGTCAGGCATTAAATTATCTTCAAGGATTAAACAACCAGAGCTACCTCTCTCAGCCAGAGTTTCCTACAAGCGTGAACCGCCTTGAGTTATCCTCTACGCTGTTATCGTTGGCCAACCCATCCCTTACAGGAGGACTTCCTTTGCAGATGCCAAACCTATATAAGCAACAGGTTCCTCTGTTCCCTCAGCAGCAGCAAATGCCTCTTTCAAACGGGGATTTGCTCCAGAGACTGAATATGAACACCCCAAGAAAATTGACGAATTTGAATTTCATGATGAACCCTCCCGCTCCAAGCCAGATAGGAACGATGCCAATGAATTCGCAAAGCGTTCTTGGGAATATGGCGCAGTTAAACCTTCTAAATGCGCTGTCCCAAAGAACATTAGGCAATTCTATTAGCAGCAACTGGAAATTTTGATCCTATAAGACAAGCAAGGAAGCAAGTCATTATAAGAAACCCTAAGTTTATATCTAATTCTTTTTTTCCGTTTCTGTTCCCATCTTATAAGTAATCGCTAAGTCTACCAAGGTTGACTGTGTTTTTATTCATAACCGAATTTTTTGAAAGATTTTATCAATCTACTCTTTTCCTCTGAGTTCATGTAAATCATGTGCTTCAAATTGCATTTCTGTGGAATGTGGGAACTATCATGTGATCATATTGCAGATGCATTAAAGCTATGACGATAATCACGTTCGGGTTTGGCGAAGGAACAAGGGGTATCGTTCCTGTAGAGCTGACCTGTAACTAATTCTACAGTTTCGATAAATTTTGAGAATTTTCACGTTCAATCATGGATTCTATCACGATACAAAGGAAATCCCTCTGTCAATCGAACGCAGAAACGACATTAACTTATTGAGAGAGGCAATGCCATACAAATAACACAGTTTCAATGGGGCTTGCTCGATTCGCGCTGGGAAATAGGCACCAGAAAAGGGATTTCATAACTCAAATTTATAAATTCAATTCTGGGTTTATTGATGAAATAATAGAACGAATCCGATTCTTAACGCTGCTCAAACCTCCACATGTGAATTAAAGTACATTACGGCCGCATCTCAGAGATATAACTGTGTTTGCTCCTGAAGATTCTTTGTCCTAAGCACAAGACTGAAGCAATCCAAGTTTGGTTACCATACATTTGTTCCAAATAGCTCGAAATTAGCTCCATTATCCATTATCATATCTCTGTTATAGTCCTTTAACTACTTGGTTCATTCTTTCATTACGTACATCCTCTTAATAGCTCTATAACTACGGAAATTACACAGCGAAGATAAAGTTTGTTTTTTTTTGGTTGACTCATTAGAAGTTTCTCATAGTCGTTTTTTGAAGAATTAACTAGGCTCTGATTTATTTTCTAAATCCGAGTCCATTGCCTATCAGATATTTCATCTATCCCTGTAGACCTGCTTCCCAAGGTCCCATATGTAGAGAGTCTTAGATCGCTTATTACAGCATCGAATAACTCAGGAAAACCATGGGGTGCCAAAATTTAAGATAGATCTAAATCTTGAAACAAAAACAAGAGCAACGATCGAAATATAACGCGAAGGCTAGCCTTATACAGCGATTTAGCAAACTTCTCCCTGCCATTATTTCTTAATAAACTTTGCGCTTACAAAAACTCGATCCAAGCGTATGTTTCTCTTCTTATTTTCCCTACTAACCGTGCAATAATCACACTCAATGCACTCAAATCCAGCTTTTTCAAACAATTCCACAGCCTTTTCTTTCGAGAAAAAATAGCTGTTTATCCCATCACCTTTCATATAGAGATTCTCGCCAACCTTGTTGCCTTTCGTATGATTCCTTATCATCGCTAAATCATATAGCCCATGGTCTCTGAAATAGAGAAGACCTCCTAAAAGACAATCGGTAAGTCTCAGAAAAGCTGAATTTAAATGAACCTTTTTGCATGACAGATCTCACATTCTCTAGCGTAGGAAGCATGAGCTCAGGCGGAATTGCGTTTAAGAAGAATATCATCGTGCAGAAATTGATCGATTCAGTTTCGACGATGGTTTTTAGGTCTGTTTTCGTAGCATCGAGCTCCCAGGCGTTCATTCGTTTTGAGTCGAATTCCTCGTGTTTCTTTACGAGTTCGACGGCTGTTTTGCTGACGTCGAAACCATACAAATGCAAATTGCTGAGCGTAGCGTTCTTAAGCGGGTAAAGGCTGTTTCCTGCTCCACAACCACATTCTATGAGTCGAAAAACTTTATCCTCTAAGATTTTTTGGTGAGATTTGATACAAGGGGTTTATATTACGATTATTTGCACAAGTTTTGGCGACCTCTTCAAGTACGACTTGCAAATAGTTTCTGTTTTTGAAAAAACCGTCTTGATTGTTGCGATAAAACTCTTCCCATGCGCTTGAATCGAATTTTACGTCTTTTTTCTCAGTTTTTGGCTCCTCTGGCTTATTGATTATTGGTTCGTAGACTTTTCGGAGTTCTTCCCAGTCTATGTCAGATGAGTAGTATTCTACTGTCTTCTCATCGGCAGCCTTTTCCATTTCTGGTATTTTACTTCGTAAATAGTTAAAAATCAGTAGTGCTGAGAATGCTACTTTTTAAAAGAAAGCCCAAGCCGACTAAAATCAAGGGAAAGAAGTTTGTGAAAGTTGAATTTTTGGTCAAATCTTCTCAGAATTTGAAAAATTTTCCTGAATGTCATTAATCAATCTTCTTAATCAAAGAGTTCAAGCGGTATCAGCAGAGGAAAAAAATAAAAGTGCGATTTAAATAAGGGTCAATACTCAAAAATGAATAATCTGAGTCACCTTGGCAAAGGTCAAAGTTATAAGTAAAATTTAAGAGCTGCTATTGCAAAGAAAACGCTGGTTTTTTTCATATTTTCGTAGGAAAACATTTTAGGCGAGAGAAGACAGATTTAATCAGAAATATGAGATACTGGAACCTCTCGAACAACTAAATTTGACAGGGTTATCTCAGCTAGAAAGATTTCATTTCCACCGGCGAACAAGTAAATACTATTACCTTAATCAAGTGAAGTACTTTTGCTAAGAGCTGCGTGCATCTCAGACCCGCAATCTATTTTTCGTTAATTTTTCTTTCAATATATCAACTCCAAAGCAAATTAAAAAAAGCAAAACCCCTTGACACCATTTGCCAAAAATGCTCTCCAGGAAGCTCTTTCACAGGAAATGATGTCATAATCTTCGAGTTTCTCTCAGTCATGACAGACACCCCACGTCCTTCGCTTCTCTGTCTGATTAAATTATTTTTTCGGATATTCCCATCTCATAATTTCTTGTCAGTAATCATAATAATAGTACTGTCCGCAATATTTACTCGCCAAAAAACTCAAATCAGTAGGAAAAAACGATATTGTACGAAAAAATTGAGGCGCTGGCGAATCGAAAACGTCATCGATTTCCACAGGAGGGCTTTTTAATCTATCCAATTGGAAAATCATAATTGCTAAATAACTACAAAACTAACCACTACCTAAAACCTTCTCAATTACTACTACTACAAGATGGATTTGTTTAAGCTCATACTCGCACCGAAAAAAACCGCTGCGATCTCTAAAAGAGCATTCTCAGCTCTTTCCTCAAAAAGCAAGCCTAAATGCTCCACTATCGCTGAAGTAGCTGAGACATTAACTGAAAACTTGAACGAAAGCGCTTCCACCAAATCAAATGAGAGCTCTTTCGGCCAAACTTTTCAGCAAGTAATAATTATTAGAAGACCCTTTGGTTAATGATTTCTGACTACGAACAGGATAAGAAAACTTTGCTTCTGGACCTCGATAACACCTTAATCTACGCTAGCAAGGAGATTCCAGAAGTAATGGACTTTACTGCGATCGCGGTAAACAATTTATTGTTTATTTCTTGTCTAAAGCTGTCGAAGTTTGAAAAAGGTAGTGAATTTTTCATGAGATATGTCACCAAAAGACCTGGCATGGGAAAATTCCTTAGCAAACTATCAAAAAAATATAACCTTTGCGTATACACCGCTGCCGAAAAAACCGTATAAAATCAGCTACCATTTCATCTCGTTCTATGGTTTTTTAGTATGCTAGAAAGATCGTTGACGCAACCGGCGTCTCGGATTATATCTGCGATTTATACGACCGCTCCAACTGCGAAAAAGTCGACAGTCATACCTATCTGAAAAACATTTGGTCGCTTGGTTTCGAGCCAACTCAAACTGTATTAATTGATGTAAGTGCTGCATTCAAATGGAGTTTTTGATCATAATTTGAATAGGATCTGGCATTACAAAGCAAGTATCAACCTGAGAACTTCATCAATATCAAAGCTTTCAAAGGAGAGGAATCCGATAGAGAGCTCTATGCTCTGTACCCATTCTTGAGATCCTTGAATATAGTAAAATTCGACTTGAGTTCTATTTTGTGATAAATGGAGTTGTTGTAAGATTGATGACGTGAGATCAGTGCAAAAGAGATTTGTAGCCTATAAAGAAGGATTGATACAGGCAAAGAAGCTACAAATCAAAGCAGCTAGCGTCTTTGAAGAGTGCGGCGTGGACCTTGACGAGGGATGCAATAGAGCTTGCATTAGAGCTTTCGAATGCCGCCCAAAGATGATGAGAACGGAAAAGCCGCTTGTCATTGAAGGCATCTGCTGCTAAAATAATGATTACATAGAGGAAACAGATACATGCAATAATTCAAAATGGAGCGAGGCTCCATGTAAATATGAGTGCATTTATGGCAACACTTTTGAGAGGAAGAGCTTCTATATTACCCGCGGCATATTATTCATTGATTTAAGGCCGCTTTCTTTTACTATGTCCTATATATTTTCTCTATCTCAACGAATTATGCAAACCTAAGAAGTTAAAGAGACTAATAATTTTTTTGAATAGAGGATATTGAGAGGATCCTAGCGCCATAGCATTCTATCATTGTGTAATAATATTCTGGTATTAAGAGTTTTTGAGGAACTCCTTAAAATAAACTGATTATAGTCTCATAATTTAGCAAAATATTGATATTGAAACATAAAATACTTAGGTGTACAGCGGAAAAGGTTCTAGCAGACAAAGTTTAAGAGTCAAGAGAGAATTTGTAAAGAATCCAAATTCATAGAGAATATTAAGGGTTGATAAAGCAAAATGTATTAGTTATCCTCCTCAAGTTAATGGAAATATCCTAAGAATAAGGTTGACCTACTATTTTTTATTTTTCTTTAATAATTTGCTATGTTAAGTGAGCTTGGAAGTTGAAGCTCTTATCAAAACTATATATTTAGATCCAAATTTTTTTATTTAAATAGAATTTGAGTTATTCGATCCTAAACGGTAATAGAAAGTTTTATAGGGTTCTGAAACCTTCTACGGGTCGCATCATACTTTAACGCTGAGTTTTTCATCATCTCCTCATTCTAAAGAACGACCACAGGGTAAGCTCACCAAGAAATTTTCTCTCCTGAAGCTTGCTGGAGATCTCTTACCTTTACTAGGAGCGATTCTTTCTTCCTGATTTCTTAGGGAAAAAAGTGAAATAGGCACAATCAGATCATATTCTCAATGTTAATGAGTCATTTATTCGTTTAGTTACATCTATTTGAGTCTTACTTGGGTCTTTAGAGCACCAAGAATTCAAAACAAACTCTGCAGAGTCTCAAACATTTTATGAGAATTACTTTTTTGTTAAAATCTTTTTTTCAAATCTCTGAATCCAAAGTAAGAGCATTCGAAGTTCAGATAAATTCTTGTAATTTAGAATAAAATACCCACAGCGAATCAAAATTCGATAGTAGATATTTTTGGAACCCTTTTACCGAATTCTGCACAAAGATAACTTTTATTCTTACATTCTGAAAAATAGTCACTCTGAAACTATTAACTTATAATTTCCTCAAACAAAAATCGAAGAAACAAGCCTTGTGACGACTAAAGAAGAAGCTTGGATGCTTGGCTCAAGTCAGGAAATAATATATATCCAGCATACAGATGGATCCAAAATCCTTATACGGTTTCCTTCTGATAGAAAGGCAGAAATCACGACCTCATGGCTTCTCAACGAGGCTATCACGAAATTGAAGAACACTTTCCCAGAAGTAGAGGGTTTCGATAATATCGTCACGCTTCAAACCATAAATGCGGATTTCGTGACTGATTCTTGGCTTTCAGTACCTGGTAACAACCTCTCTAATCTAAAGAGCGAGACTGTGTTGAAGCCATTTTATAAGCAAGAGATAAGCAGAAATAGCGAACAAGGTCAATCAGAAGTTAGAATTTCCCTGCAGGATTTCATTTTAGAAGCGAGCTTAGGCCGCGGAGCGTTTTCACATGTCTATCTGGGTAATTCGAATCCCTTCATGATGATGTCTCAGACTCTTATTTATTCAGTCCGTAAAAAAGACACGGGAGTACTGTACGCTCTCAAGCAGATCAAGAAAGCTGGACTTACAGCCAGAAAGAAAAAGTTAGTCGTTCGAGAGCGCCAAGCAATGCTTGATATCGCTTCTCATTTCACCGTTCAGCTTCATTACGCGTTTCAAACAGTATATTGCAATTAACTACCGTATCTGACCAATATTTTTTAGAAAAATCATTTCTATTTCGTGCAAGAGTTTTTACCTTTGGGAGACATGAGACGTCTCCTCCTCGGGAAAATGAAGCTGAGCGAGAAAGACGTGCGTTTTTATATTGCTGAGACGATCCTCGGGATCGAAGCTATCCATAACAAGTCTTACATCTTCCGTGACCTGAAGCCTGAAAACCTGCTGCTTGACCATGAAGGACATGTCCGAATAACAGATTTTGGTTTAGCCAAAAGAGTTCCTGACCTGAGAGAGCTTAACTACTCTTACTGCGGAACCTTTGAGATCTTGGCTCCTGAGATAACTGGAGATGTTGGGTATGGCCATATGGTTGATTATTTTAACATCGGTACGCTTGCTTACGAGATGGCAACAGGATATATCCCTGAATTCACAAAAGTTGAACGCGCACTGACAAAATACGCGCAAGAGAGAATGAATGTGCTTTCGAAAGAATGCAAAGATTTTTTGAGCAGACTACTGGAATCAAACCCTAAATGTCGTCTGGGCTTTACGAATGGTGTGAAAGAACTATTGGCCCACCCGTGGATGAGCCCATTAGACATCAACTCGTTGAAGCAAAGAAAGGTGAAGCCGCCGTTTGAAGGCTATGCGATTAGTGTGAAATTTTTTCCTCTTACGATTGAGTTGGATGAGCTTGATATAATCGGGTGCTTGCCTTCAGACAAAGGACATAAGGAAGAGAATAACGATATTCCTTACTTTTCGTTCTATGGCAACAGCGACGCCAACTCAATTCCAACGCAAAGAGAAGTGAGTGGAAAACTTGTTGGATTTAGTCTCAAATTGAGTGCAGAGAGTAGAAAATTCCAACAAGACTCATTCGCAAAGAGAATGGAGGAAGTCGAAGAGAATCTTCAATTGACTGAACGCGAAGTTAGTGATGACGATAATGGTTCCATTGCGAAAAAATACGCTGAATATAAAATGGAGGCTGCGAAATCCATGAAAATGATCACCCGCTTTCCAAAACTTGGGAAAAACAGGTTCGTAGCCGGAGGACTTGTATAAGTTGAATCGTCCCTTCTCCAATTCATTTATTTCGTGATATTTTATCCAGTAAGATTTTTGTTTGTTCGATTTAAGAAAATTATGATTTGATTGTCTATATTTGTATTATCTTCAATCGATTTAATCCTCTTTTCAAATAAAAAGTGAAGTTCTCGCGCTTTCATCATGATGATATAACTTATTACGTTAAAATAAGCTCTTATGAGATTTCGAAAAAAGTCTTTAAAATGTGCCTTACGAAAAGCAAAGAAATCTCAGTAATTTGGAAAAATATCATATACATGCAGTAAAAGAATAGTTAGATAAAAATATGCTAAAATTTCTAATAGATTAACCTTTAAACAACGTCTCTTTCTAAAAGTAAATAAAAAAGCTTGAATAAATTATTTGCTAACATCATTATAGGTTTAATAAGTGAAAAATAAATACAACCTAAACTTTGATATTTCGGTGTTCTATACGATCTCTTCTCTATCTTTCTCTAATCCTCTTTAGAGTAAAGTAGTACTGGCCGAATGCTCTTTGCGCATCTTGCCCCAATTAGTATAAAACTTCATTTTCTTCATCGTTTTTGTTGGTCCCAGACTATACTTCTCGATTTTATTCCCAATCGTTTCATGTGTCTCCGGCACTGTCGTGTCTTCATCCTCATCATCAAGAGTACTACTTCCCATTAGATTTGGAGTCGACTGATAATGCGCTTTATTCAAGGTTCTCCACACAGACTTTTCTGCGTATTTTTGTTTCAGACCCATTATCTTACTTGTAAGAGAATCTTCTCGCCCATAAAATGAAAAGTTCTTTATCACACTGTCTGTTATAATGGGATCTGGAGAACTCGCTTCCTTTTCAATCTCTTTAGGATCAAATTTAAAGGCCATATTATCTTTAAACTTGAGAGAGTTCATATCAATCTTGCAAGGCGATGGTGTTTCCGAAAGGACCAATTTAGACATGTCTATCTTGCTCAACCAGGGGTGAGCGCAAATCTCGCTTAACCCTCTCCCAGCGCCAAGCCTCTTCTCTGGATTTGTTTCAAGAAGCCGCTTAATAAAGTCTTTCAAATCTGCAGACAAGCTCCCCAGACCCGGGTTTTTCTTCTCTACAAACACTCGATAATCTCCAAAGACAGGCACTTTTCCCGTGGCCAACTCATAAGTGAGTGTTCCGATGTTATAATAGTCAACCGCACAATCATACCCCGCAAATGTTTGGATCTCTGGCGCCAAGAGCCCTGAGGTCCCACAGACAGAGTAGTTAAGATCTGTGAGCTGTTTGACTTTTTTCGCAAGGCCGAGGTCAGCAATGCAGATATGGCCGTCGAGGTCTAGCAGCAAGTTCTCGGGCTTGAGGTCACGGTAGATGTAGCGTTCGCCGTGAATCGCGTTCAGGCCTAAGATAGCTTCGACAACGAAGAAACGCACTTCGTTCTCATTCAGCTTCCTCTTGTCGAGTAACCGGCGCAAGTCTCCTCCGGGGTAGAAATCTTGGACGAGATAGCAATAGTCTTTCTAATCATTATAGATGTTAGGTGATACTGAATAAAGACTAAATATACTGTTTGGAAAGCGTATCTTAGTTTGATTACATGAGACGATGAGATATCGAGCATTGCTTGGCGCTCGCGAAGTATTATCTTGATGAGGCTTCGAGTTGTGCTGGATTTTTTGATCTGTTTTAGCGCATACAGCATTCCTGTATCTTTTTTCCTCACTATAGAAGAGGAAGTCAAGGCCTCTTAAACTTTGCAGAAAAAAAATTTACCTAAATAAACTCTAGAAAACGCGCCGTATCCGAGCCTCGTTTCGATGATAAAATCATCAAGAGAGACCTTCCCGCTGCTTGATTTGATGTTCGGCTGCTTGAAAAATGGTTTCAAAATCGTTTCGTTCTTTAGAACCGAAATCGGTTTGTTCGGTTGAGTCAGCCAATAGTCAATTGCGAAGTTGTGGTTGGCAGTCTGAAGGGCGACAACGTTATCAAAGCAGGTTTCTGTAGGAAATTTGGCCTTGAGTTCCTTTATCGTTTCGTTGAAAAGCCATTGGGTCGTGAGGTGGTCTCCTCTGTCAGCGGGAACAACGAGCTTGACGGCTGTATTCAGACCGTGCTGGACATAGATAGCTTTTAGATGAGATTTAGTCATCTGATTTGCGAAGTAAAGTGTTTTGATTACAACAGCATTGCGTGTGTCTCCTAATATGATAAGGTTCAGGTGATGCGCGTTAAATTATTCTGGAAAGGTTTTGCTGACAAGTAGAATCAGCAAATTTTCAATTTAAAGTGGATTATTGCAAATTGAAAAAGTTCTGTATGAGAGCAACGGCTAGTGAGAAAAATATAGTACGAAGAGAAAAGTTGGATGATTAGAGGCTGGTATTAAGGAAAATCGGTTGCGAAAATGCTCAGAGGTAGGCAGCCACGAAAAGAGCTTTGTAGAAGAAAGCCAATGAAGAAATATCAACGAAAAGAATAATGGGGTTTATGTCACTATGGCTCGAGCAAACAAATTAATCAATCAGTTCAGATTCGTTGGTTATTTTGGCAAATATCCTTCTAATAGTCGTTCGCTAAGTTAATAAATAGATCCAGCTTAGGAATAAAAGCGGCAAGGCTTCTTCCATTTCCTGTTGGATCGGATTATTCTTCGATTGAATTCATAAACAATCAAGGAAAATTCTCAATTTTTCTTAGTTTGTGGTCTGTTCACACGCTAAAAGAACAGACATTCATCAAAAAGTCTTCTACAATTTATTTCTGAAGTTCAGTTGGATGTACTCTTGAAGCCATCCATCAAGATCTTGATTCGTTCTTGGACCGACAGCAGCTTCGTTTCTTTTCTTCAACTTTAAACAAAAATTTAGTTGATGATGTGAAGTTTTGATGTTGATTCAGTTGCCTTCAATACTAAAGCTCTCTTTGCGAAAAGCAATGGGCACACGATTCACCAATAATCGAAATGGAATGGAATTGTCTCGCCCATTCAATCATGAACAATTAATTGATCTCATTCCATGAAAGTAACCTATTTACATATGAGTCTATGCTCAAGGCACGCTAAATCGATGAACGCAGTGCTGAGCGATGCAACCAAACGATGCTCGAGAAGAGCACTATTTAAGAGAGAATATCTGAGAACCTCTGAGAATCGAACTGAAGCTTTTTATCTTAAAATTTTCCTATATGAAAACTCCTCCTTATCTAAATCAATGTTCCGGAATATAGAAGCATTTTCATGGAAATTAAAAGAAAATATATTGATTATCAAGACACCTATCAAGTGAAAAATAAAATAAATAATCAGAAAGTTAAAATCAAAATTAAATAAGGCTATCTCAAGCTTCCAATCCTGAATAAAATGTAAAAGTAGATAGATCTTCTCTCCTTTTGACAGAAACTTTTCACGTATCGCTATAACTCTCAAGCTTGATTGAAAATTTGTGTATTTAAAAGATATCTTCACCTAACCATAACAAGAAGTATCATTTACAGCTCTTCCTTCCTCACAAACTGAGAAGGAACCTCGATTTTTCATAAAAGACAACAACAAATGCTCAGCACTCGAGATTTAGAGGAGCCTTTGCCAAAAACTATTCTCTCTCTTCCTTTCTCGAGAAACCTGGGCATGAAAACTACCTCTTTGCATCGTAGGTGGTCAAAAAAAGAGAGAGAAGATTCCAATGCTTAGGTTAGTTGCAAACATCGCCCCTTTGGTGTTTCTGTGCTCATTTATCCACGCAACATCCCTCAAAACAATAAGAGTGAGGTATCTTTTTTTATCTTAACAAGCAGCTCTATGTGAGTAAATAGGCTAATGAGAAGTTATGATCATCATTTCCTCAAAAGCAGCTTTTTCGTTCATTGAAATACCCATGCTAAGCTCCAAATGAAATACTTACATCTTAAATTCATTGGCTTTTCCTAAACCCAAAAAAAGCTCCCAATCCATTTCCAAATTCCACTACCGTAGACGTTAGCTGACCTTCTTTCCAAATCACGCAAAATCTTGCAACAATCAAAAAATTCCGCAGCAGGATGATGAGAGTTAGATTACTTTCTCTAATCTCATTAAGAAAGACGTAACGTCTCTCAGCACATGCCAGACGCGCTTTGTAACATTATTAACTCGGCAGTTTGATTCCCAAAGGCTTTTTCGCGGTATTCTGGTTTGAAGATTCTCATTACATTTGATTTCATGGATGTACTTTCCACCATTTATTTACTCTCAAATAGCCTAACCTTATTCGCTAAGCCAACATCTGAAGTAGCCTAAAACCACTACAACGAATTTGAACCGAATGGTAATCTCGGGCTACCTTGTCTCCAGAGGATTTCAAAATTGCCTTTTACTTTTGGGAGTTACTACTCAATTAATTTCTTATAATAAATCAATGAACCCTCTTTATGAAATCTCTCAGGGCACAAAGAAAAGTGCCTGTCCAACAAAGATTGGTTGTGATCGAAAGTGCTGATCGATAGCCAATCCAACGGACAAATGGAATAAATACAGCAATCTCTTGTAATTTACGAAATCAGGCAGCTTCATCTAAAACAGTACAATTTTCTTTCGGTAGTTTCGATTTAATTCTATTGAAAAAATGGAAGTATTAAGAATTTTTTCCTGACAATTCGAAAAAAAAGCGCCCTCAAAGAATAGACACGTGACCAGAGCCTCCCTCAAACGGAAACTGACCTTTGAATGTGCTGTTAAATTCTCTCAGTGGGGATTAGAGGCGATTCTACTTAATTTCAAAACATTCCTCAGAAGATTTCAGTTCGGAGTTGGATTTCGATTTCTGGAACAAATTTTTATCAGAACATCTTTAATCATTAAAATATGCATCGATAAACCTATTTTATAGGTCTCGAACAAATTTGATTCTTCGATTATATTACATTAGAGATCTACCGCCCATTTATATAGCCTTAGTCAGCTAACTGAAATAAAAATGCAATGCTTTGCTCGGTTCTCAGTCAAGAATAAATAATTAATTTTCAAAAAATTAGATATCCTGGGCCCGCTTTCGTAGGTCAGGCAAACACGGAAGAGGCCCTGTCCGGCCTATCAAATCGCAGCAAAGGGGGTCGCTTGCGCTTCCAAGAGACAACACACGCGAAATAATAACCAATCTCAAAGCAAATTCATAGTGGGTGCAGACACTAAGTTAATCAATCCACGTAACTCTCATTTACTTTGAATGAGCAGCACTTGAGATGATTAACTTCGTGTCAAATGATTCCTCTATTTGAATTCCGGTTGGTTATTTGGTCCTATTTCCGAACCCCACCCCCATGTCAAAATCTTCAAGGCAGGCGAACCAGAGAGAGGAGATATGAGACTCCTAAAAGCAGCTTGGTGGATGAGATTTGCTATTTAAGCAAATGTCTTCAAAGTCTTTTTTAGAACCTTTGCATAGCAAATAAATAGTTGAGATACTTGTGCAGTTGATGTAGTACCACCCTTTGTTGATAAGATATCACCCCCACGCTCGTTAATAATCCGAGTCAACCTTCTCTCGCTTATTCATTCGCTGTTTTTTTTTTTAAAGTTAAGGTTTCTTTTCGTTTAGTTTCTAAATTTAGTATCTAATGAACTCTTTCGGCTGGCAACTCGCGGTTATGCATTAAACGTGGAGGAGGATTCACATAACTCCCTGAATCCTCATTGGTAATGAACCATGGACAATCGTAATGGCTTCTAGCCATCGCGTGGAATTTCATGAAGGTTCTCAATTAGATATGGTATTTTCTAAAAAATTGGATCTCTAATAGTTATATCGAAACCCTGCATCGTACAAGGCGAGGGGCGAGATGAGTCGCCAAGCAATCTATGTTGTATGATGATCTACGGAAATTAGCAATAACAAGAAGCTGGCTTTCTTCTCTTAACTAAATCATAATTTATGAGGATCCTGCGTTTTAATCTCACTCATTTTGACAGTTGCAGTCCTCAATTGTTGAAATTAACTCACGCGACATCTTTAACTAATTGACTCTCAGAGATCTTTTTCTTGGTGTTCTTCTTCTGTTTAACTAATAAGATGATTCTAATAGTTCTTTTTCATAAATTTATTCATGAATTGAAGAATTGATCCATCTTTAGAGCGTTCTTTGATATTTTCAAAATAAGCACTTACCACGAGATAACATGTGAAGCCTTGAAACAGTTTAACCTTGGTTTATAATTCCCCTCTTAATACAAATAACGAGAGAAATCCTGTTTTTAAAATTCTCTTACTGAATTCATCTAAATTGTTCTCTCCACCGTCTCTTCGCTCTTACTCAGCATATGAAGGAAGCTCGTAGGATTTACCTTCATCAGCTTTCTTGGTCACATTTTCTCTTATCTTGACACTTTGATCATTATTCTTGAGTTTTTCTTCTTTTACAATGTGGCTGGAAGAATGCTCATGGTGTTCCAGCTTCACGTGTCTACCATGGGGAGTGTTGAGCAATTTTTCCAGCTTCGCCATTGGAGCCTCTACCAGCAAATGAAGAACCGCAGCTCCGACGAAACTGAAGACGGTGGTGATTATTAAATCCGAAAGGATAGTCTGATGGTCGTAGAAGAAAGTCGCCTTCGCTGAATATTGCCGACCGAGGATCGCTACCATGTGCAACAGGTACGTCAAGAACACTAGAGTAGCCAATGGCGTCCAGAACCTGGCAGCGAGGACTCGTTGAATGAGCGTCCTTGCTCCAAATAGCCCGGGAAGAAGGATGAGAGCCACTCCAGCTGCGAAGAAGAACTTTGCAGTTCCAACGAAAGCATGGTGGAACCAGTTAGGCCACAAGCTGATATCGTCTTGGACTCTCGCGGGCAGCCAAATCACCAAGTTAACCACGACAATCCCAATAAATTCAATTCCATAGCTTAACCAGCCGGAAGAACGCAGTTTCTTAGCGAAGTTGGTCAAGTAAGCGCCTCCTTCTTTATAATTCCTGTAGAATAGACCGATCGTCACTCCGATTAAATAGGGCGCAATTCTAACACAAGGATTAATGTAAACTTCCCATTCGTGCTCTGGCTGTCTCATGAGGGCTTCTATCCCTGCATACATACTCCGAGAATAGCTGTAATACAGTCCCAAAGACAAACTTCCTATGAGGAGTGTTCCAATGACTAAAAAGGCCTTTTGAGGCTTTTTTATGTAATACCAAGCGATGATTGGAGTGAGAAGGAACATCTGCATGTCGTTAGAAAGATACCAGCTCCAACCCATGCAGTAATCCTTATCATGGAACGAGCGATTTACAAGATTATCCACAAAAAGCAAGTTTTTCCACCAGTTAGTGTCGCATTGCTTTAAATAATCCACGTAAAGTCCCCAGACAGGACCGCTGCCAAAGTACCCTGTGATCCTTGAGAAGAAGAATATCACAAACGCATACGCAGGCAAAATCCGCATCACTCGATGTAATATGATCCCGAAGTAGGTCTGACCATTGAGCGGGTGGTGTTTCAACTTGGAGGTGAGGACGTAGGCTGATAGCAGACCTCCTAAGAAGAAAAACGTGTCCACGGAGTAAAACCCAGCAGAGACAAAGTTAAGGAATAAATCCGACTTGATAGAACCAATCGAGGTGTAATTCGACGTGAAAAACAGCGTGAACGCGTACTCATGTCCAAGCAACACCCACATGATCGAGAGAACACGAGCTCCGTTGAGAATATCAAGGTTTGCGTCATGTTTTTGCGATCTCGGAGGATGGAACAGATCGTTCAAATTCTCCTGTACTGACCAACACTTCAATACTTTACTTCCCATAGACTCTCTCACAGGGTGAGTATCTTGAAACATCATGTAGCTTCCATTGGAGGTAGTAGTTGAGGAATCTGTACTGAGTTCAGAGTATGATGATGGAGGGTCTTGTTCAGGTTTTTCCTCATGAGAACGTGTGTAAATTGTGCCTATTATCAACAGAGCAACGAATAGTCCCGTGATAGTTAAGGTCAATAGTCCTGACGCAGTTAGCTGTGGGTGGCCGTCTGGATCCATGACTGTGACATTGACTTTTGAGAAGATTTCAGAGAAGTTAAGGTTGCTTTGCGTTCCTGCGAGGAAAAGCAGAAAATCAAGTCTTTTTTTCACGCGATCGTCTTTATAGTCAGCGGCGGTGCAGTTTGCTGGGCCACAGAGCCCCAGAGCGAATGAAGCGCCCTTCACAAACTCCAATTCGACGAGTAAAGTGACGTAAGAAGTGTTATTAGCTTGCCTGCACAGACGGAAGTTTCCGTAGTCATTGAGGTTCTTTCCCGAGTGAGCTACGATAGGCAACCCGAGGATTTTTGTGCTCTGACTGCTTTTTGTATAGGAAGCAATCTCCATAAATAGGTTATTTATGCTTTCGGAGCAACCTTCCGGCGAAGCCAACGCAATTCCATTCAAATTTACAAGAAACAGTAATGAGATGAGGAGTGTATGTAGTTTACCCTTCATTTAGCTTTTACAAAAATTATTGTCTAATGAGTTCATGAGGTGAATTAAAATTAAACAACCCTCACTAAAAAAGAGTCACTCTAAGTGATCCCGATGACGTCTGTAATAAATCGCGACTGCGTGTATAATTTTGTTATCATTTCAATTCGTTGAACAACAACTTAACCACTCATTCAGAGAATTCTACACGACTATAACGAATTACAAAGAAGTTTTTTATGAATGAGCCTTTTGCTCTCTATCTTAGATTTTCCATTAAAAGATGTTGCAGTTACAACCCACGCTTTTACTCTGTTGCGGGCCGTCTATTCCGAATTGGACAGGACGAGAGTGAGTTTCTTCAATCATACTAACAAGCTCTGATTTATTTCGCGACTCAATATGCTCTATCGTATCATTCTGACCGTTCACTACCTCGTCATTATGCCCTTGATTATGACACTCTTCTTTCTGTCCTTGCGTGACCTCCTTTTGCTCCTTTGGCTCATGGATGTCTTCCTTATGATTTTGCTCACTCTCTCGGTTTCTTTGTACAGTAGCGTCAGATCTTCGATCTGGAGTCTCACTGTTGTATTCGTACACCACTTCCTTTTGTTCACATGCGGTTTGCATCTTTTGCTCTTGCTCTGACGTCCTCTGCATCTTCCAATGCATTGTGTTCGTTGTGTTCTGGTTTTTTGAATGCCGCTGAGTATCATCCTCTTTCGTTTGTTCCAGTTCCTCTTGGATGGTGTCGTTCTTCGCCAGCCCTGATAACCCGGATTTGCGGTTCTCCTCCTCTTTCTCTCGCGTATGACTTTGATTTTCTCGCGTGTGGCTTCTTGGCTTTCCAAAATCATCATCTATCGTCGTTGCTGACTTGAGAATTTGAATTGAGATTAAGTCATTCACTACTTCATGGACCACTCTAACCAGGCTCGCTTTATCCTTAGCCGAGCATTCAAGTCGCTTTAATTTATATTGACTTGCAAGCTCCAGAGCCAGTTCCTTCGTTTTTTCAGGTTCATCCGTGGAGAGTAAATCAATTCTGTTGCCAAGTAGCACCTTTTCGATATTCGCTGCCGCTTTATGCTCGCAGACCTCTTTGATTCGAGATTCAACTCCTTTCAGCGTTTCTGGGTTGGTTACATCATAGACAAAGATAACTGCTTGACTTGAGTTTAGATTGGTAAGACTCATTTTACGAAACCGCTCCTGGCCCGAGGTGTCATATACGATCACTCTAAATCTCCCTTGTTCAGTTTCATCGCGATAAACGCCGTCTTCGACTCCCAACGTGGTTTTATAGGCTTGTACGGTGGTGTTTTCGCAAAGCAGCTTCATGATAGCTGTCTTTCCAGTGTTGCATTCTCCCAACAAGATAAATTTGAAGTGGTACTCGCTGGAAGTGCTCTGCATTCCCTTTTGAGCCATTTGATGCTAACGCGTAAATAAAAAGATAAATACCTCAATTAATAAGCTAATTTCTATAACTCGGATAAAAAATTAAAGTTGTTGAACCCTAACAAGCCACAGGAGACGCACAAGACCAATTTCATTTAAGTTTTATATTTATTGGGCTATTGAATGAGAGAAACCCATATAAGGAAATGATACAAGCTCAGAGCAATGAGAAAAAATCATTACAAAGCAGTTCTTTAAAAAACACGCATAATCATGATCAATGATGTAGATCTTCATGGATTAAGAGTTATTCGTTTTGGAGTCCCGCCGGATTTCGGTGTAGTTGCGCTCTTCAATGGATTCGCTTCCGTGAGGATTGATCTGTTCGTAACGTTCGCATTCTCTGTGGGGCTCTTAGGGACAGCGGCTTTTTTCTTGAATTGGAATGCTTTGATACCTTTCGCTGTTAGTTTCTGCAAAAAGCTAGTTGTTTCCACCACATGGGTCCTTTCTGACTCAATTTGCTTCCAAGCTTGCACTATTATCAAATTGTAGATAAGATACACGATCACGAGAATCATCAAGACTGGATGGAAGAACTCCGCCGCTTTGTTAGAGGTATTTGGGTCGCTAGTGCCGACTTGTGTGGTTTGCTTGTAATGAGTTCTCTCCCCTCTCAACGCGATTCTCAATGAATTCAGGAACGCGCTAAGGAAGGAGTTGTACTCCGCCTCTTCGAGTCCGAACTCTGTTTGGTTTGCCATCGCAGCCACGCACAGGATGTAGGCGAGGATTAGGATTACGGAGAATAAATTGAAAATCAGACGCTTCTGCATTTCCTCGAAATAAGTCGCCTCAGGCAAAATTTGCTGCAAAGCGACTTTGATTACCTTTATCAGCGCCGACATGATAAAGAGCGTGACGACAGCATTGAGAACCATTAGCTGATAATCCCTCGCAATGTAGCTATCGAGATCAATGAAATATGCTACATCGAAAATCTTTAAGTTGGTTAGTTCGTTACTAAGCGAGGTTCGCAGACTCACACTCGTTATCACAGCGATCATGGTTGCTGTTATTACCAAGTGGTCCATGGTGGGTCTATAGAGGATAAGATGCAAGTATTTCAGATCGAGATGCCAATAAGCATAGGGCATCTTTGGCGGCAGTTGACCGAGCGCTTTGCACCTTAAATACTCTTGTCTAAGCAAGATTTCTGCATCGGATGAGGCATTTTTGTTAGGCACGAATCGAAATTTCCCAAGGAAGTTTACAAGTAGAGCCAAGCTAGCCAACACGATCAAAAAAACCCTTATAGTGATCTGGCCGTCGGTTGGCGCCATCAAGTTTAAGCTTTCGGCTCGCATCGAACTTTGGATATTCTCCGAATTCATCGTTTTATTAAACAAATACACCTGCGCCAGCAACTGCGTCGATGGATTGTAAACGTTGATGACGTACGACTCGAAGCGAACGGTCTTGAAATGCGCGTTCCATTTTTCGAGTCTTTCGCTTTGGTTGCTCAACGGTTGGAAGTAGTTGTAATCAAGCTGAAACCCTTCTATTGGAGCGGTGCCAAATATTGTATTAAGTCCCAGACCTCTCTCAGACTGGTATTGATACACCTCAGTTTTGCCATTCACAGTGATGCTAAAATCCGTTTTGTCGATTTTGTCTGGCTGATAGCACGTCTTCCCTGTGCGACTGTAAGCGGCCTGGTACAGAGGATTGATATAATAGCAGTCTTGTGCGGCATAGGGTTGCTTGATGATCCGAATATAGTCCAAAAAGATTAATTTATCAGATGAGTTCAGAGCCCCAGGGGAGTTCATTTCGTTGTTTAACAGAGAGTAAAGACCAGAAGACATGAGATTTGAATCGAAGTAGCGATTATCGTTGAAGACGTTAATGGTCCAGAGGATAACGATCGCAAGGAAAAGCAAACTATGAAAAAGCCGCCTTATATAGCCTATGCACAGAAAATTGCACCAATTCTTTTTCGTCTCAACTAATTTCTTTGGCTCTGAACTGCGATTTGCTATGTATTTTTGCGTTAGCATCTCGCTGCTGGTGTCCTCAATGATGTTGGGACTCGTCTCGATGTATTTAGGAACCCTGCTCTTGATGTATTGTGACATGGTTTTGTAGCTTTTTAGCACTATTGTAAGATGAGGGATGTAGTCTTTCAGACGAGAGTTATTCAGAGGGAAGAGTGTTGGTTTAATGCGGAGATTTTCCTCGATAATCATGCCCTTTTTATCGCAAAAAAAGATGTTTTCTGCATTCAGATTAAAGAACGGCGCCACGATTTCCTTGAGATCTTTGAAGCGACCGCATTCTTCCTCGGAGATGTTAAACTCGGCAGATTGGTTCCCAAACGTAATCATGATTTTCAGTGACCAGTCCTCTAGCTCTGCAAAAAATTCCTTATATATCCTATCAATTCGTTCATCTATCTTATCACGACGAGTTTTCTCTTTTTTTCGAAGGGTAGTATCCTTTCGGGGATCCACACACGCCGCTGTCACCTCCATCAGTCTGGTTTCCAGTCTCATCAGCTGTTCTTCCCTACGCCTAATTTCCATCTCCAGAGATAATTTCTCTTCCTCTTGCTGGTTGAGGAGCTTCTGGTCTTCTGCGGCGATTTTTTCTAGTTCATCGATCATAGGCACATCAAAATGTCGCGCCGGGTTCCTGCGACGGTTGGTCGATCGACTCCCTTTGTCAAATTCATCGTTCATTGAATAAAACGTTTAATTCTTTTATAGAGCAAAATTAACTGGTATCTACTGTGCATAATGAACTTCATGCTGTCCGTTTCTTTGGGAGACCGGTCAAATTTATAACGAATTCTCAAAAAAAATAAATAGATCTGAACACCCTATGCGATTTAGCATATAGTCGTAGTCCAATACGCAATGTCATACTACAATAGGGAGTATAATTGGCTATGAGTTTCATTTATTATTTATTTTACTTATAATTGTTTATAAGGACTAATCCGATTATCAATTTAAATTACAAATAGCATTCACTGGCTATTGTAAATGGATTCTTGGAGTGGTTCTCTAGAATATCAGAGTTAAGTCGCTCTCTTAGACCTCTTTGGTTTCTTTTGCTTTGGGTAATTTGTCATAAATTACACGAGCGAGCTGATTCGAGAAAAACTCGATAGCTTCGATATCATACGTACTCAATTTTGCCTGGTTTGTCGTTGCTAAGCCCTCTATTCCTTTCACATTAATCACTTCAATAACTCCGATGACCTCGCTTTCGTCATGCGGACCTTTCATCGGCCAGATTATCAAAGGCATGCTCGTTTCCAAATCCACTTGTCCATTGAATTGCTGGTGCGCATAAGCGTTATTCACACACTCATGCTTCCCGTATTTCAAAACCATGCCTGCTAGCCCAGAATTGAGCGCGGACCTTTGCACCTCTCCACTCAACGTATAATGAAGCCAATGTCCGTTCTTGCGATCCGCGAGTAGGATCTTCGTTGCAGAGGAGCTCATGATTGATGCTAGTTTCTTCTCGGCGTGAGGGATAATGTCTTTTAATTCTCCTAAAGAGCTGATCTGGAAACCAATCTTCAGAAAGAAGCAATAAGTCAATCGCAAGCCAAATCAAAGCATTTTACATTCAAGACAGCGCGGAGAGTATTGTGGAATATTCGCTGCTCATCGAAAGAAATTGAATTTCTTAGCACGACGCCTGCCAAATTAGCTAATATTGATAGGAACCCTTCGTCATTTTTCGTAAAATATCCAACTTTTTTGTTAATTGCTTGGCATACACCTATAAACAAATAAATAATAAGCATATTAGAATTCAGCCATTCATTTGCGGCTTAGTATTACCAAGCACTCGATTTGACTCGTCCAAGATAGGAACGCAAAGTATCGTATTTGTTTTATAATTCGTTTTTAAATCAACTTCTTTATTGAACCTCTCGTCATGATAAGCATTCAGTATATTCGTCGGCCGCCCTGTCGTCGCTACAGACCCTAAGATATATATGCATTCAACACAATGCGCCACACAAAGCTGATCTTACCCACAACGCCTTTATTCCAAGGGATACGGATCGTTTCGGTGCCTTTCGCGGCCTTTGACCATAGTTCCCCTTTCGCTGAGTCCAACAAAAACAATGAGGCTCGATCACAGTTGAGAGTGTCGATAGTTTCCTCGCAGATTTTCTCGATGGCTTCCGACAGAACAAGCGAAGTCGTCATTTGCTGCGCGGCTTTGAGAATCCTTTTCATCTTTTTCACCATCTCAAACATTTCCTTATTCTCATTCATAATGAAATTGACCGCGTCGAACGCTTGAACCAGCGCATTGTCATCGAATTCCCTCACCATGCGAATAAACTCAACCTCTTCAGCCAACAGTCCCTTCAAAAAGGCTCTGCTACCGTTCTCTTGAAATACGATGTCTGCTTCTCTATCCTCTGTGGTCGGTTAATTCGCGTAACTTGAGAGTCAAAATTACCCATTTTGAGGATGCTATCTGTTCCAAAGGTCCTCTCTTGAAACGTAATCGATCCTATCACACTAGCTCTAGGTATTGATTTCTCTTCGAGGTGTAAGCTTCAGAAATAACTAGAATAAAATAGTACTCGGCTGTAGAAATCGACCATTCGAACTAGGCCTACGGGCTCTCAGATCGAGAGGAGCCATCATTGAAACTCTTCTCGCATTGGCTGGGATGAGCTGTGGAGAAGGAGAGAGAGATTTATTTTCTTTTTCGGGAGATTTGCATTTTGTGTTCTCGGGCTCGTTTCCAGCGGTAGGTGGTTGGATTAGATTGTTTGTGTTTGAATTCTGCTTCAGGATAGCGAGTTCTCGAACGAGGTGCCGAATCATCTCATCGCGCTTTTTTTGAGCCGCGATATGTACGAGATTAATGCTCTCTAACCGCTTCAATTCTTTGTCTTTTTGAGCGATAATATGTTCCAGCTTGTGAGCATACTTGATGAGCTTGATCATTGTTTCATTTATTGCTGGATCTAAATTTCTTTCATTTGAAATGAGATGATTTGTGAGTTTTTTTTTGGTACTTTGGATGAGAGCCGAGAAATTCGGAAAGCGGAGGAAGCTTAAACGTAGTGGAGAAAGAGTCTTGCTCCGTGTCTATTGGCTTGTGATAAGGATCTGTGCTGAGTCGCGCAGAAATCGGGGATACAGAGCGATTGGTGCCGGGATAGTCTCGCGAAGATTTCATTCTTGCGGAAGAAACCTGGGTGCGGGAGGTTGAGCCACCAGAAGGACTAACATCTCTAAGGAGTGGTGAGTATGTGGTGTATCAAAAAGTGGAATATTACTTAATAGCTTCATCAAAGGCCGAGATACGAACGCGCTTTGAATGGGATTTCATTTAGTAAAGGGAAAAATTAATTAATGAGCAATAAAATTAATAATATGAGAGGAAGAAATTGAGATAAAAAGTGTGAACAATGTCCTTATGAAGCAATCGGACGAACCTTTGAGTGCTTAGAGTAGTCAGGGCGGAGTTTGTAAATAGCAAGATCAAGATGTAGATTATTCGAATTGTATAGAGACAAAGAATTTTGGAGGCTAGGGTCGTATTTTGCAGTCAATATAAAGCTTGTATTGCCGCACATAGAAAATTTGGCAAAATGTTTTTGTAATGATAGTTGTTTCATATTATCACATCTGTAGTGGTAGCTTTCTTGCAATAATGTTTAAACATAATTTTTTGGGTGATTGAGTGCCTTATTTGATAATTAACCTTATGAATTGTATGGAAACTTCGTAACCTATGAAGCCATTATATGTGTCTACTTAGAATTCTAAAAGCCTTTTCCTTTTATAAACAAGAAGAAACACTTTAATCTTGATAGATGAAAAGACACCTACTTTGTTGAACTTCTGCTGGCTTTTCGCTCAGATAATCAGTGAGAAGAGGAATTTGCTCCGAAAGATATCATTCCCATCTCTTCGAGGGAATTTTTCTGTGTTATTGAAGTTGTGGCTGCAGGAACCCTTTTGAGTGAAATAGTCATCTTACTGACTATGTTCACTAATTAACGATTTCCTTTCGCTTCATACCTTTACAAAGAAAGCACACATACACAATGTCTAATGATGGGTTAAATTTTCGGAGTTTCTGCCTGATATTTCCTCACAGGGCAATTTTCTCACTTCCAACGCTATCTGGAGCCTCTCAATTCCCTTTAGCCAGGCCTCTCATATATTCCATTTCTTCCTTTCTGTGTACATGAGAAGGGGCTTATTCCGAATTCGTGGAAATCGTTTTAATTGAGGCCGCAACCGGCTCATGCTAAATTTATATACGCGATTCAAGAGATAAATATTTTCAAATTTAATGAGAACATTGTTCTTCTATTTATACATGGTCATAATCAACAGCTAACAAAGTTCCTTTATAATCTCTCCATTTCCTCCTCTGTGTAGACAGAGGGACGTATCGTAAGTACCTTCAATATCGGAATTTCGTTGCTTTATTACAAAGGAAATCGAAGAGAACGTATCAAAAATTATCAGCCTTCAAAATTATTTCAGCTTTCTTCTGATGACGTAGGATCCGTCTAAACTCCTTCTGATGAAAATTATTCGGGTGCATAGTTTTCTGTAATTAAATTTCCACTGGATTTATGCACTGATAAATTTTTTCCAATTACTCATCTGCCGAAAATATTTCTATAAGTGTGTTTTTCATGACAAATTAACTTTGCTTTTATAGTCAAGTCATTTGCATAAAATTTTAACGATTCTTCTCAGATGGCAATCTCTACCCAAAAAACAATCTATCTGCAGCACACAACACACTCCTCTTTCAAAATTCTCATCCCAAAAGACAAGGAAGCGGAACTCACAGCAGGTTGGCTGCTTAACGAAGCCATAAATCTCCTCAAAGAAGCTTTTCCAAAAGAGAGAAAGTTCTCAGATATCGTGGCTCTGCAGACGGTTAATCGCGATTACGGGATTGACCATTGGCTATCATTTCCTCATAAAAGCCTTGAGATTCTCCGAGATCAGACTAAGCTCAGGCCTTTTTATAAGCAACAGACTAAATCGAAGAGCGGAAGCAATAAAGTCTGTCTAGACGATTTCATTCTCGAGGCAAAGCTTGGCTTTGGAGCATTTTCTAACGTTTATCTTGGTATAGCTGTACCCATGGCGTTTTGACTCACTTTTTTTTTTTGAATTTAGTTCGAAAGAAGGACACGGGAATTTTGTACGCCCTGAAGCAAATCAAAAAGCAAGAGGCTTCTCCTGAACTGATCCTTGGAGAGCGACAAGCAATGTTAGAGATCAAGTCCTCGAAAACAAACGTTCTCAGATACACTTTCCAAACAGTAATTCTATTTGCATGATAATGAGTGCTAAGGCTTTCCATAGGAAAATTTTTGCTATTTAGTGCAAGACTTCATGCCTTGCGGCGACCTGCATAAGCTAATCAACCGGAAAAAACTGAACGAAAACGAAGCTCGGTTCTTCGTCGCAGAGGCTATCCTCGGTTTAAAAGCTATTCACAAGGCAAATTATATCTACAGAGACCTGAAACCAGAAAATTTGCTTCTTGATTTTGATGGATACCTGCGCTTCACCGACTTTGGCCTTGCGAAAAAAATCGATAATTTGGAAACTCTCCATTACGCAGCTTGCGGCACGTTTGGTCTTTCAGCGCCAGAAATCGAAAACGGATCCGGGCATAACCATCTAGCTGATTACTACAATATAGGGACGTTGGCATTTGAACTCATCACGAGGAAACTGCCAAAATTTTGTCCAAAAGAACGAGTGTTTGTAGAAGAATTGAACCCGAGTTTAACGGGATTTTCCCTTGAACTTCGAGATTTCATTAAGAAACTCCTTCAAGCTGACCCTCAAACCCGATTGGGCGCTAAACGCGGCTTTGATGAGCTTTTTGAGCATCCTTGGATAAGATCGATTGACATGACGCAGCTCAATAGACGCGAGGTTGCTCCTCCTGTAGTATTTGACCCAAACCTCTTGGAGTTTGAAAAATTGGTGAGCGATATCTCCGAAATCGAGCAAATCGATTTTGATTCATTTGAAAAAAGCACCAAAATCTTTAATTTTTCTTACTACGAGTCAGCGAGTCCCTCTTCCTTACATGAAGTCCCAGAGCTCGAGTTATCTGGAGAATTCCTTAAGACTAAAAAGGAGGGCGAGTTGGCCTTAACGAAGACAGGATCACTTAAAGACTCATGTACGAGGATCTCCTTTGACGAAGAAAAGGAGAACGAAGAGCTGCTGTCGGAAGATGAGGACCAATGTATTCTTCCAACGAAACACATCGACATTAAAGCAGAGGTCGCAAAGCAGAATAAAATCATAAAAGGGTTTAAAAAATGGTCGAAGAACCAGAAAGGCTCTTCGATAAATATTTGATTGGCTGTGATTTAATGAAAAGATCTTGTGTTCATTCGTAATATATTTTTTCTTAGCACTTTAGCAGAGTATACATAATTTTTTGACTTTTTCCTTGCAAATTCTCGAATTCTCTTAATAACGAAAAAAAAACTTGTTTCTTTTAGGATTAGTTATAAAAGTACGGTCTTATTAGAAATTAGACTGTAAAAATATATATAGCTATGTATTTTACTTTTTATGCGTTAGAAGATAATAAGTTTTCGACTTGTGTCCAAAACTTACTCTACACTGATAATGAACCTATAATATATATTTAACTCTTCAATTACTATTAAACTACTCTTATTGTTAGCTTTCTACCTTTCGCGAACTCAGTACTCGTTTCAGCAAGTATTCCAAATCAATTGGTTTTTGTAACACTTCTGTAACCCCATCGCTTTCGAGGAGTTTGTTTGAGGTGAATTCCCCGTCTCCAGTTAAGAGAAAGACAGGCACCTCTTGTAAGCGATGCTGATTTACAAGCTGTTTGATTTCTCTCGCCGCCTCGATCCCGCGCTTAACCGGCATATGGTTATCTGTAATTACCGCTAATATCTCACCGTTATAAGCTCGATACTTTGCTACCAGGTCCTCGCCGTCTTTGGCTGTGATGACCTCGACTCCTAGTTTTCTTATGTAATTCGACACCACGTACCTGTTGAAATTATCGTCATCAGCAACGAGGATTTTCTGTTCAGAGGCTTTAAATAGAGGCGAAGCCACGTAGTTGAAGTCAAACTTAGGCGAGGTCGTCTGGAAACTTGTGAAAGATTCTGACATCCCCGACTTCAAGCGAGTGACCTCCGCCTTTATTGTGATCTCAAAAGCGCTTCCGCTCCCCTTTCTCGTCGCGACTTTGATCTCTCCTCCCATGAGTTTCACTAGCTCATGGGTAATCCAGAGTCCCAAGCCGTGTCCCTGGCGATCTTGGACGTTCTCGCTCACTTGGGTGAACTTCTTGAAGATTTTCTGCTTGTCGTCTTCGCACATCCCAGACCCTGAGTCGATCACTGAGATCTTCAGATACCCTTGAGTTCCTTCTCTATAGTCAGTAGAGAGCGTTTCGGATTTTCCCAACACAAGATTATCAAAATCCAGCTTGTACGAGTAAGGAGTGAGCAGTCTGTTATGCGTCCTGCTGCGAGGTAGCTGAATCGTCGGCTGGCATTGATAGTATTCGTCGGTTTCGTCAAGCAATTGTTCGATGTTATCTTGAGATAAGCCGAGTGAAGAAACACTATGACCTTCATTGACAGTATGCCAGGTGACGAGATAGTAAATCTGGCCTTTATCGGTGAATTTTGCGGCGTTTGTCGTCAAATTCAGCAGGATCTGGAATAAACGCTGGGTGTCGATCGTCAGGATCGCTGGAACGTCTTTACTGATCCTCAGGAAGCCGTTAAGCTTTTTGGCTCGAATCAAATCGCTGGAAATTAGCCAAAAACTCGAGATAAACCCAGCGACATCGACGGGCACAGGTGAGATCTCTAGCATATTCCGCTCAAGTTTATCAGAGTCAAGGAGGTTTTGAGAGAAGTTCTTGAGCATGTTTCCACAGATATTCGCGGATTTGAGAATCTCGTAGAGCTCTAAACCATGAGGCGTATTGATAGCCATCTTCAGCGAGCCTAGCAGCCCATTGAGCAGGTTTTTAAACTCATGGAAGAACGCGAGTGTTGAGAGCCGTTTCTCTTCTAAATATGATTCGGTCTCTTTCTGATGGCATTGAATAGCCTCGTTTTCCAAGAGAACACGCTTGCAGCTATCAAAGAGTTTGCTGGTGAACTTGAGATCGATAGCGCTTGAGCTTATTAAGAAAAACGAAGTGTACACCGTCAACTTAATAAGTGAGTCCCGATCTCCGCCAGTAATTGTTTGATTAAATTCCTGGTCATTATTAATTTGATGGAATATTCGCGAGCCAAAAGAAACTTTGAGAACAACAAGCTGGAGAATTAGATAAACGGTCTTATACAACCTGCTTTCCGTGGAGATTATAGCCCAGAGAAGAAAGAAGAACCAGATTAAAAACCGTGAAACGGTCCAAGATTCGCTGTATCCTAAGAAGTAGTAAGAGAGAAAGACAGCTTTCGCTGAGAAAAAAATGAATTGAACGCTCTTTGAATAAGAGCGCCAGAGCTTGAAAACGAGTTCGGCGGCCCAAAGTAGCGCCACGAAGTCAATCCAAGTGAATCGCATCTGAAATGCTACCAAGGTGATTATCAGCACAAGCAGCCCGAGGATGTAGGGTAGGCTCTCAAGGAACGATTGGGATTTCAGATACAGCACCTCTTGTTTGGTTGATGCGCTTTCGTCACTCGGATTTGTAGAGCACATGAAAATACTGGAGGTTTTTTGGTTTGCGCGACTTTATTTATATAATTGAATGATGAGTGTGATTAAATAATCTAAATCGGCGAATTTTTCAGCGCACGATCTTGAAGTTTCTGCCATGACGGATAAAATATGATCAGAAATACTGCATTAGAGCTAAATCTTGCTAAGTAGATGCAGCGAATCTTTTTTAAAGAGCTCGCTAAGCATGGCATACAGTGAAAAGAGATATACTCTTTCATAACAGAGTATTTAACAAAGAAGAAGGACGTTTTTCTTATCAATTTCCTTGTCTTTTGAGAAAAGAAGAGCAGGAAAGCAGATAAAACCGGGTTGGTTTGAACGAAAGGATTCTTTGCTGAAGATATTAGAATGAGTCGCTAAGATGAAATTGGGCGTGTCTGAGGATTAATAAATGTAAATCCAGTAGATGGAATATAGAATAACACTGAAATATTTCTTTGATTTCGTCATTAATTTTATAATAAGACGTAAAATATTTCAGTAAAAGTCAAAAATTGATTGATTGTAGGACATTAGGATTATCTCGAAAGAAACCGACAGGCGTTTTAGCGCTTTATGGATCGACTGTTGCTTGGTAAGACCTGAATAGAGTTCATGTTGAGTTTGTCTCAGGTGTATAGTAATGGAGAAATCGCGTTAAATTTTCGTCTCTTTTTTTTTGTTGACATCAAGTTGAGAGAGGTTAAAGAAACTGTTTCTGTTGAACAAACAGATGCGAATAGCCAACATCCTTTAAGGCAGCTCTATGTGCTTAACGAAGTTTCAATGGAAGTTTTGCCATCTTCATGGAATTGAAGGAAACTATCAGCAGTTGATTTTTTGAACAGCCACGTTCAAAAATTGGAGAGCGATTAAGAGTGTCAATATTTGAGGCGTTGATGAATGATGAAATGATGCAATCACAGCGTATAGTTGGTCTTAGTGATTTATTGACTTCATACAACTGGAGAGAAGATTAGATTAGCCTAGAGCAGCACTCTCTCGGAGAAGCAATAGATAAGATTAGAACGAGAGAGTTAATAGATTCAATTTTTGATGATTAACTAATCGGAGTAAAAGCATCAAAATAATGAATTTCTTTCATTAATGAACCTATTTCATCGGTTTCCATGCTAGCTAGAGATCGACTATAAAACACATGTAAGCATATTCCCAATAGGTTGCAAGCCGAACTTATGTAATTTGAGCTGAGACTTTACGAATATGTTTCAGAGGTCATCAAGTCCAGTAAGAATCGAAAGTTTTCTACCTAACTATTAATAATTAAGAACTTAACTTTTTGAAGCTATTCTGTCGATTTATTTCGTAAACTTTTTCATAATACCTAATTTTTAAAGAAAATTATTTCACGCGCTGTTATCATTCTTGTAAAATATTTATTTGCCAATTAAGGCGCTATAATTTATTTAATTCCTTTTCGCTGCGCTTCCAACTTGTTATTTCGATACTGATAATACAAATTATAATATTTTCTGCACTTTATTTCACATGAAAACTTTCCCAGAGCAAATTAGACATTCAACGGAAGAAAAGTAGCGTGAATGACCAAAAGAAGTATACTCGCATCAGAATCGAAAACCATAAGGTCGTTGCTCTTTGTGTTTTATATTTCTTTGTGGAAGGCTTCTTTTCGTAGTCTCTCAAAAATAAAATTTCGCAGAGATAATTTATTCTCGTTAATCAAATTGTGTTAAAATAGTTCAATTTTCTTAGCGAATTTTCTTTGCGAATCATCAGCAACAAAATTTACCTTTATGTTCCTTCCTCAAATCCGTAACACGGCCACTAAAGCCTTAGGTTGTAGAGGAAATTCTGGTCTGTTAGGAGTAAGAGGTTCGATTGTAAGGCAACCCATATGATAACGTTCTTTGCTCAGAGAATGTTCTTTAATGCTTTGACCGTGAAGGTGGATTATAGATGCATTTCTTGACTGAATATTCCTCTGTTTCTGAGTGATATGTGCGAAATAAGCAACAGTGAAGAGATCAATTCTGATGATGATTGTCAATACTGAATCCAACGCTGGTTGTGTTAAAGCCATAAATGAACTCAGTTTTTGCGTCTTTTGTAACGATATGCTCTTCAATGTCGATGGCTTAGACTCTTTCTTCGAAAAAGTTGTGAACTGACGTTTCATGCTTGTTTTTTTTTACTTACTGGTATAGTTTTCCGTTGAATTAATACTTGTATTGATAAATCGCTCCTTTGAGTGCGAACGTCATCATTGTAAAGGCAGAGTACTCCTGCTCGCAAGAAGACTTATTCAACTTCACAGCAGACACAGTCCTTTCAATGTTGTGTTTCCTGGAATAATTGAGAAGGACCATCGGAATCAGAGAATAACGCTATGCGCTCTATTTCTGAGCGGTAAGTGACTCTGATAATATTCCTCTTTGCTTCCATTTCTGGCAGGAATGACCTCGAACCTCAGATCAGATAGTGGACCATTCTCTGAAATCCAAAGTACAAAACAACACTCAAATTGAATCATCTAACTGAGTGTAAACGCCACTTATATCTTAGTAAGTTCCTTCTTTCTGCTCTCAAGGTCGAAGTAACAAGTCTTCAGAAATTTGCACTTTATTGTTCTATAAGGGATGTTCCCAGATTATTAAGAAGTTGTCGTTTTGTACTGCTATATGTCGGTGACATTAAGGTCAAGAAATGTTTTTCTTATAAAAGAGTTTTTTCAACATCCGCAGGTACTTTCTGCTGATATATTATTATTTGCGCTTATGAGATCCTTAAAATATTTTATAAAGTTTGACAAAAAGACAAAGATTCCTCACAATTATCTGTATAAGAATAGAAAGGCGTCAAAAGTGTTCTTCTCGTTGCAAAGCAGTGCTTGTTTGCGCTGAGCGGGTTCTTATCCTACTAATAATTTTCTTTAAAAAATAGATCACTGGTATTTTTGAGGGTTGGTAAAAGGATCTGGTGAAGTGAAGTCTTGACAGCTCGTATTCATCCTCTGAATGAGAGCCTGTCTCGATCTCTTAACCCTCCAATAAGGATTCATATCAGGGTCGTTTGCACCCGCTCTTCCCTCCAACATAAACGCACTCCTTTCAATGTGGGCTTCTTCCTCCATGTCCAGCATTTCATCTTCGAGCCTCTTAAAGACAATATTTGGATTGCTCTTAATGAGAATTGGCATTGAGAATGAAAAGTTGTCACTTTGGTCGGCGAAGTTCGCATGTAAGTAGCCATTATTCCAGCCGATATTCGTGGATGGGCACTCGTTTTTCCCACAAAAATTATTCCCGGGAGTATTTAAGTTACCAGTAGACATTGTAGACTCGATTTTTATAAGTTCTGAGCTCCATTGTGTGCTTAAATTATGATATTCGCCTTCTCTGGTATTGGCACTCATTTCTAGTGAAGGCTTTGTAAAATTCAGTTGATGGCGCTCTGGTTGATCCTGTGCTTTTTCTTCCAAAGGACATTCCTGTTCGCCTTCGCTTTTGAATTTATTCAGTATGAAGATATCCTCTTTTTCTTGCTCCATTAAAATACCAGAATTCATATCAGAATGAATTCTTGTTACTATTGCAGTCTGAACGCTATCATTTAGACTCGTCAAGGAGGACTGCTCGCTCTCAGCAGTTTCCCTTTTCACACCTTTCGTTTTCGCAGGCACTTCATCCAGAATTCTACCCTTTTTACCTATTCTTTTTCTCTTAATGTGAGAATAGA
>ENA-UOTX01000009-UOTX01000009.1-compost-metagenome-genome-assembly--contig:-NODE-9-length-154136-cov-14.554022_pt1 | contig 154136 bp, 108 predicted proteins | sample MGYA00238143_ERZ746982 | MGnify/ENA primary metagenome ERZ746982 (study PRJEB28758, sample SAMN06268862) | compost metagenome | isolation source: single cell | place: USA: California, Emeryville, Joint... | reverse complement strand
TATTCAGATCGCAAATCTCAACAGGAGCTTTTAGATCCGAATGGAAGTTATCGTGCGAACAGTTTTATTTCAAAACCAGGATCATATGCAGAACTGAAAAGCACAATTCTTCAGCTACTAACGAGGCATATTTCGAGAATTAAAGACAGAAAAAGAGAGGAAGAAAAGAACTATAACTGAGAATATTTCGCTTTAATGAATAACTGTATTTTTTTAACTGCAAAGGAAAAGAATATGTCTAATCTAATATATAAAACCTCAATGAGAGGTTATCAAAAAACTAATAATATGATTGAATTATCTATGCATCACGTTGATTTCATGTTGATTAAAAGCACAATTTATTCAAACCTGTATCATAGTTTAATGAACGCGCCAACGACTTTTTACCTTGGAGTTCACCTTTTGAACCAAAGAAGTCAATTACAGGAGAAAAACTAGCGCTCTATGAAATGAGACCTAATTTCTCTTTGAGAACTCTATAACGCATACCAGAATCATAACAGTTTTGAACCTTCGACTTAACTCACAAAATAAATTTTTTTACTTACTATGAATTCTCAGGACTTGCGTGCATATGGATGCTGTTTGGTGTTCTACTCTATTCTGATCAACAGCCCAATCTTTATAATCACTCTCACGGATGTCCAGTCGACAATTGCGCAAGATTTTTGGGGGATCGTCTCAATACTTCTTGTTGATTGTAACGTGATTTTACTGTTTTTGGTCTCTCTTGGCAAGATCCAACGCCTGGCCGCGCTGTTTATACCTATTTTATTCTTATCGTTCTACGCATTCGCGGGCCTCTTCTACGAGACAATATTCCAAAAAATAACGAATTGGGGTTACTACTACGCATTAGCAGTGGTATTTATGAACACCTTCTTACAACACGCAGTTGTTGTGAGGATAATAACACGCAGCGTTAATTTGGAAAACTATTTTGGGCGAACTACACAAAGAATTGCAATTATCTCAACAATTGTGCTCTCAGTTGCCATACCATCGGTTTGCTTGATAGAGTCGCTTACCTATTTCGAGGAGTTAAAACTTTACATTTGGATCAATTATGGCTGCATAATTCTCCTCCTGGCACTTTGCGCTTCGATAATGTCACTCTTTCGCTCAGAGGAAGAACCAGTTCAAAACGAATCAAAATGCTTTAAATTGTTTCAGGCGATTCTTATTCTTGCCATTCTGATTTACTTGCCAAGCGCTGTTTATTTTGAAATCTTAGGGTTTCAAAAAATTCTTGAGGGCGCTTCACCAGGATTGTTCTTCTCGGCTTACCAATTTTTGATATTCAACTTTATTATTTTGGCCTGGGCAATCTTCCCTTTAGCGCTGGTCGTAGGGTGCGCTCTAATTGGATTTACGGTTTACTATATGTATTTGTTGTTTACGGAAGGATTCCAGATGTTCTCGCGACCTATTGATGAAGAAAATTCCAGTGTTGCGAGTGAAGCTTTAATAAACCCAAACCCACAGCCTGCTGTACGAAGACAGAGTGTCATCAGAGTGGATTATAAGAAATGTAAGCAGGTTAAATGTCCGATATGCTGGGAGGAGTATTTGAAGGAAGATACTCTATTAGCAGTCAAGGGATGCAATCACGTGTTTCATGCGCGTTGCTTGCAAGTTTGGCAGCAAGAGAATGATACATGCCCCATGTGCAGGGTGAAGTTAAAACCCTCCAACCATATCGAATAAGATTTTTTTGGTTTCACCAGAGAAGATATTCAGCGTGATAGAAATGACTTATTTAATCTGTATTCAATCGTAATTCATTTTTCAAAGATTTTGGAATAAGAGAGCTCTCTCACTCTGTGTTTGAAAATCTAGTTCAATGAAATTGATGCAATATACCAAACGAGAAACTAGGGTCACTTCAAAGTGGATCTACCTCAATTATTAACATTATACCTTCGATACTATGAATAGAATCTAATTACATTGTTCATTCTCTATCACTATCTAATGACATCAATACAGATTAGCTCACTATAACTCATCCTCTTTCTCATCATAATGAAATTCAGTAATCCAATCTGAAAAAGTGAAGAGATATTGTGTTGTTTTTATTTAGTGTCTAACCAACTTGGCTAGCATGATATTCAACGTTGGAACCTAAAATTGCGAGAAACTCTGATGCTCAATACTAGTAATCTCAGAATCATACAATTACCCAATTATATCAGTGAAATAAGTTCAGAGAATAATCACGAAGAAAAATCTGCTGGGAATAACCTAAATAATTTGAAATGTAGCTCCAACTACTTTCAGTCGGAATCTTCTTCATTTAATTCCGAATGCGTTGATTAAATATTCCGAATTTTAATTAACATTTTACGATCAGCTCGTGATTGGCTTGAAACCTTTAACTATTAATCTGTTTGCAGATTCTAAACGCCTTGGTGACGCTAAGCAACTCTTCTGATACTTAACCGTCTGATCTAACCTCTTTTATTCTACTGCACATTCTTATTGTGCTTATGTATTATATCTTTTAACAAATTTTTATTCTAACACTGCATTTCCTTCAAGATTCCGCTGTTAAATCAACCGTAGGCGAGATTTCTCAACACCACCATGTTTTTGAGGCGTTTTCTGACGGGTTTTAAGCAAAGCCAGCTTAAATAGGTGATTTAATACTGAGTACTTTATTAAAATAATTTTGAATTAACGGGTTCTGAAAATACTTTAGATCACTCACATGGGCTGCACACATGGCACAGTATACCAATTTACCTTTTGTCAATCCATTGACCTTTCTCAACCTAGCCACTTACTCCAAAACTCAGGGAGAGAGTACTTGAAACGTTTAAGAAGTTTGATATAGACGACTCCAAAACCATCGATAAAGAAGAAACAAAGAAATTTTGGTAAGAAGCTTCGAAATCCATTCAATTTACTCATCGTACCCTCTTTGCCACTCATAGGAAATCTAACTACGCAAAGTTGAATACGGATCTGCTGTTTCAAACAGTTGACGCTGACGGTAACGGCACCATCAGTGTTGATGAGTGGCTTCTGTTCTGGGAAGAGGTCAAAAAAGCTGGCTACAGTGAGAAGATGATAGAACAGGAGGTAACAATTTCGTTTTTAGGCAATTGAGTGAGAATTCATGTAGTTGGACAATCTCCTGGAAGGAGGTGCCTGGGTAAAATTCAAAAATGTAGGCGAGAGGAGGTCTTCAGTGAGAAAATTGAGCAAGAATTACTAGGTATCAGAACAACTGAAGCAGCAGTAAACAAAAGGCAACAGTGGCTCTGAGATCCACAGAGCGATCTGACTATAGAAAATATTGTGAAGAAATCATTTAAGGAACTGTACACACAGTTTTATAAAATTTGTTGATGAAATTTCAGCGTTTCGCTCTTTTTTTCAGCTTTGGATGGATATTAATCTGATTGGGTTTCACGTTTCTTTATTTTTCACCAGACATTCCGTTTTCATGTGCATATTTAGCTTCAGTCAACAATTAAACTTAGAGATTCATAAGCACAAAAATATAAATTTTCTGTATCGTTTGTTTCAAGTGCATATCACATGACACTGGATATTACAAAAATATGAATAACACCCTCGGTTCATGTGGGGTTGTTGTCATATTACAAGGTTTCAAAAAAAAAAAAGCTGGATGACACCTAACCTGGATGCAGTGTGATATCAAACTCTATGAAAAACTTCTATAAATAAGCGAATTTAAAGTCGAAAACGTTCAGTGGTTTGGTGGTAGAGGTCGTTGAACAACTTTTGCAATTTGTAGCAAATCTTTTTTTATTTAAAACAATTACTCTTGCCACCATCCTGCAAGGTCGTCCTCTTCGGAGTCTTCTTCAGCTTTTTTTTGCTGCTTCTGAAACTTTATCATACTTTCCGTTTGTTTTTGGATGATATATTCCCGTTCTTCCTGCTCAACGATTTTTTTATCTCGCCACTCAGCAGGCAGTTTCCAAAACTATTTGAAAAATGACTCTTTTATCAGATGAAAAAGAAATTCTCCTACCTTAACTTTTCTGTCCTTTGAAGCTGTCAGCAGTAAATGCAGTTTTTCTAACCACACTATTTGAGTTAAAGCCTCTTGGTGAGCATGCATAACATCTAGAAGAGCAATAAGTTCAGCAAACAGAAAAATAAAATGCGATTTACAGATAGGTTCAGCGTTTCTGGCATCCCAGAAAGTAACAGTCCCATCCTGATTTCCTGTTATCAGCTCTTGTCTACAACTGATCCATTTACAGAGACGCACTTGTTCTTTTCCATACAGCGTCGCTCGATTACTTGAGTATTTTTCTCTGCCAGGCTTCCCAATATCAGTGATAGCGATACTTCCGTCGTCCATATTTGCTGTGAAAAGATAGTTTGTCTTTGGGTCAAAATCAAGGCCTCGAATGTCTCCTTTTGGATGACACTGAACGGTAAAAATATGTTTTGGAATTGACTAATAACAAAGTTGCTTAACAACTTTGTGAAGACAAAAGAGTCTGTTTACAATGGAAATATCATAAATAAAAGCTTGCCCGAATCTATTGGTAAAGAAAGCCCGCTTTGGTTCTGCTTGTACGAAAAGCGCAGTTAGTGATGAACTGCTGGGTGAAATATCTTTGCAAACAGTTCTCAAGTAAGATGCTAGAGTCGCTAGTAGGCTAATGATTTACCTGTGACTAGCTGATTGATTGCATAATCAAATACCTTGAATTTCTTGTCCTCAGAAACACTATAGCACAACCCTGTGATAGAATCCACATACACTCCCATTACTCTTCCAGCATGAAGTTTATGACTTACGACCTAAAGCTGATAAGGCATTCCTCTTGAAATCTCTTTACTTACTTCTTCATATTTAATGAAATTGAGGTCTGGAGCCACCTTCAGCACCGTGATTGTACCATCGTCTTGTCTGGTGGATCAAAGATTACAACTAGCTGCCAACAAAATTGTCCATTACCCAATAGTTAGCACATGAGTCACGTTGTCCCAATGTATCGTAATCACCTTGGTAAAATAAACTTTCACTAATCATCAACTTCGACTTATTACTTGAACCTGAAACGTTTTGGTCCATAACTTTTCAAATTTATACACCGATGGATCTGCTTGAAGATAGCATTCTATGGTTCCAACAGGCACCAGCTCCGCTTTGTCCGGTTCTTTTTCCCAGGGCAACTTCATGTTTGTGAAATATGAGTCGACTCTCGATGTCACGCTCATGTCGCTTGTAGCCAAATATAATAGTCCTGTTCAGATAACAAATCAGGAGCATGATTCTACGTGAATTTGACCTTTTACATGATCATAAATAACATCTCTGATTCCATAAAGCATCCCGCTAAGTTCACCAAACTCTGTTGGTGGATGTACCGTCGATTCTGGGGCATGGCTGTCAAGCTAAGTGGATACAAGAATGCTGAATTGGGTGCATAGACCGAGAAAATGGCCTTACATTTAAAAATTTCCTTAAGGCATCATTGCTAATAATGTCTTGCCTTGCAATAATAGCCTAAAGCGATTCAAGAGATAGTTAAATATGTGGTAGGGTGGAAGAGTCTAACTTGAAGGTACTGTTCTAATCCAACTCGGCGAGATTCAATATCAACTTGCTCTTTCAGTGCAAACAAAGATTTTCCTGGCAAGGCTGGAAGACCAGCAAAAGTTTTCTTGAGTGTATCGTTTAGTGCGTTGAATTCGCTGTAACGGCGATCAACTTCCCAATGGTGACTTGCAATCTTCTGGATAATAATCGTAAAATAAATTACTGGCTTTCCACCTTCAAGACGTTCTGTGTAACGAGGAATAGCAAGCTGAAAATGATTCCTCAGGTTTGAGTGCAAAGGATTTCGAAGTTACCTCAAACGACGTTCGTTTTTCCATTGTCGAATATTTGCTTTTATCTGTTGTATCTTATTGCTTTTTAAACATACAACGAGGAACTATAAGCAAGACACTAATAAAATTTCACAAAGTCCGCTTCTTTTTCGCTCAGGTAATAACAATCTTAAGGAACATCAAGTCAAAAGAAGAGAGCGAGAATTGGACCGAATACAATGAAGAAGAAGTGAGGCTGTTGATAACCTTATTTTTTTAATTTTTTTGAATCTGTTGTCGAGTCCATAACTCCTATTAAATTTACTACTACATAGCTGAAGATGAATTGTCAGTTGATTTATAATGGGGATAACTGGATTAGTTGATTCAACTTTGGAGTGTCTTTTTCAGATATCATGCCTGTATTTATTTTCTTCTGAATTGGCTAAATCTGTGATAAGAATGAACCTAAAGTATTGGGAATTGTTGGACAATTGAAGCCAAAATGAGAACAGGGAGACCGATATAGATTGAATTAGCAACTTATTTGTTAATTGGAAGCACCAACTTTGAATTGAATATTTAGTTTGCAATGTAAGTCTCAAATGTCTTACAGCTTAATTACTCTGAAGCTGGTTGTTTACACTAAACTCCATAGTTCATCTACTCAACTAGATCTTCTCGCTGTTTTCCAAAGATGTAGCCTATTGAGTGAATTGGATGCTCGTTGTCCAAATTACTTTCACATTTTGCCTGGTTTCCCGTGGTAATGCATTAGCAGATTATGAAATGTTCGAATTATTTCACGAAGCATCGAGTTTCGAATTCTTTTGGCTATTAGGTAATTGGAAATGGGTTGGCATCTACTTTGCGAGGACACAAGCAACTTTAGAAAAAACCCCGAACAGCGCTAATAATATTTCGTTGTTTTCATGGTGCAACTCATAAGTACCGCTGTTTGCGTTTTGCAAATCCGGATTCACTTTACGCAAATGCGTTGAAAACGTGCATTGTTAACATCATGTGATAAATTTTACGCGATTCAATCTCACTTTCCTTACCGAACCCAATTATCGAAGCATGTGATGTGTTTTCTCCATATCCCTCTCTACTTTTATCTTGCAATCTTATTTCTCATCAATTAGTCTTCATCTATATACGTTAGATATGGGACTTTATTTGAAAGATAGATTGAAAAAATTATCTTATTGAGACGGCATATTTTTCTACTCATTTCAAGGATACACCAAGGATATCCTCTTTTGGTAAGTGGCTTGCTTGTAAATTATTTGTAGAGTGCTAATAAAAATTTTCAGTGCGAAATCCAACGGTGATTTCACAAAACCTAAATTAAACATTTCCACACTCAGGAATCGAGCCCATGTGTATTTCAGCCATAAAGTATGATTAACTTGGTTCTTTTCTTAGAGAAAATGAGCTACATCATGTTTTGCAATCTTTGGACCAGTTATTCGAATCTTACACCCGTTTCGGAATGGTTTTCGGGAGTTTGATGTTTCTCATCAAACCCGAGTAAATGAGTTAATTATTTTGGGCTTTAATTGTACGTCATTTAAAAACCGCACTATTTCTTTTCAACCGATAGCTGAATTAAATTTCATTAAAGCCCTCAATCTAAAAACGGAATTGGCGCTGGTTGACCAATGTCATTGCAATCGCGTCTTCACGCCATACCATCTCAGGTCGGTCCAAAAATGCAATTTAAGCTCTCTTTGGACCTTTTACACCAAATTACGACTCATGAGGGTTCGAGGTGTCGTTTTTTATTTAACTTAGTCGTTAGGACACGTTTTGCCTACTAACTCCAAAGTACGCAATTTCATATCGATCGAATCCCTATAAATTTCGTGAAGTCTATAATCATTTAAGCAAAGAAACAACTGCAAATCTTAATGATCAAGCGCAACATGAGATCAACACGTGCTCTTCAGCACGTCGATGAGCAACTCTATGACTCTGATCAAGACTCTACCTTATTAACTTACAAAAAGAGAGTCTCAGAGGCCCAATTATACGAAAAAACTAATACACGCCACCAAGAAGCCTCAAACTATCTCCTTCAACATAAATCCCAGGTCTCTAACAGAAGAGTAGCCGAGCCAACCCCAAAACGCAGGGCTCCAAGAGATTCATCTGTTGAATATCTTCCAGAAAAGAGTGAAAAAAGGACTAAAAACGCTCCTGAAGGCTTGGCAACTCCTTCCAAGAAAATTGCGAAGAGAGTCCTCTCCGGCCCGGTGCAAATGAGAAGAACTTGGACCAAACAAGAAGATGAACAACTATTAAGTCTCATTAAGGTGTATGGACAAAATTGGTCTATGATATCTCAGAGTATGGGAGGATCCCGCAATGGAAAACAAATTAGAGATAGATACCTGAACAAACTTAACCCTTCCATTAAAAACACGAAATGGACGCCTGAAGAGGATCAAAAACTCTTAAAATTGTACAGCATTCATGGAAGAAAATGGTGCCGAATCTCAAAGGAGCTTATCGGAAGGACCGAAGCCATGGTTAAGAACCGTTTTTATACCAAATTCGAGAATCAAATAGAAGAAAACGGAAATTTGGTAGCTTTTCAAAAAGAATCATCAGAAGAATTAGAGGACTTGGATCTCTATCAAAGTGTGAGCCAAGGCCAAGATTTTTCTCAAAATAAACAATATCATTTCGAAGTAAATTACTCACAGTATGTGCCAGAACCTCTCGCCAAGAATACTGATCCTTATCAACCAGAGTTAAATATGGCTATTTATAGTCAAGCTTCTAAAAATATTCCAGAGGACTTGGAGCACATGAGTTATATCGACTTGAGTGCTATTGAAAAGGCGAACCAAAGGGCAAATGAATACAGCGAAACTCAGTCTCAAATGTTCCCTTCAAACGGTGGAAGCTGTTCGAATAACATGGAGATTGAAGAAAGTGTGTTGCAAGAGCCAATACTCAATGATATTGAGGGTCCACAAAACTGTGCTCCACAGGTCCAGGAAGACAACAATGGAACTCTCGATAAACAGTCGCAAATAAAATTACTTGAGTCGAGACTCAGCGAAGTGGAGAAAATTTTTTGGAGTACATTAGACGAGATCCGACGTATTGTTAACAGCAATAACGCCGCGAATATCAAAGTGTAACCAAGTTTTATAAAGTATTGCAAGCCTTGATTCTTAAATCCTTTTAAATTCTTGTATTTTTCCAGTGCATTAACAAGAAATTTTTCTTCCTGAAATCTTTTTCTCAGAAATCTGCACTGTTTCTTGGAGTTAGTTGTCATTAAGTTCTATATTTTTTTAAAATATGCATCTCAATGCAAAAAGCCCAAACTTTTTTAGAAGGTTCTTCATACATTCTAAGCCAGCTCAATATAAAAATGATGATTAAACCACAATCTATGAGATTTGTGAGAGAAAACTTTGATTGCACGCTCTTATCGGCTGGTAGTTGAAGTACATCTCGAATGAAATAGCCAATAAATTTCGGGTTATTAAGGTAAAATTCGATTCTTTGAATCAACACGGAATTCCCTCTTCTCTATTTTTCTTTCTAAAATGAAACTTTAGGAAGTCTTAACTCAGAGGAAGCAGGTGATTGGGATTAGATATCATCGGACAAAAATAATTTTTTAATTTTTCCATTAGACTGAACCTAACTCTTTCCTAGTAAGGACCGAAATGATATCTTAAACTATAGTTATTGTAGCTGGTTTGAAAAATCGATACAGATCTTTCATTATTTTTTTTTTACACGATTCGGTTGAGTATTTATTCCTTTTCTGTCTGAACCAGGTCACGGGGGCCAGCAAAACTCCATTGTTGGTGGCTGACGTGGTTTCACCTTTATTTAATAGGGACAATGGAAATTGCAGATTAAAGAACGAGAGTTAGCTTACGCAATGATTGCAAACTCCTAATCTGATTTTGCACAGCGATTGATCAAATCATTATGTGACGTCAATTTTAATCCCAAGCAAAGATGACGCGAAATTCCTAATTTGAGAGTTACGAATAATTGAGTTATCACTGGACCAATGTTATTTTTGTTTTGAAACGGAGACGTTTTCATGATCCTTGACTGCGCTAAAAACAAACATGTCCCGTTTTCTTCAATTTAGAAACGAACACGCACTGCCGCCCGTCGAAAAGCGAGCAAATTATAATATACATCCATCTTCAAACTTATGTATCTGTATTAATGATAGATTCTCATTGTGGAGTTAGGAATTCTCCTTAATAGGGTTACAGTATTACAAGACAGGAAAAAAGTGGTTTGAAGTGAAAAAGTATGATACCTATCTATCAACAAAGATTCGCGGAAAGAGCTATGGAGGCAATTAGAAAATTGGGTTCATGGTTACGTTTGTAGCAGTTAAAATTCTATTAGGACCAAAAAAAGACTTTTTCATCGGATAAAGTAAATATGAAATCAGACTTTGCTGAATATAACCTTTTGCAACAGAAGTGAAGCTGTAGGTGTCTTTAACACTATCAGCTCCAGAAAATGCCTTTGAGTACCTTTCATTCAATTTTTCTCTAACGAACTTAGTGTTATTTCCAAATACATAATGATTAGTTTGATTAGCAAGAAGAGATAGTATGTAGTAGAAGCTGTGATAACAACTGTTTAACTAAAGGCAGACTCGATTTTTTGTGAACAAGGAATCAATGGTTCAAAAACCTTTGCTATTAAGGCGTGATTCTTTTAGTTCTTTGAAATAATAAGGAAAATTATTTATAACTCTGGAATTATTGCTTATGATGGCTCATAGCAAAGAGAAAAGCCTAGCAAAGTTAGAGACTTGTAGCGATCAGAGAAAACAAAGGTATTATTTCATTATGGGTAAATACACAATAATTTTAGAATCTCAACATCAAAAGACATGGAATATCCAAAGCAAAAACTATCCCTCGCATTTCTTCAAGTGTCCAGAGTTTAATCTTCTCAGATGAAAATCATTTTATAACAGGTAAAGTTATAGGTTGTTATCAAATATGCTTTAGTATTTTTTCTAGAATATGTTGCATTTTTTCGAAGGTTTTCCTCCGCACCCGCAAGACGCTTTGCCACCAGAAACCCTCTGCTCATTCCCTATTGGTTTCTTTTGAGAGTTTGGTAGGTTGATGTTGTTCATATTATTGAAGTCGCGAATCTTCATCTCAAGCATCTTTTCAGAAATTGGCTGGTTTGTATTACCTCGCGTAAAAGATTGATTAATCATGTTCTGATTTGGGTCTGTATTGACCCTCTCGCTGAAGGAAGCTTTATTTGATATTTCAATATTATCGGTCACTAGATCAAAATAATATAACACAATCCTTGACATTCAAATCTTACTGTTGATTTCTCTTCGGCCTCCCAAAGTTAGGTTTTTCTGATCAATTCTCAGCGATTCATTTGAGTGCTCTATTGGAAGAATTCACAATAAGACTCATCATTTTAATATACGATATAATCTTACCTATAAGCTTCATGCTCATATTTTGTGTATTCCTCATTCCGTTTCTATCTTCTTTAATACTGCTTAATAAATTCCCTTTTTCCTTTTCGATTTTGTCAACAACTTTTCCAAGCCAGGCCCACCTCTCTTTTTCATAAATATGTTTCAGTTGGAAAAACCTCTCTGGGTTTCCCAATATCAGATCAATTAGGTAGTTAGGTATCAAGTCAGAATGGTCTTGCTGAGTGACCTTGGCGTCTTTAAATGAAGAAAGATTCAGGAAGCAGTCTTCAAAATTAACCAGCACTGAGCTGTACTTTCCTCTCAAAGAAACGATTGGATATATATCTCCAAAGAAACCAGCATCGCATAGCGGGAGCACCTGTCCGTTTATTGTAAAGAACACGCCTCCTCGATTAGTAACCCCGCAACCGATGATATCATGCGAGCCGAACCTAACTCCATACTGCATTGCTTTACCGTTTAAAAAGCATTTTCCGTCATCTCCATGATAAGCAATTGAATTCGGCAGATAGCCAGCGAATTCAGTTTTTAGGAAATATTTGTTTGTAGTCACTCCAATAGCGATTTGGTCGTAGAACCCTCCAAGTTTTATCTCTGTCTCGAAGTATCCGACTGTTATATGTTCTATAGATGCACAATTAAATATATTCAACACACTCTTCAATAATTTGAAATAACTCACCTTTAGGGGTTTCATCATAGGATTCAATAGTGCAAAGCGGAGAAGAAGTCAGTAGAGAAGCGAGATTGCCGTCTTTATTCAGGAAAAAATTCTTGTTACCCATTTGCTAGTTTCCATTACTCAAAAACTGTATAGCAAAGAGCGATTTTACCTTGAATCCTTGTGGAATATCATTAAAAGTCATTTTCATTATATCAAGGTAACGAGTTGCTTGTTTCTAGCATTGTATTTGATTAATTATTATGGAGAAAATAAGGGTCGCAAATACGTAGATATATTCTGGCATTTCGGTCTCCTGGGAGTTAAAATTTTGACTTTTTGCTGAATCACAGATCAAGTAGTCGTAGCCAATTGAAATTAAATTATGGCCTTCATGGCTGTTTCTGCTACAGTTCAAACAAATAATCACTTCACGATTGATTGTCTCAGAACAAGTTTGGCAGAGCATCCATAGTTCTGACGACATACGTTCATTTCGTCTGAATGAGTTGAAGCATATTCCTCTAACACTTGTAAAAGTCGCAAATCCGCGGTGGAAGACCCAGCTATGCAGCACTTTTGAAAACTCTTGCTTTTCCTCATTGGTTAAACGTCCGCCGATGATCTCTTCGGTCAAATACACGATAAATCTGTTCAATACCTGGAATGATAGGTGCAACTGTTTAGATTAAGAGCAGAAGAAACGTTTACTTTCTTAGAAATGTCGTCATTGCGCTGAGTCATCGGCATCTTGAGGAAGAGTTCAAATAATACCTCTTTTGGGATCTCGTTGATTCTTGCAAGAAACTCGGAAATCCTGAATGAATGAAAAAAATTTTAACTTTCAACAAGCAGAATAATTTCCCACTTTGTAAAATGCCCGATTGATCGTAGGAACAATAACTCCTTTTCAGTATCTCCAATCGTGCTTTTTTCTTCTGCAAGGTTATCTATGATTCGTTTGACGATGCCGGATTTCTCAACAAAATGAACGAGAGTTTGTGTCGTCCTGCTCTTGAAATTACCCATGAACGAGAGAAGGTTTGCTCTGAATGAATCTGTAAGGACTAAACTTATCAAATAAAAATTGCTCACAGGAATTTTTCAGCTTCAAGCAGCGAAATTATAACAGCAGTTATTCCGCTCAGTGTCAGGTGGGATTTGACTCTCAACTCATCGATTTGAATCATTTCAGAAAAGGTAGCAAACATGCGTTCTTTATACAATAAAGCATTATTTCTTCGTTGAATTCTCGAAAATTTAGATTATACCAAAAAGTCCATTGAGGATATGCGTGTCTTTTCTTGAGCATAGAGTATTTATATGTTTCAACATCTGAGAAGTTAATATCTCATTATCCAAGATCAAGTTATATTCTTTGGTTTTCTCCAAGCGATTAATTAACAGCAGACTGCATATCGTGCCAAGATTCTTACTATTCGCGGTCATCCCTAGCAATCGCAATCACAATCATTATGTTTTCATACAACTCCAAAAATATACCTGAACTGATACCGACTGCCGTCTTGAGTTCAACGGAATGGAAATCCAGGTACGACAAATTATGTGTGACTATTCGAGAAAGCTCTTTCATATCATTAAATATCGGAAGCATAGCGATTTGCGAAGGGGAGGGTCTCTCGAGCAGATCTGAGAGAACCAAACACAGAAAGTTCGTGAGAAGAGGGTCGAAAGAGATTTTTTCAACAAACATGCAGCGATTTTGATAGTTTAGGTTCGGCAGTCTGCCGTAGCTCTGCATCAGCTCATCAAGCTCTCTCCCGCAAAATAGCGCACAAAACTTCAAAATAACCACTCCGACTGACCACACATCGAATTTATTAGTGTCTTTGCCAAGATAATATGTATCGCTCGTAGTACTTTCCCGTGTTAACTCAGGTGCTTCGATTAGGGATTGTCTGATGCTTGAGTTTTTCAATTTCTTTTCAGCCTAAACAAAATTTCGAGAAATTTCCATTTTACTCGAAGAATGCTTTTTACCATCTTATTCTGATAGACGACATTCAAAAACGCTGATAACTCTGCATCGGAAAGCATCAGTTTGAAGTTATCTATAACCTCATCAAAGATTTGGTCTTTATTCTCCTCGTCGAAATTTGTCTGAGAAGGCTGAAGTGTGACACTCGCAAGGCTAATGTAACTGTGACTGAACTCTTTCTGCTCTAAAAACTGCAGAGTCTCGATCAATTGAACGATTATTCTGTGCAGGAATAGCTTTTCTCGGGCCTAGAAGTTTTTTCCTGAATCGTTGAAGACGAAGGGAATATTACTTTGAGTATGAGGTGTTTCTTAGTCAACATTTCTTCATAAATTTTCTTAAGCGAAATGCCTGATACAAAGTGCTCTACTATTGTGACTTGGTAAGTGTTTGGATCGAGTACACACTCTTCAATGGTCGGAAGGTAAGAGGTATTGAGTTTTTTGATTTGTTCGACTCGATTCATGAAATCTGCTGCTTCGGCTTTGTGGTCGAAAGTTAAGACTTTGATGATGTAAGGATTTTCCTTATCGTCCATTGCGAAATAGCTGCATTTTATTATGCCGGGGTTTTCTAATAGAAGGAGCCCATGATAACGTTTGTTGCATTGAAAGTAAATATCTTTGTCTTCGATGTTGACGAGAATTTTACGATCAAGGTAGTAATTTTTGGCGCTTTGCTGCATTTGGTGAGTGGTGATGAGAGGAATTCAAATGTTTGGTTTTGTGTTTTTAAAAATGGTCTTGTTAGACTGAGTAGTTTGTATTTAAATACTCTGAAATTAAATTTACTTAATTTCCAAGGCATACAATTAGCTTGAAGAACTACCGAGCGATTAAATAAAGCCTATACTGGGTGTGAACTCTCAATGACCCCTTTTCAGATTAATTCTGAAATTCCAGATTGTAAACGGTGTCCGAAGGTCCTTTAATTTCAGTTAATTGATTTTCGTACCAATACTGCATCGAAAAAAAAAAATCCATACTAATCCTGGACAGTTACTCCTGGGTGTGACAGCGACATTTTCCTATGCATTCAAGTTTAGAATTAATGAGCAGGAGCATCCGTACTTTATCTGAGCTGATATTTATAGTTCAAACAAAACTTTTCAATTTCTGCACTTACTAAATGTCATGAGGTAGTTAATTTGTCACAATTGCTAATTGAGGAACGATCAAAGACGCACAAAATTGAGATAAAAGGTAATGTCTAGTTTGGAATGAAGGACTAATTTTGAGGAATGAAATTTGGAAACAAGCAGCAATGGGACATATTTTGTGATCAGCTGCTGATAAGGAAAGGGAAAATGCTATGTTTTCTCCAAGATAACTACGGGGGATGAATTCCATTGGATGGATTTGAAATTAACTGGCTTACAAATGTGCAACTCTTTCATTGACTCCCAGCTAATCTTTATTAAGGAATCATAACCCTGAGTTATCAGAGTTTCATCTCTTGGGCTCACGTTTACTATACAGCTTGATGCAAGAGAATCATATATAAAATGATTTTATTTCACAAGATTAATTCTTCGCATCTCGATGGTCAGTAATTTTACTGCTAATAAATAAATTCTTATGCATAGTTAGAGGAAAAGTAATCACTTAAGCTTACAACGGAAAATTTTTATACTCCAATCGAATCTTCTTTCTTCTGTCAAAACTTATCATCTTTCATTGTGCAAATATAGGGCAAATACATCACATGGACTCTAACCACGAAAAGAGGAGCAACCAAGAGGGGTTCTTGATGAGAGTTCATAGTTGAGCTCTAAGTATTGTTGATATCCCATCCCTCCTAACCTAGAAGCTTCCTTTTGCATGAGTTTATCGAACATCTTCTTTTCGAAGTACCTCCTAATAGAAATACTTTTTCCAAACTAAATTCACCACATTAATAATTGAAAATTTAGAAATTCGTTCTCAACAAAAAAGATGAGTGAAGTGAAGAATGAAATGAAATGCAAAAATGTAGGATGCAATTGCACTGATCATGCAGGCGATGATGTATGCGATTGCTGCGCCAAGACAAATACAAAAGTAATAACATGCAGTGGAGAGGGCTGCACTTGCAAAAACTGCAAAGGGCCCGGTTGTGGATGCTGTGAAAAAACAAAGCCAGCTAAATCGGATACTTGCAAGTCCTGTCCAGATGATTGCAACTGTAAATGTAACAGCTGCAGTGTAGGAACATGCTGTAAAATTAAGACTGACGTAAACAAGGGAATCCCATTTTATCAATGATTTAATTGGTACCTTTGATAATAACTGCCTATAATATATGTGAAGAGATTCATCATTGTACTCAGTATATATTTTCGTGGGAATTCTCTATGTGCATAAAATTATCTAAAGTGGACATTTATCCTTCATCGAAACTACCGATATAGTTAAACTGACTCAAAGATCCTTTCTTATTGAGAATCGAAGTAGTTCTATTCCTCGTATAATCATGAGTAATGAGTTTTAGATTACAATTGGGAAGGGGAGTCAAAGACTATTTTCGCTATCTGTAGATAAGATGCCGATTATTACCAAAAAAATTTTCAAACTTAAGAGTGGCAATATTCTAAATTTTCTTTCGGACCTTGCCGATTGTTACTCATCTCTCATTTTAATGAGGCAACGATTGGCAATATTTGGAAATCTTAAGATCGTGGTAGTATATTGTTGCGCTTGGTTCAAAGGTGCAAGATCAGATTACCATTGTATGGCTGTTGTCCAGGTAGTAAGCATAATTTCAATAATTTTGGTTTAGATGTAGAAAAAAAGAGAGAGAAGAAATCTAATACATATCATTACTTACCACTGTGGCCATTTATCAACGGGGACCGTAATTCATTCATTAATAGAAGAGACAACCCTATTGCTTCATTTCATATTCTAGAATTTACAAATTAACTACCTTAAGGTCTTTCTCAGAAAAGTTGCATTGATAGAGTGAAATTAGGTAGAAACCATCGCAGGGATCTATTGATATTTTATCTCATATATTTCGAGCTAAGATTTGTGTTGTTCAATTCTCATAATGGAAATTTTCTTGCGCTAGCTTAACCATTGAAGCGATAGCAATATAAATGGTCTTAGCCTAACGTTGCTAAGAAGGAAGTCGGGCTCATTTGTAATTGAAAATTCTTCAGACCTGCTGTTCGTCGAAATTTGTTTGAATGCATTACTTTTTTATTCGAGAACTTGCTCTCTAACTTTTTCATTTCGCCACACTCTCGATCTTAATACCATTTTACAAAAGACTGTTTGTTCTTCACAGCCGCCTTTGGTACAGCATACCCAAGCAGTTCTGTCATACTTTTTCGAAATTTTTTATATTCAGATTTTTGTGATTCATGAGCAGAATATTCTCTATATTCTAATCAGCATTGTTTTTTCACGAGGTGATTTTCTGCTCTCGATTGTCAGTACCTTCCTTACTGAACCCAACTTAATATGGAGGCGCTAACTGACAATGACCACTCATGAATCACCAAGCGATTTTTATAGAGGAAAATCGAATTTTGATTTTTTAAGCTATGCTGATATTACGTCTCGAAATTGAAAAACATCTATCAGAAAAAATCTTAGATAACTGCGGATAATCCATGAAACCCTTGAAATACAAGTAGACACAGTGAGTTGGCATTTATATTGGCAGCTATCTTAAGGTATTACAGAATATAGTTGTGAAAATCCAGTAAAAATTCTTAAAGAATCGGTGTTCAGTAAAAAGATAAGCTTAAAATCTATTTTCAAGTCCTAAAATGATGGCTGTTATTTCTTCCAAAAAATTAAAATACAGATAGCATGAGTTTATCGAAAGCCTTCTTTTCAGAGTCTACGTCTATAAATACCGCTTCGAAAAAATTGTTTTTATCATAATTCAAAATATATAATTCGTTCGTTCTAAAAGATGGAAAGCACCAAATGCAAAGCAGAAGGCTGTAAATGCACAGACTGCAAATGCACTGACTGCAAAGGACCCGGATGCACCACTGAATGCTGCACCAAGTCAGCGGGAGGAACAACATGCAAATCCGGAGACTGCAAGTGCACAGACTGTAAGTGCACGGATTGCAAAGGACCAGGATGCACTTCTGATTGCTGCACCAAGTCAGCATCAGGAAGTAAGTGCAAGAGCGCAGACTGCAAGTGCACAGACTGTAAATGCACGGATTGCAAAGGACCAGGATGCACTTCTGATTGCTGCAAGAAGACTGGTGAAAAAGCTTGCTGTTAGAAAATATATTGAATGTAATGGATAATGGACCTACGTATTAGTACCATTAATTGTAAAAGAAAAATTCGAGTGTGATTTCTATAAAGATAAATAATTCTGAGAGATATAAATCATTTAAACCACAAAAACGAAGTCTTGAATTAATTCAGAGAATTTTTAGTAGGCAAGTTGGTAACTGAGGTAGATGATGTAAGATATGTAAGAATATATATATTTATGAATGAGGAGTGTGCTGATTCATTCTTTTTTTTTGTTTGGAAATATTATAAGAGAAGAGATGGTGGAAAGACAGAGATTATTCCGTTGATTCAGTAGAAATATGATTCTTTTTGATTGTTAAATATGTTTTGTTGCAATATTTAGACTGGAGCTAACTTCTCGCTAGTGGCTTGAACCTTCTTTCCCAATTTATTAATTTTCTGAACAAATAGTTTATCTACGCCAGTACATGGCTCTTACCAAAAGAAAGAGCCTTTAATTACCTAATAACCTTCTAAATCACCTAACCCATTCCCAAAGCGGGCCTTTTCTTCAAAAATAATGAGTTACTATAATAGCTTTCCTTTTCGGGCTTTACAATATATTTGCTTGAAATCAAAATTTCCGAAGCTCTTAATAAAAGTAGTAGAAATGTATTGTGTAGATTCGCACATCATATGCAACCACATTAGCATGCGTAAGCTCCAAATTGGTGGAAAGTTTTCAAATCTTTAGGTCCTAGCCGGCTGAGAAATTTTAAGCAGCAATTAAATTACTAAATCCGAATTCTAGTACAAGTAATCGCTTACATTAACAAATTAGGCTTCTCATTAAAATGAATTCAGAAATTAAGCCTCTTAACCTTTTTCAAATCCACTGTGACCTCTTCATCGAAAAATGAATCGGGATCTACTTTTGAGTACACCTCTCAAACAGCCAAATTTCGAAGTAAATTTCAAATCATCAATATATTTGGACTTTATGAATAGAGGAAGAAGTATTAGCTAGCTCCTCAAGCCTTCCTGCCAACTGTCAAGTATATTTGCGATTTATGATCACTGTACTGTTCATAAAAAAGAAAGTTTGTAGGCGAGAGGATTTATTAAGAGAATTTCAAACTTAAAAAGGCTTCATTAATTTAATATTTAAGAGTTACAATTGAATGGAAATCGATTCGAGAATACACTGCTCTAGCTTTACTATCTTAAATGCAGGATTCCTGAAATAATACCATAATAATTTATTTGTTTCAAATAGGAAATTTCAAAATCATGAGCAATTTTTTCTGCAGAATGGAAGACGAAATTACATGTTTACGCAACGATTACTTAATACGAGAAAATAATGTTTTCCATGAAGGGATGAAATACACCATAATCTCTCAAAAAGAAGAAATCAAAACCCAATTTCCTGCTTTAGAGCCATCATTCGCAAGCGTTGAGGCAGTCTTCGAATCTCGAGAAAAAATGTTTGTGCTATACAGTAAAGCTTCCTTACAGCTTCTTACCTCAGCCTGGATGAGTGTAATATTTTCTACCAAGGAAAAACCTTATCATAACTTGCTTTAGAGGAAGTTAAGTTTTGAAGGGGAGAAAACTTCTCAAAACGGAGTCAATAAGAAAAATGAGCAGCAACTTGAAGGAGAGAATCGACAGACTCGATTAGCCAGTGAAGATTTTGAGAGCATATCCCAAGAGGGTGATATTCCATCCCTCAGAGAAGAGTTATACGAAATGATGGAAAATGACAAGAATTACTTAATTCGACCTGGAACTCACAGCCAGGGCAAGATTATAAGCGATTTGAAACCCCTATTGCAAGCAGTGCTATCATACCTCCTGGCAATCGACAAAACGCCTTCTGTAAAGAAATCGAAGAGTAATGAATCACAGAAAGAGAAAAAAAAGACAGGTTTACTCGCCAAATCAATGCCCAACAAAAACTTTCCAAAATCATTGGGAAACATGTTTTGCAATTATCTTATAAAGAACAGAGACTTCAAAGACACTGAAGAATTAAGAGGATTGCTTAAAGAGAATTTGAGTTGGCTGAAAATCAATAATGGACTCGCGGGAATCGAGATATTGATTCCTGGAGGGAGTCCACAGTTATTTTCTAAGCTCTTTAAAGAATTTATTTTAGAACTTGACCCTTCATTGGTTAACAAGTCCAAACTTGAATTAGAAATCGTAAAAGACTGTTATAAGGTAATCATTCGCAATCTTCAGAAAGCTCTTAAATATGCGATTCAAGAGCTGGAGAGTCAACAAAAGACTCTATTTGGATGTAGTATCGTAAGAGTATGGCCCTTTATTGAAATAGACATCAGTCAAGCCAAAGCAATTGAACATTCATGAATAAACCACGCTTACTCATTGTTGCAGAGTAAAGAAGCTAGATTTCTTATTGCATTGTATCCAAATGGCTTTATTTTCTATATCTCTTCGATATTTTACAAATTGTCTCAAAGGAACGTTTTAAAAACCTATTCATACATTTTTATTTTATATAAATAAAAATTATTCCTAATGATTCTCGCCTTTTCGTGCCCGACTATGCATATGAGTAGTCTCTAAAAAAGCTTGCTCCTTTAAAATCTTTCACCCATGAAAGGGATCAAAACTAGAATATATAACATTGCAAAGCTAGTCTACCCGACAGTTTTGCCTAACTACCTATCTGCGATTCTTACAGGGGTTTGATGATTGCCTTCAAGACTTAATTTCTGATTTATGTTCATCAAATGCAAGCATGATTCAACTTGAAGTAAGCACTCAATGAATTATTCAGAGGCAGTAAATGCCATTTGTACAAAACATATTCTCTCTTAATTAAGGATGAATTCAACTTCTAAGTTAATTTCTCTCATTATTTAATTCTCCACTCATTCGACCCAAACAGTCTTAATATTCGCGAATTCATAAATCCCCCACTCTCCACATTCTCTGCCAAATCCACTCCCTTTCACTCCTCCCGAAGGCAGTCTAGAATCCGAATTCACTGATTTATTTATCGAAACAGTACCAGCTTCAAGCTTCACTGCAAACTTCTCCGCTCTCGCACGATCCTTCGAGATCACTACCGCTCCGAGTCCATAGATAGAATTATTTGCAATCCTTAACGCATCTTTTTCGTTTTTCGCCTTTATCACAGCAAAGATTGGCCCGAAAGTCTCCTCGGTAAAGAGAATGTTATCTTCCGTGACTTCAGCGATAACTGGTCTGAAGTAATATCCTCCTGAGAACTTCTCTTCCTTAGCCGGACCTCCTTCAAGCAGTATCTTCGCTCCTCCTTTCACTCCTTTTTCAAGCTGGTCTACCAGCGTATTTAGCACATCTTTACTTGACATAGGACCAAGCTGTGTGTCCTCCTCATAAGGATCGCCCATTTTGAACTCTCTTACCTTTGGGATCAGCTTCTCGATGAACTGGTCATACACCTTTGCATCGATAATAAACCTTTTTCCAGCCGTGCATGTTTGACCACCGTTTCTCATACGACTCGCGATCGCTATCTCGGCCGCCTCGTCAGAGTCCGCATCATCTAGAACGACGACAGCATCGCTGCCTCCGAGTTCCATCACGCATTTTTTGAGATTTTTCCCGGCTGATGCCGCAATCTTTGCACCTGCTTTCGTTGATCCTGTGAAAGTTGTCCCTCGAACTTTAGGATGAGCCAAAATCTCATCAGTTTGCTCGTGATTAGTAAACACGTTGAGAAATTCATCATCGTCGAAGCCAGCATCAATGAAAAGTTTTTCAAGCGCAATTCCAGCGTCTGGGACTGTTTTAGCGTTTCGGTGGATGATCGTGTTACCCGCGAGGAGGATTGGAATAGCTGATTTGATAGCAAGCCAGAAAGGGAAATTAAATGGGATCATATGATAAATCGGGCCAATCGGATCAAAACGAATGTAGGTTGCTTTGGCTTCCGTTTTGACTTGCTTTGGGGTAAGGAACTCTTCGGCTTTATCAGCGTAGAAGCGAGCATGCTTCGCGCATTTTTGAATTTCGCCTTTGGATCCATGGTAAGGCTTGCCCATTTCATCGGTAATAATTTTTGCAAGTTCATCAATTCTTTCTTCAAGAAGATCAGCGAGCTTTCTCAATTTGGTCACACGCTGCTTGTAATCTACGTCTTTTTGCCTTTCGTAAGAGCTGTATGACCTCTCAATGATATCGTTCAGCTTTTCTTTGGTTGTGTACTGATACTCGGTCAGTTTTTGTCCGGTTGCAGGGTTAACTGCGGTAAAAAGATCTGGCATGGTTTTGAAGGATCACTCTATGCGAAAACTATGTTATGTTCTTAAAATTATTAATATGAAAAATGGATGAGGTTAACAGTTAAGCAGATTAAAAATTTTGGAATTATTCGATGCTCTATACGCTGATGTTTAAAGCTTCTTTTTCGAAGTTTATTTTTAGTTTAAAGCCAAAGGATTTTTCCTATAATCAGTAAGGAGGTACTTATTCGATAGACTGAGTACATTCTCGTTTTGAACTCATGTGGAGGTTTGAGAAATCAATTATCCATTGTCTTTTCAAGTTGAAGCCCATAGTGCAGTTGGGCTCTGGAAAACCCTGGCTGACCAACGATGGCTCAAAACTTTTCAGATGCATGTGTAATCGAAATTTAATCGCATTAAAAACCTTCCATTTGGTCGTTAATTTTGAGGAACGAATTTAGCGGATTCTTTGGAGGAAAGAGAGAGGAAGAAATAAAGAAGAATGGTTTTGTCTTCCAAAAAGCTGGAGACACATCAACTACTCTAGTTGATATAAAGAGGTCCATTTATTAGCCTGGACTATTCTATAATTTTGGAATGTGTTTGATAATGATCCTCATGTTACGATGATCTTGTAGGACTTGGAGATTAATATCGAAATGGGAATTTCACGAGTACTAATATTCGGAGCAGCAGCAAGTGTATTATATTATCAAATGAACTAAGTCGCTGTCGAATTAGTTGGCCATCTGGATCAAAGCAAACGCTTATGGTAAATTGATTTCAGAGAATGAAATACATTAATGATAGGATCATATTTACAACTAATATTGAAAAGAAAGTTGCATTAAAATTAGATGGCTGCTTAAGGTTGTATTGAAAATTTGGGTTTAATATTTTGCATTTTTGATGGTTGTGCGGCTGAGGGTATTGCGTGACGCTGAGGAGGTGTGAGAAGCGTGGGACGGTGATTTAAGCGCCTTTCGAGGCTCTTTCTTAATAGTGTCAATGCTATTCAAGGCTTCAAAACAGTTAGTCTACAATTTACATCATCAAATGCATACCATAATCATCGATCCTCCGAAGTCCTTTATTTCCAGTGTTGTATGATTGATACACACTAATATTTTCAGAATGATCTGCCAGATCTCTCATTTTAACTGAGTCTCTCTTCTTCCGCTCCAATGACTGTGGAAATTGATAAAAATTATTGAAATCACACTTAATTACCCTTGTCGATCCACGATCAGCTCCCAAATAGCTTTCTTTGTAACTCGCGTAAACTTTTACAAGATAATCTGTACGAAATTAGTTAAATTATTTTCAAAGAATGCTTTTGGTTACCATTATCAAGCCGTCTGCTAGAAATAGCATCCTTAACTGCCATTTCGAACGCCAAAAAGCCCGCCTCTATTTTGTCATTATCGAGTTCTGTGCGTTTCAGTTTCAATAGCTCATTGTTATAATGATCTATTCTGGCATTAAGCCCGTCTCTGATCGCGAGGAGTCTGGGGTTATGTCTTAGATAGTCAGAACTTGTGAACTTCATATCGAGGCATTCTCGCCTATAGTGTTCTTGTTCTTCTTGCAAAAACGTCAGTTGAATTTTCAGTTTTTCTTTGCTTTTTTCAGCCGCTGCTCTGACAGACTCTACAATCATTTCTTCTTCTCTGAGCTTGCGAAGCCAATAGTCTCTGAGGAACAGTTAGACTTTCTCCAGCAAGTTGGGAATGTACCTTAAATAGGAGAAATCTTCTTCAATCTCCGATACTTTTTTCGATTCCAATCTATTCAACATATCCTGCGCATATGCACTGTAGCTAGCCCTTGGAGATCTCCTTTGTCTGCTGCTCTCTCGCTCTGGGCCATGACTATGTGACCTTTCGCTTTGATCGAAAAAGGTGACTCTCTTTGATACTGGTGACCCTTTATATGACCTTCTTGGGCTCGAATGCCTACTTCTTTCCGCGGAAAGACTATTTCTCATTGATATTGCTTTCTAATCATTGAAATGATAGAATTAACTCGATTACTCTTTCAAATTGAATTGAATTCTACCTTTCTTATCGAATTTTTCGCGCTCTCAAAATCCTTCATAACATCTACGAGATGCTCGTTATTAGCCTGAGCCGATTCGGCCACAACATCCAGATTCTCAGCAACCAAAGGACGTTCGTAAAGAGGCCTATCAGCTCTCAGTTCCGAGATGGATTTGCTCTTGTTAGAGATTCGTTTATTCAAATCATCGACGTCTCGAGCAATAATGTCCTTTATCCTTCGCTGTTAATTTTATAATAAATTAGTATAAAGACATCACTAAAGCATTTAGCTATTACCTGCTTCCTGGCTTCAATGCATTCTTTATCAAGTTGGTCGAATTGATTTCCGAGATTCTCCAGCGAATCGAGTTGCGAGTTCGCTTCTTGGACAAGCGTTTCGATCTCAGCATCCTTCGACTTTAGCGTCTCTTTCAGTATCACTGTGTCGTCAGCGTACTTCTGCAGTAACGCCCTCACATCATTAGCCAACTTAATCTCTTCTCTGATCTGATTAATCTCCTCAGTTAATTGATCAACTTTAGCTTTCTCAGCTTGTTCCATTTCCTTTACAATTGATTTATATCGTTTTCTGGAAATACTAAAAGTAAAATTTACTTGTTTCGCGATTTCGAAATCACTCTTCAATTTGCTCTGTAAATCTGCCAGTTTTTGCTTAAGTGTTTGTCCATAGATAACCTGATCTACAGCCTGGGATTCTTCAGCGCCTTTGTACTTCTTCTCCAACGCCTCTTTGATTTCCTCTGCTAAAACCGCGTCCATAGCTTTCCGTGAAGTTACTTCATACGTGGGAACAATCCGCTGGAGCTCCTCTCGCAAGTCCATCTTCACGAAATCGAACTTCTTACGATACTCACTCTCAATTTGGTCTTTTATTTCTTGGATTTGGGATTCGTATTCTCGTTTATATACCTACAGATATATGCTCGATCATATCAAAGACTTCTCCAAAAGCTATTACTTCTCTAGCACGATCTAGTTCTTGAGAAAATTTCTCTTTGAGCTGCGAGACCTCAGCTTCTTGCCGTTCTTGCTGCGATTTTTCAAAATCTCCGAGCTTTTCCTTGAGATCAAGGCTAAGTTCCTCCTTTTCTTTCTCAATGTTCTCCATGTATTCTTGTAATTCTTTCTTCTTTTTCAAAATTTTGAGGTTTTTAATCTCTTCAATTCTCTTCTTCTTTTGGCTGATTTCATTCTCCAAATCCTAGAACATTAGTTTTATTATGCTTCTGAGAGCGAATTCATTTACCTTCATATTAGTTGCAAGAAGTTGAGACATTTCACGAGACTTCTCCTCGGTCTGTTGCTTAAGAAGACGACTATGATTCTCCTGCATTTTGGCGGATTCTGCCACGAAGTTATCAAGGATAGCCGTTGATTCTGCAGTGAACTGCTCTCTGGCCTCTTTCTCTAATCTATCAATCACTTTCGCGTCCAGCTGCGCCTCTTGTCTCAGACGGTCTAATCCCAGGTCTTCATCGATCGTTCTCATCATTTTCGCGAGTTGATTCTCATACTTTTTAAGCTCCTGTTTCTTCCTCCATTCAAATTCAAATTCCTTCTTCTCTTTCAACTCTTTCAAATCTCTCTCTCTTTGCGTCGACATTTCCTCTGCTTTTTTCTCTGCATCTTTCTCTTCGACAATATTCGAGTTCTTCTCCTGGAGGACGGCAATTTTTGCCTTCAATTCAGTCTCTGGCAGCGATTTAGAGCCACTGGGACTTTTAACTCTGCTATTGCTATTGGTTTGACGTCTCGGAATTCCTTTGTCAGGCGTTCTGGGATTAGTTGGGAGCAGTTTTCCAGGGGTTATTCCCTTGACTTGAATGTTTGGTAAGGAAGCTGAATGTCGTTGAAACAGGTTGAGGTTGGGAACTGGGTTAAGTTTTGGACTAGAGGCTGAAAACCGAACTTGCTTGCGTTCTGCAGATCGAGGAGGAGTTTTTGAACCTCTCACCATCCGAGCTTCCCGAAGTTTAGCGCGGTACTGGTCATCTAATGGACTGTCCCATTTAGATTCGCCTGTCTCGAAATTGAAGAAATATATTAAGCCGTCTGGGGTTTTGCAAGCGTTCCAGCCAGCAGGCAAAGGGGCTTTTAAGGCTTCTCTTGCGAGATAGAGCAAGTCTTGTTCTTTTTCGAGGTCCATGCCTATGAATTTGGCGTATTCTTTCGTTTCTAAGGACAATTACAATGCAAATTTGTGGGTAGATATAAGAGTACCTTCATCGCTTGGCTCGTAATCAGGATCGAGATCTTCTTCTAAGATAATTCTGTCTTCTTCGAGTTCTTGGCTTTGATATTGCATTCAGTGGGTAAAAATTTCTTTGTGTTTAAAGTATGAAAAAAAGTTGTTAACAATTTTATCTCAATTTAGGAAAATCATCTATACGTTAAAAAATATCAGTTTTATACTGATTGATGCACAAGCTGACTTAGAATTCGCTACGAACCTGGGATAAGTATAAACTCCTTTCTCTCTAGCCGAAAATGATTCAAGAGGCTCCATTGAAAGTAGCAGACGAATCTGATAGATATATGATAGAAGAATTGTATTTGGTTAAGCTTATAGGATTAAGTTCTTTCATTTTTCAAACTCTTTTGGATTAATTGTGTGAAACCGCTCAACAATGGCTTGGGAAGATTTAATTCAGGGCCGACTAAGCTGAAAATTAATTCCAATCATTTGTTTAACGATGATTTGTCGTCAACAGGACAAATATTGTGATTTGGCAATTTATTCCCTGTTGATTGTTGAGGGGCAGCCCATTCTTCCTCTTGAATTCGAAAGTTAGAGAAATCTTTAGAGAAATAGAAGAGACTAGTAATATTTTTAATTTTATTAATGTTAAACCAAAAGCACTACACTCAGGCCTATAAGGAAAGCTCGAAACGTAACTCAAAGATACTCTCACCTTTAATTCCAGATTCCAGCAGTTTCACCATCCTTCAGCAGAACTACCTCGTATCAACTCCTGATGAAACAACCGTGTTGATCGCACTTTTCGAATTTGATAACATAGTCTTAATCTTTAGCGTGCGAATTAATCTGCAACAGTCAGAACTACTTCCAAAATGACAAGCAAGAAATAAAAAACTTAATAAAATTTAATATTGTCATGGACTCAGACTCAAAAAATTTTCTCAAGAACCAAGGGCCCTATTTCCTCCTGAGGAACCCAACACCTAGTACACATTTCTTAATTTCATCGCATTGATTATTGTGATCTTTAAAGAAAGCTCCGACGGTCAAGCAGACTATATCAAGGAAGATATACTTTCTCAATCTCTATTCACACCTCATACTCCACAGCATCTTACCTCCTATCCCAACAACAAGGTATTTTTCCCTACTCTAGATCCTTTTTACGATCTCTTTTTCAGCCTTACTTCGACATTGCGGGTCCTGAAGAGCTGAATCTCAACAGAACATACACTTCTCCAGGTGATGAAAAGCATTTTTCTAAGCTAGGTTCAGCATTCAAAAATGTAACTTCTTTATCAATACCTCATTAATGACACAACACATTCACTAGGCCAAAGAAGAAAACAATCGGTCTCTCGATCAGCCACCAAGGAAATCTTATCAAGAGATACTTGAAAGATATTCAATTACCAAATCCCCTAAGAACGACGAAGATGGATACGTCGTTAAAGACTCAGAGAATTTCGATGAGCTTTTCCAAGAACGAAGCCGCTCTCCAAAAGCCAGTCAAAAGTCCCTGAAAGGCAACTTCGGAGATCTCAGCCCAGTAACACCAAAGAGATTGGCAAGCAAGAAAACCACGTTGAAATTTTCTGATGGAAATAATGAACTCATGACGCCTGATAAAGTAATCGAAGAAATTCCCAAAAAAGACCCCGAAGCGATCGTAAATCTCATGGACTTCTCAGATAGACCAAGCAATCACAATCCTGGATCCCCCAAAGGAGGAAATGCTAGAAAACACCAAACCGTTAACGAGTCTAACTTCGCGCCTTCTCTCAGTAAGCCTGATCTTCTCAACGGAAGCGGAATTCAAGAAAGTTTCCGTTTAGAGCTTGCTAATAGATCTGCATTGAATCATTCTCGGGCAACAAACCGCACTCGGACAGGGCGACTTGTCAAAGTGAATGAGATAAACTACCCAACCCTACGAATCACCATCATTTCTGCGAAAGGAAAGCTGAAACGAGAGCCAAAGCTACGATCGCCTCTGAGTTCCTCAAGGTTCAACCGCAGTCAGTTTGGTCGAGCAGCAACTCAGAGAGATTCATCTGATAAAGGAAATTCGGAGCAGAATCTCAGCAGAATCGAAATCAATAGGAGCATAATCGACAACTATAAGCAGTCAGAAGCCAATAATAAACGTGAAATACAAACCGGGCTGTTTGCAATGCTGAAGAAGCCGAAATATTCAGATTTCCTTAAAAATCCTGATGAATTTCTAAAAAAGGCCCCACAGCCAGAGCTCGTACTGTTGAGCAAGAGCCAGACCAGCCTGGAAGAAGAGAAAAAGAAATTGCAGCAGCAGATTGACGTATTTACTCAGCAGGCCGGAGAGTACCTTGAAAATGCTAGAGCGAGACTCGAAGAACTGGAGGAAGCGAGCATGAATGCCGGAAAGGACGAGAGCACATTGAAAAACCACTATGAAAGGAATATTCAAAAGAAAGCAAGCACACTTATCAAAAATTCTCCTGCGCAAGTACAGGAAGAAATTGAAAAGAACAAGATTGCCGAAGCTTCGGAGGAACATGGAAGCATCTATGAAAGAGTTATGAAAAAAGGAAAAAAGTAAACAAAGAAACTAGTGTTTCAAGCTAAGCTATTTGGAGAGTATTACATGAGATAAGTCTCACTGTTTTTTAATCAATATCAGAAACTTTTATTGCGGATCGATTTATTTTTCATGCCGTTATAAGCAAAGACAGCGTTCATAAGCCCTTACAGCACTTACTTCTAATGAGAAAACTCAAATTTTACTGATGAATTGACTTGAGAGTTTGTGAATTAGGAATTTAAATCGTAAACAATGGCAAACAAGAGAAATCTTATTATTGGGAGGAATTTAAAGGCTAGCAGAGCTTAGGCAAACAACCCAATGAACCAGTCAGACAGACAATACACCCACATACAAAAGCGACTTGCTTTTTATCTTCAGTTTCCTCGTCTTCTTCTTCCTCCTCTTCTTCGTTGTTATTTTTTTTACAGCATTTAATCACGAGATAGATAATCCAAATGGGGAGGCAGAGCACCATAGTAACTGCTTTCCAAAGAGGGAATGATTTGCTTTTTTTCTCATTGGGGTTGGTTTGCTGAGGCAATTCTCGTACATTTCTGTCTGGCCCTGGTTTTGGGTTTGGTCGTTCGGTCGAAGGAGAAAGAGATTGCTGGGTCTCTATGGGGGCGGTGTAAGCAGCCTTAATATGTATCACAACATGATTCTCGACGATAGCCTGTCTCTTAGGAGGAAGAATATCCTCTTCAGAAACAATACGAGGCTGGCCAATTGATTGGATTTTATCTGAGTTTGCTGTTGAGAGCTTTCTTTTTTGTTTATCGGATTTAGCCCCCATTTTTCGTCGTTTCTTCTTCAATGTTTCGAGTCTTTTTTTATCGGGAGTGTGCTCTTGAGATGAAGAGGAGTCTTTTCTTTTTGAGTCGTTTTCTTGGTGCTGCGAGATGATAATTACATCTGCGGCAGCAATATCCGCGTCATTCAGTCGTCGCTGAGTTTCTGAGGAGGCGAAGTTATCACTCGAGGCGATGCTGTGCATTAGGAAAAAAAATATTTATAAAGGCTCTGCAAAAACGACGTTATCACGTGAGGTGACGCATAGAATGAGTAATTAAGAACTTATCCAGATATTGATTTTGAGTCAGTGGCGTTATATATAGCATGGAGGTGACACTTTGAATGCGAGAATAAAAATTTATAAAAAATAGAATCCGATCTTAGAATGCGTTTATTTCAATTTATCAATTTCAATTTGTGATTTTTTAAATTCACTCTCCCAACTACTCTTGACTGGTCGTTATTTATTGCATATTAACAAAAAAAAATCTAAATTAAAACGTACAAAAAGTTTCAAATTGGATTGGTTAATTTTTCCAAATTGAGGCTGACACACCGAAATAACACAACTCACTAAAGTAGTATTAACGGCTCAGCCAAAATAAAAAGAAAGGAGATTTAGCTGCTCCTAAAGAGTGGTTTCAATGAAGAAAAGTTTGCCTCGATGACTCGATATAACATTAGAAGCTCATGGTCACGTTTGATGGCTGAGATAGTATTCAGAGACTTTTTAATTTATTTATTTAGAAAAACAAACTCTTTTTTTTTTTAAAACATGGTTAAATTCTATGAATGCAAGCGCGCTCTCATTTTGATCTGAAAAGAAGCATTTTCCCAGTTTATCTGACTTCTTTATCATTCACAGTAGGAATATGAAGCACTTTTTATATTTCAAAAAAAAATTCTAAAAATTGATGATGATGCACAAATAAGATAAAGCAGTTATGCTCATGTTATCTGGAATGTTATACTCTTCAATAATGAAAATTGGAGAAACTATCAGAATGATAGAGTTTTTTTGTTTGGAAGTTACGAAAGTAATACATATTAATATCATTGTGAGAATGAGAGAGAGCATCTAAAAGTGGAAATTTCAAGTTCCTCTCCGGACAAAAATGCTTAAGTCTCTAGTTTTCAAATCTTTTCTTTCTAAAGCAAGAGGATCGAAAGCCGCAAGATCCATAGAGTGATTAATTTAATTGTTCTAAATTACTCGAGAATTTTTTAAAAAAAGCCTTGGATTCAAATAAAGTAACGCTTGGGGGCATATTTACCATACATCCTTCTTATTTCGGTCTCTTAATAAAAAAAATATCTTAACTTCACCAGCAACCCCTCTGGAAATGCCGCCCCTCTGGCAAAGCAAAGGCGATAACTGCAGTTCTGCTACTCAGGAGCTTGAAAATCGATTAAGAATTGTGAACTGCCTCTTATGAAAGAATGAATTGAATACTGCCATGACTATCAGAATGCTTTGAGGCAGCGGAGTTTGCAAAAGAGAGTTCATAAATAAGTAAGCGTCGATATTTTGGAATGCTAACCCATTTTGAATTTTACTGCTTTGGATTATTTACCAAGACGGTCTTCTTCTCAGAACAAAGCGAAAGAAAAAAATTAAAACCCAGTGAGATGTTTGAAGGCAAACACAAGGATTTCTGCTGAAGAATTGCTGTGGAACTGTTTTACTCTACCAGATAAAAAAAATATATTGGTGTTCTAATACGTTGGACCACTGAGGCTCTAGAGCCTGAGATCGCTATTGGAAAACCAAGTTGATACTTTGGAAAATTTTTTGGAAAACAAGTAATCAACAATAAATTACAAAATTTCACAATAACTGAATAGATTTGAATATTATTTTGTTGTTGCGAAAATCTTGTTGATGCATTGGACAGGCAGGCATATACAAACAAGACATCCAAATCTGTACATTTCCTGTCTCTTTTCAGCGTCTTCAGCATCATCATTTTCATCTTTCTTTTTGCAAAGTTTCTTGAGAAGCAAATAGATCAGCCAGAATGGGCAGCAGAGACATATAATGAGGACTTTGCAGAGCGATATCGATTTCTTATTCTTCTCTTTGGATCCATTGTTGCCAGGTACTGCTAAATCATTTTCTTTTGGTTGTAGCTCGATTTGCTCAGTGACTATAGGGTTGGTCTGCAGAGGTTCTTGAGCATTAGCCTCCGTTTTTATTGGAATTTCAACATGGTTCTCGACTAAAGCCTTTCTGTCTGTATTAATCTGGTCTTTATCAGAAACAATACGAGACTCACGGATTGATTGAGTTTTACTCGAATTTGATAATGAAGCATTCCTTTTCTGCCTATAGGACTGGAGTTTTCTGGATTTTTTGGCTTTCTTGCGCAAAGCGGCAGAGTTATTCTGGTTGGAAGAGCCTTTTTCAAAAGAGTTGGGTTCTTTAGCCGCAGAATCTAGCTGTTGAAGCTGTGAACTGATGAGTTCGTCGTCCTTGAGAGCAATACCAGCATCAGTCAGTTGCTGCTGAGATTCGGATCCAATGAAGTTATTACCTGAATCTATACTCTGCATTGGAAATCCCAGAACTATTTATTAACCGCACTGAAATAGAAAATTGCGTATTTAAATTATCTCAGTGCTCGTATCTAATTACTAACAGTCTTTTCTAAAGCTCAAGCATTACGAATTAATCGTGAATTAATATTAAATACTTCTAAACAAAACTCAAACAAAGTGTCGTCCCAAATTTGATTTTTTTAAAAAATTGATTTCGAAAGATGTTATACTTAGTAATCTTTATCAAGTGTCGGCAAGGCAACCAAACTTATTGAACCTTAAGGTTCATATTAATATGAGATTGTTGTCTGATCTGATAAAACCACTGTATGGAGGAAAAAAATCAGAGATTGGCTCACCTGTCTTAAAATATAATACCCAATACGTAAGGATTTAGTGGCCGGATAATCATTCCAAAAAGGAAAATTGCTTGAAGAGGACTCAAATTTAAATTTAGATAAGTGCAACTTTTTTCCTTCGATTGGACAGTCTGAGGTTTTATTTAACTATCCTCTTAGGCCATGATTGCTTGGAACAAGAAAATATTTATTTTGCTTTTTCTGATACTTTAGTTTCGAACCATTCTTTGATTCATTCCAAATTGATCAATGTTGAATAATCCATTAAAATAATTAAGAAAATAGTTTTGAAGTTCATAGAGAAGAAGAAATTTTCAGCTCAATTAGATAAAATGAAATTACTAGGATGTGATAAGGCTAAATTTTCGTATTTCAAAATGAATATCAAAAAATTTTTATCGCAATTCATCTTATTCTTTTCCAACTTAAACTGAGAATCTGTCACAAGATCTACCGGAATTTGTAGAATACCAAATACTATTAGGATATTACAATTCACAATTTTTCAATAAAGGCACGATCCAAAATAAGAGACAAAACTCTTGAGATTGAAGTTTTGTCGAATATGGTAAATACAGAGCACACTCACAGAACTATTTTTTTGTTCTTTTACAAATAAATAAATTTTTGAGATATCAGAGAACAACTAGAACTTGTCGTTCTGTTCTATCGTATCGATCGCGCAGCAACGAGTTTTGATATCAAATAAAATTTTATTTCTCTTGAATCTCAAAACCCCAGAACAAAGCATGAAAAAAAGCGGCTATGTTCATGAAGTTGCAAGTCAAACTAGCAAGGAGTTACCAATTGATAAGGAGATGACAAATAAGAGCACCGGTATTCTATCTCGAACTTATTTATTTACTTTAGCCTTCTCTTTGAGAGACTCGCTCACAGCTGATCGCCTGGTGTTCGAACTTAAATAACAAAATCAGCATCGTTGATCTCAAGACCAAGGAAGAATATGCCACCTTTGTTGGAGCTCCATTAAGACATAATACTGGTCCGAATTTCCTCTTGCGATATATATTCCAAGTTTTACAATAGGGGACATTAACTGGACGCACTTAAAAGAAATTCCCACCACAAAACTTCTGGTCTCGCTTAATCATTCCTATTATGCATCTGCTAATATGGAAGTCTTTGATATTTCACGGCAAGGAGTCGTTAACAAGGTTTATTCTTTTGAGGAAATCGTTGGAAGTAACTATCGATTCATTTATCTTCCCAAGAAATAGCTTGCAATCAATGATTGGGTTTTCTAGTCCATTTTATTGTTGCTTGTATAGAGATGCTAATGATATTCTTCCTAGAGCCTGGATATGGAGATGTGACTTACAATGCAAGAAGGAATATTCTTGGAGCAATTGGACTCCAGGGAAAAATAGAATATCATCTCTTCAGTATTCAGAGCGGGAACCAAAAAGACAATCATACACTAAAACTGCTGCGGAAGGCGAGGTGGCATCCAAAACATCTAGATGAATTCAGTAATTTCACAAACTTTGTCATCATTTTAACAGATATTCTCAAAACACGAGAGAGCTTTCTCATATTTAATGATGATTATTCATACTCACTTTTATCTCCAAATACTTTAGATGTGGCTGTTGTGAGTCTTGATTTCAATACCAATGGAGAAGTAGTAGCTACTCTTGATAAAGCTGGATCATGTTTAATATCGGATATAAACACACATAGCTGCAATTTCTCTATAAGAGTCGGAAAAAAGGTAATCTAAAATATTCCAATTTCTCGAATAATCCACACTCAAATCACCATCTTATATCCAGCTTTCTGGCAGACATTCATCCTTACATTAATTTTTAATTGAGTTTGCGGTCTTATTTACTCTCACCATCTTACTTAGATCCTTGGGGTCGCTGCAGGTGGAGTTCTAATGTTGGCGAACCATTGCTATACATCAAGTATGATAATCATAAACTTAATATTCTCGATGTTGAGAGGCAGTCTCTATTACTTAAGGATCCCATTCGACTTGAAGAGATAGGTAAGCATGGCTGTTCCCTTTTCAATTATCTTGGCGTTTCTCTCTGAGTACTCTGAGTAATTAATTATTCTTACTCTGAGAATAAATGAGAACATAGGTTGATTTTTCTTCTCGCTGTTTTGTACAGTTCGATTATCGCCTGAAATAAAATACTCACTCAACTACACTTCTTCTTCCTAATGCTGCTACTTCATGCATAGAATCGACATTCTGGATTGATGTTTGTCCGACTGACGGAAATTTAGTCGCAGCCGGTGGATATGATAAGAATATCAAGATCTACGATAGACGAGAATCCAAAGTTGTAAAAGTCTTTGATGAGGTCCATTCAGGTAACAGGTTTGCCTTATTTTATGTGGATTGGAATTTTGTTTTGTGCTTTATCATTTCAGACAGTTCATTGCTCAATGAATCATATTATAGGTGTAATTGGCTGCGTGCGATGGCATTCAAACGGAGAGATGCTGGCAAGCACCTCAAAGGATAAGACAGCTCAGATTACAGACATCAAGACTGGGAAAGCGATTTATACTGGAGTTAGCGCAGATGGAAGTACACATACATGCTATTATAACTTTCGATCCGTAATAATCGATTAGATGACCTTTATTCTGTCTGCTTCATTTAATAATGGATTCGAGCGGACTCGAAGATGTGGCATACGATACTAGCCAGTGGTTCGAAGCGAATTCTCATTTAAGACAAGCGATAAAAAAGCTGTTTAGTTCAGAAGAGTTAGTCATTGTCATCAAAAACTTAGTAAAAACTGCGTTAGTTAAATCTTACAGCTTCCATATCACTTAAGACTATATCAAATCACCAACAAAACATTTTACATTGAAATTAGTCTGTATTTCACTCAAAATCTTTAGAATAAATCAAAGACCATAAATCTTGAATATCATCAACAATTGAACTATTTTCCTAATGCTCTCTTCATATGAGAACATTTCCCAAGATCGCAGTAGGCAATGGCTTTTGTCTCCATATCACGATAGTTTCAGATGCAGCGCAGAATCAGAGAAAAATATTCGCATGGTGTTCATGCAAAACCAACAATCTACAAATCTACAACTGTGATAGTAACATGATGATTGCTGCAGCTCAAGGACCTCAAATAAATAGCGATAGTATATAATTTACCATTGCAAGCATCAGAAACTCGCATTAAATAGATACCTTCCCTTTAATCGAGCAGATCCCAGAGACAAACTATCTCATTTCCTCTGTAACCCAGAGAGAGATACCTCAGACAACACTTGAAATCTTTGATCTCGGAAATAAGACAAAAAATTGCTTTGAGCTTGGAACTACCCATGGAAGTATGCCCCCTTGTCACTTTATCAATGACATTAATGCTTAATAATTCATTTTGATATCCATAATAGGCATAAATGAAATATCATTCAGCAAAAAGAAGGAGTGCGCTGCATTATTATCAACAGAAGACACATTGATTCATATTCTTGACACATCAAGTCTGACATTCATAAAAAAATTGATGTCAAGGTCACCAAAGGACAATCAAGATTTTCGACAACCTCTTTGGCCGGAATACCAAGCGATAAGTTTGAGTTTTGACCCTGAAGGCAGTCGCTTAGGAATTTTTCTCGCAAGCGGAGAATTTACTATAATTAGCATTTTAGATGGGGTAGCGCTCGGTTGTATAGATATGCCGAAGTTATGGGGATCAAGTAGCCTTATACAAAAGAAGCTCCTGGGTTGTTAATGATTTTTAGTTCCATTCAACACTTGCCGTTGGAATCCGATCACAGAAAACTCATGTGTTGCTTTACAATATGCATGGAATAAATTAAAGATCCTCGATGTTGAAAGAGGTTTCAGTACCGCTGATACTACAGATTCGTCCATCGAAATAGATTCTGACTGTAAGAGATGGTACAAAGGTGGTTTGATTTAGGTTATATAGGCGCTTGGTCTATAGAATGGAACCAAAGTGGCGACCTTCTCTTGAGCTGCGGAAATGATAAGGAGGTCAAAGTTTATGATAAAAGGCGAGGAAAGTTGTCCAAGTTATGCGATTTGGAGCTTTCAGGTATATCCCTTAAAATTCTGACCTAATGAAACTTGGACTAGATTGGGCATGGTCGGCCAAATGGAGCCCCTGTGGAGATTTTATTAGTTTGTTATCTGGCGACAAGAGGATTACAGTCATTGAGTTCAGGACAGGGAAAATATTTTATGATGAGATTCAGGAGGAAGAAAGTAAAGTTTCCTTTATTTAACAAGATTGTAACAATCTCCCACACTATTAGTCGGCTCTTTTTGCTGGATCGCAGAACCTAAGGGATGAAATGACAGATTGAATGCGTTGATTGTTCTGCTACTGAAATTGAAGCGGACAATAATTTCACATATCAACTATTGAACTACTACGATTTTTTCAAACGATTTTGATTTTTATCCATTAGCTATGAAGATCGCTTTGGAATTTTGCATTAAAAACTTATACATTCCAAGCATTTCAACATAGATCTCAAAATGCCCAATAAAAAAAAAAAGGAGCTAAATTCAATCATATAAAATTGTAAAGCTGCAGTTTATTATGTATGTATTTCAATAATTCTTGATTCGAATCCTTGAGAGGTCTAATTTCAATTTTTCCGTGTTAAATTTGTTCGCTTTCTGAGAGGCTTCACCAACCAATTCATTGACTTTCACATTCCTTAGCACCATTTTCTGAGGAGAGATTCTTCCAGAGCACGACTCCAACTCTGACTCATCTTCTCTTGATGACTGCGTTGGCTGCTGGAACACAGCCTCCTTAACGGAATCTCCATCGTTATCATGATCCTCTTCTTCTTGTTCTTCCTGAGTCAGTTCTAGGTTCGATTTCGAGGAATCCTCCTGAAGGTCGGGGTCACCATCACAGCTCACTACTAACGACTGTAAGTCATTGACTGATGGAGCATTTATCAGCGGTCCTTCCTCTTCTTGAACAGTATCTGCTTTCTCTACTTCTTTATTGATAACATGCATCTGATTATTGCTTCCTGATGGACTTTTGCTGCTCAATGTTGACAAAACCGGTGTTCCCGACTGATAAAAGCTTTTGTCCAGAGGAGTAAACTTTTGGTTGCTTTGATAATCAGGACTTAATATAGCTGAAACGTTCAAGTCCTTTGGATGCAGAGGGATCTTAGGCTTTGTAGAAGGCTGCGATCTTTTTGAATTAGAGGCGACAGACAGTGTTTTCTGATTTTCGTGGTGAAACGATTCATTCAAAGGAGCAGGTTTTTTGTCTTTGGATTGAAATTTCGCTCTTTCTATCGTTAATAAAGCATTCTTCAGCATGTCTTCTAGCACTCGCTTCTCGGCCGTTAAATCTTCCACCTTCTGCTTCAATTCGCTGACCTTCGAAACCTCTTCATCTTTCCCTGAGACACCATTAATCACTCACTATGTAAATTGATTTGTACCTAGAGTACTTGCTCGCAGACCGCCTTTCAGAGAGCCTTTTCTACCCTCGATGCTGCCTCTGCGAGCGTCTTTGCTGCGATTTCTCAGTTTTTCTTTGAGTTGCTTTACCTCTATTTCTAGTTCTCGTATAGATTCCTCATCCTATTGGCATCTTAGCAGATTAATGGCAACAACCTATACTTTTTTGTTCTGTTTTTTCGATTTAGTGAGCGCAATTTCGCTCTTATTCAACTGAACTTGTAGAAAGATATTCGTTTGTTTCAGTTTGGCTATCTCTTGTCTGTGAATCGCATCGCGTAACTGATACTTGTGGATGATCTCTCGAACTTTCTTGTCCGTATCGCTATCTGCCCCATAACTGTAGGTTGTGCTATTCAAGCCATTCGTCTTTTTCATCTCTCCCTTCTTTTCGGTTTCTAGATCAAGCAAGTCATTAATTTGCGGAAATCTCGTAAGGTTGAGATCAGTGTGGCTGGCATCGAGGTCCGGCAAGGTCACAGATTCCTGAAAAGTTCGATTGAGGGATGGAACTGATCCTTTTTTCTTGACTGGCCTCGGAATTTTCGTTAGAGAGGCATTTAAGTCTACATTTGAGAGGAAGTTCAAGCTTTGATTTAGCGAATTTTCTGGCCTGTTTACGCTTTGTCTCAGACTACTTTTCGAGCGGTTATTGTGCTTTTTTGCGATTTGATTGCTGGGGGTAACGCTGATGTTGGGAACTGGTCTCGTCGCTTGGTTGGCTGTGAAATTCGAGAGCTTTCTGAGAAGTTCCTGCTTTTGCCGTTGGATTTGATCGTAAGAGCTACATCTTCCGACTTTTTCTGCAAAGTCTTTGGCTGGAACTGTCCTATTATAGTCGGCGATGTGATACTTGAAGAAAGGGTCTGTGAGATTTAACGTGAATGATTTTTCTTTGCTTTTGCTGTGTGACATTAGCTGTTTTATGTCTGGCTGGTTTTGATCACAAGAAGAAAAAATTTTAACGGATCTATAAAATCTGAGTAATAGGGCAACTAATTGCATTTGCATAAATATACGGAAAAATTCATGACTGATAATTGAATGGTGGAGTCGATTAATCCTCTGTTTTCTCATTGAGTTTCCAGTCCTATTAGTCTTCGAGATTCATTGTAAGTAGGGAAGCGAATCGATTTCTCAATTATCTTTATTTTCGCATGAATAGACTTGGAGAGCACAATGAGGATTTTTTTAATGTGTGTCCTCATATTTCCATCGCTTGCACTGTGTATTGGAGGTAGTTTATCCTTATTGGAGGGCTATTTTTCAGCAGTAGCAGTGAAATTAACAAAATATATGTAGTTTCATTAAAACAATTATTTCCACTGAAATTTGTTTAGAGAAGCTTAAGCAATCACTTTTAATAATCAGAAACGCTCTTCGACTATCATATGAGCGATGGAGTCTCAGTTACTACCGACCAGCCATTCATTGTAGGAAACTACATTCTCGGTACTCCCTTCCATACACACATTTCGCTAAAACTAACTACTCAAGGCAGGAATATCGGTGAAGGAACTTTCGGAAAGGTCAAACTCGGAATCCATACACTGACCAACCAAAAGGTACGCTCTTATGGCTTTTTCACTCGTTTTTCTCCTCCTCTTCAATCGATTTCATCAACAAGCAGACCAAACTGACCAAACGGTTAAAATATAGGTCGCGATCAAAATTTTAGAAAAGAGGAAAATGAAAGACTCAGCTGACATTGAGAGGGTATCTCGGGAAATCCAGATTCTGAGGATGATCCGCCACCCGAACATTATACAGTTATATGAAGTAAACCGCAACTTTGCATGCTAAAATCAAGATCGTCTTTGTAGATAATCGAAACACCCAAGGAACTCCTCCTCATAATGGAATATGCCAGCCGCGGAGAATTATTTGAGTATATCGTGGAGAAAGATAGGTGATTATCGCCTGTGAAATAGATAATAATAGAAATTAGGATCGAGGAGAAGGAAGCTTGCAAGTTTTATCAGCAGATCATATCGGGGGTCAAATACTTGCATGGATTGGGCATCATTCATAGGTATTGCAATGAAAATGCTTGTTTTAACAAAGGTTATTAGAGACCTAAAGCCAGAGAATTTGCTCCTCGACGAAAATAATGATATCAAGATAGTTGATTTTGGGCTCAGCAATACATATAAGCCTGGCGAGTTGCTTAAGACCGCATGTGGGTCTCCGTGCTATGCTGCCCCAGAAATGATCGCTGGATTGCATTACGAACCGCATAAAGTTGATATTTGGTCGTCGGGAATCATTCTTTTCGCGCTGATATGCGGTCAATTGCCCTTTGAAGATTCCAACACAGGCAATTTATACAAAAAGATAAAGAACGGAGATTACAGCATCTCCAAATTTGTTTCTTCGCAAGGACGAGATTTGATCAAGCATATACTGGATACGAATCCGGAAACTCGCTATAGCTTTGAAGAAATTATGACGCATCCGTGGTTTCAGCAAATAGCACCGGAAATAAACATCTCTGAAGGATCAGATCCTTCTAAGGAAATACAGGTTGATCCAGTTATCCTTGCAAAATCTCAAGAGCTCGGCCTTGACGCTGAAATTATGAAGGAAGATGTAATCAGTAACAAGCATAATCATTACACGACCACGTAAATTCTTTATTCAATAAATCTTCCAATGCTATACATAGATACTATTTGCTCTCCAAGAAATTGATGAGAGAGGGCCGTCAGTCTACTCAAGAGGCTGGAGCAAGTTTACCTCCAAAAAATGATAAAATTCCTGAGGCTTTCACTGATCATCATCCCCATCGCAGAGCAAACACTCTCCCATTCAGCAATGTTCTTCCAGAAAGGTTAGCCACTGACCCTACGGAATTGAAGCAAAAAGACAGTCTACATGAAATGTCGCAAATTTATTTTGAAAAAGAGAATAGTGCATCAAAAAAGTATCTAAGCTTACTATTTGGAGGATTAATTTTTCGATAGCAAAGGGGAAAGCACCGGCGCGTCTTATTCAATTGACCCCGAAATACCTTCTACAAAAATTACTCAAATCAAGCCCAAATCCAGTGAAACAAGCGAGGGTAAAATACACTAATTTGTTTAGGAATGGTCAAACTAATCGATCATGAGTAGCACAATCAAAGAAGAATGATAATTTTGTTGAGGGAATTCTAACTCACAGTGATGCCTCTTCAAAAGAATCAAAAATAGATGACTTGCCACTCAAAGAATCAATGAAAGTTTCAAAGGGAGCAGTTGTCGAGCCTTTGACAAATACACAACAGAAATCTTCAACCAAGGAAAAATCAATATTAGCCCAGCAAGAGACGCCTCCATCATCCTGGAGAAGAGTAAGGACTCGCAGCCACAATGATTATGAATTGAAACTACAGTTGTGAGTGCTTTTTTCCCTTCCTCGTTTCCTAACAAATGTATGTATAGCAATAAACTTCTCGCTGCAAGTCCAAAGCAGCCTATCAAAGCCGAAACTAAAAGAAAAGAATATAAAACTCTCCTGACTCAACAAAGAGCTCTCACAGAAGGTGAAGATACAATGCCTTTGATCCAGAAAGGCGTTAATCCTTCAATTGGAACTCGTTCGAGCCTCGAAGCAGACATTTTCGCAGACTATCTAAGTACGATAAAAAGAGGAATTATGGGTAGCGGGCTGAAAACTGCAACCCCAAAGCGTAATTAAATTACAGAAATGCCTAAAAAAACCTTCATTAGCGAAAAAAACGATGTCGATTTTTGTCTCGCCTCGAGAAACAAAAGATTTGTCGTTAAATAGTAACAAGGTATCACCAAGGACACCAAGCTCGAATTACACCTTCACTCAGTCGTCATTAAATCCCACGCAGTAACTAAAGTACTTGTCTTACCTTGACAATTCATCTCCAGGCGGACATATCGAAATGAGGGCCAAGAACCTTTGAAAAGTCCCAGAAGTCAAAAAAAATCTCCTAGAGTAGACCCTACGCCTCAGCATTCAAGGCGAGGTAGCGTCGCTATGGTAAACAACACACTGAAGGCGTTTTTTACTCCAAGAGGCAGCAATTCAAATATTGCTGTTTTTTCTCCTCTGGCTCAGAAACAAAGCGCTAACCCACTTACGAAAAAAGTTAGAAACTCGGTTGACTTTGGTCCTAACCTCTCTCGTATCGTGAATGTTCCCCAGAATATTGCAACACGAACTGAGTCGATGAAAAATAGTAGCATAAGACTTCTGTAACAGCCATTTTACCAAAAAAAATTACTAGAAATCAAAGTGTATAAGGGCCCATTCAATTTGAATGGCTTGTCACCAAAACCGGCAAAAGAAATTCGCAATGAGATTTTAAAAGTAATGGAGAGCCTGAGAATCAAATTTGATCAGGTAAATTTCATTGGAAGCCATCGTTATATTTTTAAATGCGATTCAATTAGCTGACAGACTACTGGTTTAAATGCGAGAAAGATTTTGTGAAGTTCGAACTTGAGATACTAGCAGTTGCTTCTTTGAAGGGAGTGCACATGGTAAAGCTAACCAAAATACAAGGCGACATTGCGAAATACAACAAACTAAACGCACTAATACATGGGATGATCGCACTCTAAGCTTCCTTTGGTAGGCTAATATTTGTTTTATAATAATCATGGCAAGATATCTACTAACTTGTTTGTACTTTTTATTGATTTTGTTGCTCAATTGGCTCTGTTTTGTATATTTCAATATGTAGTAAGTCGTATTTCATATCCAATTCTTTTTGATAATTCACAGAAATCACTTCTTTTTCGAACTGCTTTGAGTTTAGAGCAACTTTTCCAAGAGACTTGGGGAAGTATAGTACCGACTTATCTTTCTTTACAAATTGATATTCACTATGACTTAGTAGCGATTTGATGCAGACAAAAAATTTAACACTTCTTGTCTGAAATCAAAAGTACCATACTAGTAAATAATTAAATTTTCTGGTCACTGATTACTCCTGTTTAGTGGATAGATTGAGAATAGTATATCTTCTTGAAAGAGTTTTTGATCCTCGAACGGAAAAATTCGAAAATTTGGGCTCATTTAGGTATTAATTTCTGTTATTGGCTTTATTCATTCTTATAATTATCAAATACTCAAGATAACCAATATCATTCGATGTACTTATTTTGATAACTGTATTTCTTCAATACCTCAATTTAAAAATACCAATTCCATCATTTAACCTCATATTATTCATTGTACGCAATTGGATTCTAGAGTTTCAATTTCTTTTTTATTATATCTTGACCAAATAGCTACCAATTACTTTTGGGAATCAGATTATTTAAGATTTTCTTTCAAAAATCCATTATAAATTAAATTCTGATGGAGTTCAAATCACTGAGAAAGTCAGAACTTCTTTATTTGATGTAGAAAATATTCAAAAAAAATAATCTCCCTAATGCGACACCTCATCCCTAAATTTTCTCATTTTAATTGAAGGTTCAGAAAAGAGAAGGCAGCAAGAATTTTGGATGTTAAGATATGATTTAAGCAAATTCGCAAAGGAGAAGGGAAAGGTCTTAATGTGGGGTGCTAAACCATGTTTTTTTTGGAATCATATTCTGACTTTTATTCAATAAAACAAAAAGTATTTAATATATCTCTTCAATCGAACAAACTGGACTATATATTTTCCAAATGTTTGCTGCACATCCGTCTGCTAATTAATCAATCAACTCGTCACCAGCTAAAAATATTGATTTAATGTCTTCCGCTTGATATAATTTAAGCTTACGTTCAAGAAGGCCTTTATCATCTCTGTGCTTTCTCTCTTTGAACTTATGCTGCATAACAGTGTGACTGAGGACACCAATACGAAGATCCATGCTTGTAATTTCATTCTAGCGAGATTATGAGTGTTCCGAATATTATTGTTAAAAAAATTACCTTCAAATTCTGAATAGCAAGCTTGATTTTTTGGACAGGTGAGGAGTCTGTAACGCTGTTACCATGTTCGCTAGTTTTTGCCTATCACTCCTGTTAGAGAGAAAATTTCAACGATTTAATGATTACCATGACTTGTTCGTATCTCTCAGTGAGCTGCTTGTACTGCTCGCTCATATCCTTGACGATTTTGTTCAAATCATTGTATTTTGCTGCAATCGTCTTCAATTCTTCAGCTTTTGCTTTGTACTCGGTACCCTATTTGTTTTTTTTTAAGTAAATCCTCTTGCGGAAGAAGCTTGGGTTTACCAGCTCGTTCATATTGTAGTTGATATTTTTTTCTCTCTTTCCAATCTTCTCCAAGACTTTTCCGAGCGATTCAGAGTGCTTCTCGAGTCTTGTTCTTGCCTCAGGCAAAAGTTTCTTAATAGTATCATCATATTGACGAGCTTGTTCGATGTGACTTCTCCATTCTCGAGGCTCATTTTGAACGGAAATTTTCAATTTCGATGAAACACGTTCCACCTCAATGAGCCACTCCTTCGCATCGATATTCGATTCGACAATAGCACGGTCTTCAGGAATAATATTCCTTTAATAAATGTTATAACTTTGTTAATAATTAAGTCTCTTTACTCAGCAGCCAGGTTTTGTCCTTCGTCATCATCGATGCCATCCTCAGGAGCTTCGATGTTCTCAGCCAAATCGAGGTTCTGATCACCTTGCTCGTCTTGCTCGGGCTCTTCATCGACTCTTTGAGATTAAATCAGCATTTGATAACAGGGTGTGAGAAATACCTGGAGACTTTATCGAATCGAGGGGCCTTGAATGAGAATTTCTTCACTTTCAAAGCGCGGTTTACTAATTGCAGGAGAACATAGCAGACTTGCTCACCGGAACCCTAAAATGAGCCGAAAGGGATAAAAAATTGAAGATATTGTTCGTTTCTTACTGATTTAAGCTTAATAGGTGGGAAGTCCACGTCAAGTCCTAGCTTCTTGCATTCCGATTCTATAATTTATCTGTCAATACATGAAAAGTTGAACTGGAGCATACGAATTGTGTTGCAAATCGTCATCGGATCGTCGTATTTGGTAACTTCGTTGGAGCTTGCCTCATTCACTTGCAAGAGCCATTTTACAAGGCTAGAGTGTTTGGTTATGAAACGAAAAAAAATCAAATTTTTTTACGTCTTGAAGTATTCAAACTGTTCATTGGGTTTCGTTTGTACAGCAAAATATGCTCTGTTCAATGGACGATGTCCTCTAAAGGTTTATGAAGGGGGAAAGATTTAAATTTTGAAGAGGTGAGAGTGCTACTTATTTGAAAGAAAGTCACGTTCGTAATTGAGAAGCTTCAACTTCTCAACGACTTCTTCGCACATCGCTGAAACGTCTTCACCAACCTAGAAGCAGGAGGTGACTTGGTAGAAGGATAGGATATCGAACCTGTCTTTGATCGTCTTCTTCAGCCATTATGTCTGTCGAACTTCTTTAGAAATTTTGAATTAATTGAATTTTTGAACTATTAAAATAATTGAAAAATAAGTTTCATTGTCTAAAGTATCTGAGTGCATATGTACTACAACTCTCGGCACTACCTATTTGATCCTATACAGCAGTCCGCTGTTCGACGAGAATCACAGTTCATTTTCTTAGACAGGGCCTTGAAATGCTACAGCTAGTCCAGAGTATGCCTCCATATTTATTCGCATCTGCAGTGTTGGGAGAATTGTCTTGACAAATTTCTATATGCAATGAAACATGATGTACCTACATTTGAAAGACTTCTTCTCTCAGGTATCTGCGAGAAAAAAAGTGCTAATATCGTAATTTTACATCAGAAGGATATACTGATAACTGAAGAAAATTTTTTCGAAACGTTTTCTAAAGCAACAAGACGATATGTGTATAAATAGCTCCAACAACTTCCTGAAAAAAGCGGAGGCTGGAACTTATATACATATACTTATCCAATTTATATAATCATTGGATGACAAGAAAGTTGTTATTACAATCACTGACAATTTGAAAAATTGTCGAAATACACAAAGTTTTACTATTGGCAAAAAGCTCCATCATTACCAGTTTCAACTTCGCAATCACTTCAATTCTAACTCCTTACTACCGATGCGATGGTATCGAGCTTGTAAGTAGTATGCTCGCCAACGCTTGAGAGGCTAATTTTCTGTGAATCATTTTAGAAGCCGGATTCAACAACCTTTGAGTTGACGCTGAATATTGCTGGTTGATTCCTTTATGTAAGTTTCCGAGGCTTTTTGCTCTTCCGATTCGGATGGAACTTCGGTCAGTGAGACGATTCGCCTCAAGAACTATTTTTTGCATATCAGAAATAGCCTTACCTCCTCCTCGGTACATCGCAGTACCAGTAGATATCTCCATTCCAGGCAATTTGTTTGATAGTGTCTGTTGATTCTGCATTCGATGAATGTATTGAGGCTTGTTTTCTATTAGTTGAGCCAGTCCAAGTATGTCATCGAGGCTGTCCCGATACCTCTTTTTTATTGGCTGAGTCTTTAAATCTTGATTCAGCTCTATACCCAATCCCCCGTCTTTGAGCAGCGGTGACTTCGTGCCCTCGTTGTTATCTGGTAGAGTACCTTCCATCTGGATTGGAGTAATAGGAAGAGTACCCAATGGAGAGTGATTTTCGTGTTTTTGTAACAATAATGGCGATTTTCCACCACTAGTATCCTTTTCCAGTCCCAGCAAGACAGGCCGAGCATTATACTGCTGAGTCCTTTGATCATCGTGAGTCAACAGGTGCTTTTTATTTATTCGTACACTTTCTCCATCAAATAATTCACTCATTTGAGAGAAATGAGCAGCAGTATTTTGCTCATTCATACTGTTTAATATGATGCTAGCATTTTGCGATTGTCCTTCAGGGTATTTCTTCCCCTTGCTCCCCCTGGGAAGCACGACTAAGGACTTTGTTTTTGAATACGCTGACTGGTCCTTTGTTGATGCCTGAATCTGGGAAGACGAGGGACTCATCTTATTCATCTTCTCATGAAACTTTCGAAGTCTTGCGTTTTTTAGGAATTGGCTATTTCGAGCAATCACAAACAATTTAAAGTCGCTGTTGCAAATAATTTTAGGCTCTTTCTTCTCTTTTACTTCTACTCCTCCTCTCGTCGTTGCGTTCAGTTTTTCTTGTGGAATCTCTACTGCAGACTGGTTTATTTGGAGTCCCGGAAGTGATTCTCTGTTAGAATGAGAAATGCCTGTAACGCCAAGTAATATTTGGTTATTTTCAGGTTGCTGTACAATATCAATGTTCTGCTCTGTTCTCTCAGCCTGCGGCTTTTCCCGACGTTTTGATGGCTCTACTTTGATTCCGATGGCTTTGCGAGCTTCATAGGTAGCTGGAAACGAACGGGTTTGAATTACACGGGCCATGCGGTTTCTGGCTTGTTCTTTTTCGTATTCACTGAGAATTTCATAGGTGTGCCCCTCAGCTAACAATCTTTCATCATTAGCTTGAATTTTACTCTTTGTCGTTGAAATATTTTCTTGGATTTGAGCCCTCCAATTCCTCGGACCATATTCTTCAGCAATGAGTTTTAATATTTCTTCAGGTCTCCTCGCGTTATCCAAAAATGTCTAAAAATTGTAAGATTCATTAGGAAATTTATATCGATAAAGGATTTCGTACTTTATAGCTCAGCTTCAGAACTACTGCCCTCTGGCTTATAACTGTAGCCGTATGCTCTCTGCGTTCTGGTTCAGGCTCTATCTCAGGATCTATGCGTCGAGGCTCAGGTTTCATTTCTAACTCTCCAACTGAACTGCCGGCTCCAACAACCGCGAGTTTTAAGATTCGATTTTGATTAAATCTTTTTCCCCATGTTGGATTAATGTTTTTGTATTGCAAGCGCTCAAAGTATCGCCCTTCAAATGCAGGCGAACACATGTAGTCTTTGTCTTCAACGATATTCTCAATAGCGACTTTTTTGGAAAGCTATGCAAAATTTATATCAAAGATGGTTTCTGGGAATGATCTACTTCAATATCGCCTTCTTGAATGAAGAAGATGTCTGTTGCTGGATCACCTTCGCGAAATAGATGCTGACCCCTTATTAGTTCAATAGGGGTGAGATGTCGTAATATTGCCAGGACATTGGCTTGCAACCAATCGCTTGTAAGCGCGTTTTTCTTAAAAAAGGCAAGTATCTCTTCATTTTTCTTCTTATGGTACTCAGCTAAAAGAGATGTACCTTAAAACAGAGTAAACCTGACAAAATTACCCAAGATAGTGTTATAGGTTATTGCTCGCAGAACCGCCATATGGCAATCTTCTCGGCAGAGGATCGTAGCCGTTCTAAAAGTGAATTTGAGGTGACTTGAAGGAAAATCAACTCGAAAATGTACCTCGGGATAGATTTCTCAAGGGCGATCTCTCCGAAATAATTCGGACTTTCCAAGGTAGCGACATGAGTATATCTCGAATAGTGAGTTTTAAGCTTTTTGTCAGAGATAAATGGTTCCTCTTCTTCATTATGAAGCGAGCTTTTTGAACTAGTCGGTTGGATCTCCATTGAATTTCTTTGGTTTCTCTTACTTGAAGACCTTCTTGGATCTAGGCTGTGTCTTGTGGGAGTGAGTTTTGGCTGGTCCGAAAGCTCAGGGCGGAACGCGCTCTTGCGAGTCTCGACAGCAGGCGGTGCATCAACAGATTGAGTCTTCTGCAGTGCTCTTTTGACTACATGAGCTAAAGCTCTATGACGACCCCGAGTACTCGAAGCATCGGAAATCGTATCCATGATTTTCTCTTGAAAATTGAAGACAGCAGGACTGTTTTTCTCTGAGATTCTCTCTGGTGAGCCTGAATCTGCCATTGAGGTCTGTAATTCATTATTGACCATCACCGGACTCGCATTCTCTAAGGCTGGAGAGTTCTGAAGTGGCTGATATTGGTCTTTTCTGGAGTTATTTGGTGAAGAATTGATATCAATGCTGCCTCGTGTTTCCACTTTTAGACCTGAGCTGGGGCTAACGAATCTTTCTGGCAACTGCATTGATTTCCTTGGCGTTGGTAGCGTCCCTGGGGTGGATTGAATCGAGTTACGCGGCTCATTTCTGTTTTTTATGAGAACGAAGACTGAACCTTTAAGTAACATGAAAAAATGCCTTCCCAAATCTCCGGCATGAAATACAAAATCTCCTTTCTTGTAGAATTTGAAAGTTAACTCCCTCATAACTTCCATTTTTGTATCATGCTCTAAATTTTTTTCAAATTCCTGGAAATAAGAGATTGATAGCAAACAGGCATTCAAAAATTCAAGTTCTTCCTGGGTACGCTCTGCAGAACCTTTCAAGAGGATAGTGGTGATTCTCTGATAATGAGATTGTTAGACTGTTCAATAAAGAGAGAAATTACCTCTAGATTTTGCGGGTCTTTTAATGAAAAGAGGGGATTAAGCTTGGGTTGCTCTTCTTCTTCGGTATCTGGAGGCGTGGAGTCATTGGCTTTTTTGTCTGGAGTGCTTTCCATGTGATAAGTTGACAGGCTTATTGTTTAATAAACTGTCTTGAGGTAAGCCGTGAGTATTTTATTGAAGTTATATTTTATTTTGCAATAAAGGTGAGGTGAATGTGTTAGAGATCTGACTGAAAGGAATTGAGTGGGTGAAATGGAAAAAAAATCAGTTTAGCAAATAGATTGACAGGGCTGATTCTAAAGAAAGGGTCTTTGAATTATTGGCATAAGAATTTCATAGACCGTGGGATGTTTCAATGAATTTGATAATCTTATCTCAGAAAAATACATCGATTCGCACTTGAAAGAATTGCCCATCATTTTGTTTAGGTACTTTGATGATTAATAATAGAAAAGATGTCCTTGACACATAGATATTGTCAATGATGAATGCTCAAGTTTATCTAACAAATTTCTCAGATGAGTATGAATTTGTCCTTAAAGTCAGCATTGAAAAATTTTGGTATTTTCACAAGAGTTAAGGTGGTGGTGATAATGCTCTTCACTGAATTTTTATTAGAAAATTCATAATCGGTCTCATCCTTTTCATCACCTCAAATCTATGATTGAAAATGTACCCAAAGTCAAGTTTACCCACCATTTACAAGTAGCAGCACCCGCCAATCAGTACAAAATTATGAAATAAAGTCTTCAGCTTAGTAATTTCGAAGAGAATTTTTCCTCATTCCAACGGAATCAGTAGTCAGCAGATTTTCTCTTTTCCAAAGTATAGTAGTTAAATTTTAAATTATCAAACTAACCCGAGCATTGCTCTTCCTCTAAAATTTGCTTTAAGTAGCCGACCGCCCAGGAAAAACCCTCTCTAGTTCAAGGAGATTTCTCAAACTTCTGTCAGTCACAATATCAAATCCATTTGTCATTAGCTTCTCCCAAACGACGACCCTCCGCATTTTTATTTTTTTTTTTAAAATACCAGCAACTGACTATCCAGGATAAATTTATTTGAATTTAATTTTTCACTCCATTAGCGTTGCAAGGTTCACCCTGTAATTCACATGAAATCACGACAAACGAAGCTTCCAGATAGATCACGTACAGCCTTTTCCTTTCAATATATAACCTTTTGATCATCAGTAAGCAAGTTGACACAACAAATGAAAAGAACTTACGGGCTTGAAATTCAAAAGAAGCAGCCGAATATCCAAAAGAAACAGACTTCTCTTAACCAATCTTCTACATCAGCAACTCAGGATATCCCATCGAAAAATTTATCTATAACTAAGCCCTCACCACGATTGCAAAGAGCAATAGAGCATGAGCGACTCAACGGGATGCCTCTAATAACTTCTGACCCTTTGGAGACTCTCGAAACGGAAGAAGTAATGAACTCTTCGCTGGGAAGCGTCGGATCGGATAATTTTCCGCCAATCCAACTCGCAACCTGGAACCAAAATTTCAAAACTCTTTCGACTGTTCAAGCCGAAAGCGGAAGGCAAGCCACGCTGAATTCTTACAGACTTCACGCTCGCAGTGAGTGCCAAAGGCCTCCAATGCTCGACTCTCGAACTTTTGATGTAAACATGGGAAAAATAACGCATTTCTTAATGGTTGATTGATTTAGGATGAGACAGATCGCATTGAAAACGAGTCTGCTGAGTTAGAAAAGATTCTTCAAAACACTACTACTGACCGGCTTGAAACCGAAGTCCAACAGCAGCCTCAGGAAAGACGTCAAACGTCAACGAAACCAACAGTTTTGCTCGAAAAATTTATCAAAAATGCAAAGAAATCACAGCACTCGATGCAATTTTCCGACATGAAAAGCGACCCAAAGAACGAGAGCACAGACATTTGCAATATCTATAAAAAACTCAACCAGTCTGAGCTGCCAACTGAATCCAAAGAAAATCCCTCGCTGACGCTATTCGAAGCTCCGTTGTCCTCCAAACGATACTCTAACCGCTCCCACAATCAGAGATCACAAGAGACTTTTGAACATGGACATGAAACAACAGCTAGTGTCTCGTTTAATTCGACTCAGACTAATCTACTGCTGAATCAAAAGCCTGGATCCTCTTTAAATCGCTCTGGGCTGCTGAAAAAGACTTCCAGCACTGCTACTGCGCCCACGCCTAAGCACATGAGAGAAAAGAATAAGAGTAGTGATAAAATAATAATCAAAAACAAACTAATGTCTGAGAACAGCACTCGTTTGTCAGCCAATCGCTCTGAAGCTTCAACTCATGTCCTCGAACCATTGGACCAAAATAAACAGCGCTTCAGTGGTGGTTATGTACCAGTAAAAGAGCTTATAAGCACCTCGAACACCAATGTAGGCCAGAAGAGTGCCTCTACGAAGAGTAAGAGCCCCTTAACTCGAACTTCTAATCAATCACAATCTCAATCCCAAAAGCAAAAGGAAGCGTCAAAGGCGCTGCCACCTTCAAAGAGAGACTCGGCGAATCCTCCTAGTAAAAATTTGGATCTCCGAGGCCGGAAAAATCTTTCGTTGAGTATTATGCACGATAAGAGCCAACAATTGAATTCACGAAATCACACAAGGAGCAATTCGAGAGCCGAGAGTCGTGCGGTGACTCCGTCGTTGCCGAATACCGGCCTCACGGTTGGAAAATCGAACCCTGGGAGTGCTCTACCTACTAAGAATGCCACTAGTAACCCAACTCCGGTAGATGCTAAAACCAGCAATAATGCCCAGATCGCGCCTAAAGATGAATATTTAAATTTTTCGTTTGTAAGAACTCTTGGGTTTGAACCTTTACAGGAGGAGGACATTGTGAAGGTGGTTGTGCCTTCCAACAAGAGTCAGTTTAGTTATCATCCAACATACTTTAAACCGATATCAGATAACAGGATGTCGCAGTTCTTAAATTGCATGGCAACTAATAGATAACCTGGGATGTACCTAAAGAATTAAAATCTAATTTAGCTCTTGAGCTAGGGATCATGGCCGCCCTGTTCAAATAAGGTTGTGTATAATTTTCCACATAATTGTGAAGTAAAACGTTTCATATTCATATATAATTGCACATTATTCATAAAGAAAACTTAAACATGAGCTGTTTTCCAAATAACTGAGAGGACTTTCAGCGACGTGACTATGAAGGGATAAGAATTAGAGCTATTAGCGGTTAGGATTGAGATACGCTTATGTAGGAAGGAGATAATTCGCGGCCTGTCGTGGCAGTGACGTGAGATGTATTTAAATAGGAATTTTGCTTTCTTCTGTCAACAGATTCGTTTGCGATTTCGAGGAATTTCGATTCGTCAAGGAACTTATCAGCAGTTGTACTATCGCCAAACACAAATTCTCTCATATCAGGTATCTGGCTCTGGAGATATCATGTATAATAAGAAGAAGGTTGAGGTCATAAGTGCTTACAGTATTAAGATTTTCGAATTCTTTCCTTTGCATCTGATCCAAGAGAAGTCCTGCAGTCATAACAGCTTTTTCATCCCTCTTCTTAGCGATATACATCATCATGCGGTTAACATCATCTTCCAAAGTTGCTAGAGTAATTAATAGAATATTACTCTGCTGCATTGATTTAATTTTATACCTAAGCAAGAATCCAAATTTCCTTCATGCACTGAGAACGCCTCGAGTGTCTCAGGGCGCTTTCCAGCGAATTTGGTTTCGCTTAGAATGTTGTAGAAAGTCTGAGTTTACAAAGATTAACTTTCAACCCAATTCGAATTAATAATTACCTCCACCGGCTGTCTCAACCCATCAATCTCACGCTTCAAGCTCTCAATCATATTATCTCTTTGAAAGAAAGAAAATATTAATAAACTCGGGTTCTTCCTCACAAAAATACTTCGTAGCGATTAACTCTTTCAGTCGGTTCCTTTGCTTCTCCTCTTCTGGTGTACTCTCAGCTTGAACCCTCACTACATCAAGCTCTTTCTAATAGAAATTATCTCTAAAGTGCACTATACAATAGGCTCACCTCTAGCTCAGCCAACTCTTCCTGAAGATTTTTGATCTCCGTATCAAGATTATCGCTGGTTTGTGTGAGAATGTTGACGTAGTTATAAAGCGAATAGTTCTGCTCTTCTGACTTTATGAAAGTGTTCATTATTTCTTCAACGTCTTGGATTCCACTCGTCTCTTTCAAAATCTGGAATGCTTCATCGACGATTTTTATATGCTTCATATAATCATCGATTATTTTAACTTTCTCTTTATTGTTCTAACACATAACATCAAGGAAATTAAGTGAACTTCCTTTAGTAATAATTACCAGTATAACTCTCTGAAGCTTCCTTTTTAACCCTTCCTGAGTATCAATAAAATCGCCTCCTTCAGGAACAGCCGCGACCGAGCGATTGAAGTTGTTTATTTTTCTCTTCTCCTCTTTTAACTCTACTTGCAGCCCTTCGAATTTATTCAAATACTCCTCTTGCTGCTCGTCATTCTTAGTCCTCAAGCGAATTATCTGAGATTGCAGTTCATCTGGTAAATAAGAAAACAAAAAAGAATTAGCTGCCCCGTACAGTCCTCAGCACTTACCTGCCATTTTATTGGCTATATTTGCTTTGACTGTAGATTCTTTCAGATCAAGATTCATTTTCTCAAGCGCATTTTCCATCTGTTGATGGACGCGGTAAAAAGCTTGTCTATCTCTTCGAAGTAAATCGATTTTATCTCGCATTTTCGCGTTTTCAGATTGGACTTGATTGTGTCGCAAAGTGATCTTGACTCTTCGTGAGCAAATTTTGCAAGAGAAATCTTTATTCCTACCTGATTGTACTCTCTTTCGAGAATACCGAGTTTGGAGAGCAGCCTCGCGTTTTCCCCTTTAGACGGGCTTTTCATGATCTTAATCCTCTCAGCACGCTCTTTCCATTCTTTATAAACCATCTGATGAGCTTCATTAATTCCATAGAGCCGGCTTAAGGAGTTGTTAGGCCAAATGAACGGAGTGTAGAAATACCGTTTTTCTTGTTCAAGTTGCCGGGTAAAGTTATCGACGTCTCTTTGGAGAGAATGGAGCATGCTTTCACTGAGGTTTCTCCTTTGTTCTCCTCCAACTGAAACTGATCTTTGATGTCTGGATCCAGTTGAACTGAACATTTAACTTGAGTCCTCGATAAAATGTATAGTAAATTTTATTTAAGTGTGTAGCATTTATGAGCTGCTGTTGCAAATTAATCACATGATATGGATCTTTAGAATCTTCTTCATTTCATCTAAATTGCTTTTCTTCACTGAAGCCTTCTCAATCGTAAGAAATCATGGTGTATTTTGAATATTTGACGAATTTCACGAAAGATATTATCAGCTAACTCTTCTTTTTGCCAATAATAATAAGCATGGTGGAGAAAATAACTCTGAAAATAATGAAACAGACGATTATGCACAGAGCAATAGATGCTTTGCTTTACAACTAAAATATTTCATCTCAAGCATACTCAGATGAAATTCATATCAACTCATTTGTATACAAATTCAGAGCACTAAATGTCACTAACGATTCTAATGATCAAAGAGAAGACCCTTCAAAGTGTGAGGGAAAGGAGATTCCTCTTGCGAAATCGCTACTCTTTGCTGAAATGATCCAGTATTAGCAAGGCGCTTAATAGTAAAAATCGTAATACCTTTGTTTTCTTTGCTTTGGCTATCTTATTGGCGATCATGCTTTTTCGGTCAAGACCCAAAAAGTCGTTCAATTCGAAAGGATTGGCCTGATAATGTAACAGTTATGATCTGCAATAATCAATCATTAGCTTACAGTAGGAAAGTCCTCAAATGCTCCGCTGAGTTCTCTGATTTCGCTGCAATAGTGGCTAAAAGACAATAAGAATAACTTCTTGCATAAGCAAGCTACTTTTTGAGACTCTTCAACTCCCAAAGCTTACTCGAGAGAGCCTTGGTGAATTTAGGGTCGCTGACATCTGCTTGATAAGGATCTTTCACACTTTCAGTAGTTTTTGGTTCTTGAATCATTCCTTCACAAACAGGATCTCTGTATATAGTAAATTCATCAAATACGTAGAACATCAGGAATATGTACTTTTTCAGCATATTGAAGATCAGGGCTTCGAACCAAAGGATGTCTTCCACTGGTGCCTTGTAGCATAGTCTCGCAAATAGCTAATTGAGTTGAAAAATTCAGTTTTTGTGATTGGAAAAAAAAGTATTACTTTGATAAAGCTGGCGCTAATTGTCGCACCAACTCTGCTTGAGCGGAAAGAATTCTCGAGCAGTTTGAAAAACTTTTCTTTTGAGGTACTTTTGAAAAGGGTAGGCTCATTGGCATGAAGCTCGTTGCTGATAATTTTATATAACTTGTCGTAATAGCCCGGGTATTCGAATGAATGCTTCACAATCAGGAAGAACAGGTTGCTCAAAGACCAAATACCCACGTCAGTCAATGGATCTTTCTCAAAGTGATTCTGAAAAAGATTAGTCAGCTCTCTTTCAACTAAATAAGCTTACCAACAGGAAATTTGCAAGAATCAGTGGTCTTTTGATGTTTGGAAAGACCTTTTTGCTAAGTTTTTGCAGGAAGAGCAGTAGAAGATCTTTATCCAGCGACTTGGATCCGATTAATTGTTTAATACAGTCTTCCACAGCTAAAATATTTTTCAATAAATACCTTTCAAAACAAACCGCTAATTACCTTGCTTGCATCGATCGATATAAGGGTCTGTTGATGTCAATGCCTTCATTCTTTTGGTTCTTAAAAATTTGCTCTGTTTCTCTTGAGGCTGCTTCTCTTCTTCGACTGGTCTCTCCGCCCTTTAACATAACCAATGCTTTAATTCTGCCATAAGATAACAAATTTTACTTCTCATTCTCTGTAAAGAAAAGCGACATGCTGCTAATTTCCTCATCAATTGATGGCAAAAGGTCTATCAAATGCAAAATTCCGCGGCAATATTTTTCTTCAGAGATTTCAGTAGTATTGAACACCAGGTTCAGTGTGTTGAAATAAACTTCCAAAAAGTCCTTATAATTTTGAATATAGTCCGTCAATGCCGCGTAGAGCCCTTTTTCGTCTTGCTCCAGGAGAATTTCTGCGACTTGTCTTAGGACGGTATCCTCATAGAGTTTCGGGGCATCTATCGTGGTTACTTTCAAGAATGACTTGATACGGTAGCAAGAAAGCTCGATTAATAGTTTAATGCTATGCATTCTGAGGGCCTCATCGGTTTGCTTTGTCATGACAAATGATTTGAGGAGATCGATAAATGCATTGAGTTTTTTTGAGACAAATTGCTGGCATTCCTTAACGCTTTTCTTCTCTTCAAGGCGGACGTCAAGAGTCGTAAGGTCATCGAATACCAAAAGACGGTCCTTTAAGATAAGGAATTTGAAAGATTTGCGCAATTGGTCTATCGCTTCGACGCGTTCTTCGAGTCCTTTTTGATCCTTTGATTATAAGAGATGAGAACGAGAACGTGGGAATTACCAGAACGGCCTGAAGGTACTTTGAAAGGTTCTTGATAACCTGCGAGCTCTGTGACATATTTGCAATAAATTTCCTAAATTTGGATATCTAACCTAAATAAACTGATACGGAAAGACAATGCTTAATTAGTTAAATAAGCAACTTCAAGCCGAATCCCAGTGTAATTTCTAATTATGTCGTGCTAGGGGTCATGCTGCTAATTTTCTACTTATTGAAAGAGAAAACGTGGTTGGCGTCGGCTGCTTAAAAAAAAAAAGCCATTACAAAATGCAAAACTTACTTTGAAATGCGATTACATAAATAAAAATATAATTAGCTGGAAATATATCCAATTTGACACAACTAATAAATGGAAGTCGTTTGAAAAAAAGCCAGATCTGTTCGAATTTAACGTTTCATGAGATGTTGGATTTCCTGAAGGGTTTGCAGATAAATATTCTTCGCAAACGAAAGCCTTGCCATCAGTGTTCGCATCTCCACTTGTTTGTCTGAGTTATTAAAACTAAATCCTTGCAGTTTTGAGTTCATTCCAGACATCATCATCGGGTTCAATTCATCGAACTGAGCGAATTTTTTCTCCAAACTACTGATTCTCTGGAAACCCAAGTCTTCGCGAGGGTAGGCGTCATATCGTTGGCCGATAGCGCCACTAAAATCTACATAAGGGGCGTTTTGACTTTGATAGCCATACGCTTGAGCATTGGAGTTTGGAATTGAATTATATTCTTGCTGAGCGCCATAGCATGGGGTTTGATTGAATTGATTTGGATACATGATTTCTGGATGTCCTATGAATTCGCTTGGATATCCGCACATATTTTGGAAATTGGGGGTTTCCTGCGCTACTTTGATTTGGTTCTGCTCGACTTGATGGTTCATTTCGTTGTGAAGGAAGACAGGCGCAGCGTTATAAAAACCTACTTGATTCTGAGGATAGGCAGACTGCTCAGCAGTATTTAAGGAATTATCAGTTAATTCATAAGAGCAGTCCCGGCTGGTCTTTTTCGCGTCATCATCCAAGTAATTTTTAAATTTACTGTGGAATCTATTTTTTACCATCGACTCGGTCCTTCCTGGCAGATTTTTTGAAATATCGCACCACTTCCTTCCATGAATTTTGAAAAGTTCAAAGAGCTTGCTGTCTTCTTCGTCAGTCCATTTTCCTCGAGTGATCGTTGGGTTCAAATTATTCCAGTAGCGGTCGCGAATTTGCTTGCCGCTGCGGGATTTGCCCATCCTTTCGGAAATCAAAGCCCAATTAAGGCCATGCAACTTGATGAGTTCGATCAATCGCTCATCCTCTTCCTTTGTCCATGTGCGTCTAGAGTAGGCAGTATCTTTTGAAGACTTGCTCGAAAGTTCTTTGGAAATTTTTTTCGATCTAAGTCCTAACCCTTTTTTCAATATTTTCTCGCTTTTTTGAGTGTCTTCGCTTGAAGCCTCAGCAAGTTCCGCTGCTTGAGTCTCAGACACATTCGTTTTTTGTTGTTTTCCTTGTTTTTCAGATTCATTTTTTAAGAAATTTAGAGTCTCTTGGTTGTAATCGAAGTATAGCTGGGATTTGTCGTATTCAGCGTTGAGTTGGTCAGTGGTAGTCCCTATGAGATCAAAGAATCCGCTGTGCATTTTGGCAATTTCGTAGTTAAGGTGTTTTCAAGGAAATAAGATTTTGATTATTAATTGTAGAAAAAGAGCTTCAACTTATAAACTCGTCGAAATTAATTTTCATTAAAATTTATAAAGCCAGTGCATGTCGGATTTGAGATATAAATTATTTAATTGGTTATGGTTGAACTTCCAGTATCAGGGGGTTATTGAGCGATCCTCTTGAGAAATACCGCTTATTCAGGTTCTTTGAGGAGAGCTGTTTGCGATACAGCTTCAAAATTGATGATTTCAGGTGCTGAGAGGCTTGCAGCTTTGACTACAGATTTTGAATGGCAGATAAAATTTCAGTTATAAAAGCGAATCTGGATTTCGAAATTGCTACTGAAAACTGGCAGGTTGTTAGAATTTTAAACGAGCAGTGACTTAATTTCGAATTAATGTACCAAAAATTGATTCTAACTTCATTGGTTAATCTAAATTAATTGCCGATTTATAATTGGCTTGGGATTGGCAACGAGTCCAAATTAGAAATTTTTTCGGGACCACTCAATGGAATCTCTCTCTCAAAACGTTGCTGGATCGAATTCTCTTTCATTCAGAGCTAGCGAACCTCTACTGAGGACTCCGAGGGATCTATAATATGCCTTACTCGCACTCGTTTAGTTTTAGGAAGCAAGTGTTCGATCCAAATTTCGTTTTGAATTCCGACGCTCACCCGATTTATTTTAAGACAAGTAATTTCAAATCGTGGTTGAGATTAATATGGAATAAAGTATCAAATTAGATTAATGATAATTGACAATAATTCGAAACATCATTTAGAGCCTCTGCCCGAATTGTTTGAAAGTCTTAAGATCGGCGATTAAATTTTCCAGGCATACGCTAGAACGGCACCGAGCTCAGATCAACAGCCCCCACGAAATTTCTATGAGTTCACTGAGCAAAGGTTTTGAAAATGAAAAGCTGGAGCTCTAAGGTAAACTTGGAAAAATGCATTGAAAATAGTTGGAAAACTCTTGGAGGGTCTCTCGCAGTCAGAATTACCTGAAAAGAGCAAAAAATGTGAATTATCTTGAAAGTTTCCAAGGAATTTTGGATCAATCTAGTATTTTTCCATTCTCTCGTTTCCTAGTGTATATAGTAGGTTGTTAACATATGAAGCTCGCAAAATTCTCGAAAAAAAACGAAGGTGTGGTTAATGAAAAATCGTATGCAGTAGGCAGCTAATATCATTATTAATATTTGCTTTCAATTAGCTGGGAAATGTAGCGAGACGCACAATTTCACGATTGGCATATGAAAACTAAGGCAATAAGTCAGATTTCTAGTGCTCACGATTTTCTTTATCTATTTAAGAGGAAATTCAAGTAATTTCAAGTGATTCTTTGAAAATTGTTGTTAAAAGTGCAGCGGTAAGTCAGCTCTAAGGCTACAAAAATCAGAAACTCACAAATATTAACTACCTAACCATAAATATCTTAGCTATTTGCTTTGATTTTCATGCTGCAGGACCCGAAAACGTTAATTGATTATTTTGGATTTCAGTGAACAGATTATTTTGAATTAGAAACCGGGATAAACCAGTGAATTAAATTGCGAGTTTGGAATTCTGGATTTCGTTGATAAAGTTCACAGAGGCTGCTCACTCTGTTCGGCATTTTTGAATTCTTTCTTCTGAGCATACGACCTTTGCAATCCAAGTCAATGTCTTTACTCCTTCTTTAGGAAGCCTGCTGACGCTTGATTCTCTCTATCGAAAAAGTTTCCTTTGGAATCGCGCTGATATGAGTCTCACTCAGAAGTCCCTCATTTCCATCTTGCAGTATGTGCTCCTCTTCGTGTTTACGGAGAGAGAGCAAAAAAATTTTTTCAAACTATAGTTTTGAGTAGGCTTTCATAAGGGTTTGTTAGTTTCTTAAGCTCTGATTTGGTCATTCGTCAGAAACATCTTTAATTCGATAACCGTTATTCGAAAAAGCAAGCAACTCAATATGCTGAGCTGAATAAACAAGGCAAAATTTCCACTAAAAAGGCGGAGATCGAAGGCAAAGGAGTACGGGAAGAATGTGAAAGGTTCTCGAAGCAACCAGCGGAGGGTTTTCACCCAAATAGCAATAAATAAACGTATTCTACTAAAATAGAGCTCTTGCGACAATAACGCAGCGTTGAATTTGGGACAATTTGGATGTGATGCCAGAAGCGTGAAGAGAAGAAGCATTTCAATGCTAAAACGTATGAAATTCCGAGTTTCTCTCTATTTTTTGTCGATACAGCAAAGAAATTTCAGTCAACTGACAAGAGAACAATTTAAATGCAAGAAATTCTTCCCATTGGAGTCATCTGACCACGCACAATCATTGAATCACTGCGTCATCTGAATTCCTCAAATTTTTGTTTTCGAGAGAGATAAATATTCCACTTACCAATGATGTCACGCAAAGAGCTGAGGACTCAATTGGATAGTTGATTGTCTTCTACTACCAATAGCAGAGTTAGTTACAAACTTTTCGACACCCAATTGTAATTGAGAGGTTTATCGATTTCGTTTATGGCATCGCTTGAAGGATATGACGAGTTTCTGAATGAAATTTACTTCAAATTTCAAAAATTTCATGTTCTCTGAATGAAATTGACTTCAGCTTTCATGTTCCCTTATGGTGTTCTGAAAAAAACATTTGTTCGGAAAAATTTGTTTCTGATGAAGTTTGGGTCGGCTGTAATATACATAGAGAAAGGCCTTAAATTCAAACATAAATCATCTGAACTATAAAATAACAGTGAAGATTCACAACACAACTTCATGAATTTTTCTTAGAAACATGTAGCTTATAATTTCATGGTCAAAATCCTACCATTCATTCTTTATCATTGGCCTTGGCATGGATCACATGAGCTCTCCGTTTAATTTAATTTTCACATCCTTCATAAAATTCCTTTTGAAAAACTTCATGGCCTTACATTATCTCCTCAAATGTGTTTTTACTGGCACCTAGCACAGAACTCGAGTGAGAATATATTCTGGCAATAATTGTTTACTAGGATCTCTATGCTCCACAAAGAGACTTTGTTTTCTTGAATTCAATGCAGAATCGAGGTTTGGATCCGAAATAACATACTTGGCGTCCTTGATCTGAATTGAACTGAGACATTTTTTCATGGATCCTGAACTGAGTATTTCGGCGAGCGACGCCGATCGTTCGCCTCGAGGAGTGTTACTTCCACTCTTTTCGTGGTGTTTCTCAACATCTTTGATTCTCTTTATTGAAGACGCCAATGACTAAACAGTTGAATGACAAAATTTACTTTGGTAATGTTCAACAGTGGTCGTATATTTTCCAATCTATCCCATTCATTATCTAAGGCTGTTTGTCTATGACTCCTCTTGTCAGGGTCGATCGATCGATGGCTATGCCCTTCTTCGAACGATTTACTTTGGTGATGTGGATGTTGATGATGCTCTGGATCATCAAAGCAGCCATGAATATCCACTGTATTTCTTGACTTTATGCCTCTCATCTGTCCCTGCTACAAGTTTTCGTATGTTAAAAAATCGCGCTTTGATTTAACAATTACTGTATGATGCTGTGGTCTCTCATCTCGATGATCATAAGTGTGCCGGAATTGACCTTTCACCTCATTCGAAGGGGTTTTAAATCTCTGATACTCAATTCCTTCCTCTCTCAAATTCGCGAACGGGCTCTTAACCATGTTATCAATACCACCAAGCTCTCTAAATCTCGTTCTTTCATAAACATGTAAGAATCTGTTGGATGGAGTCAAAAGATACGATGCAGGTGGATATCTATTTGATGAAGGGTATCTCTCAGACTCACCCTGCTCTTGCTCCGTGCACGTTTTGAGGTAGCCGTTACTAATCTTATTTAGTCAAGATTTATATAGAAAAATTTACTCTGAAGGGCTTCCAAATGCTAAAAAGCGGACACTGGATCCCAGTTGATAACCATAGGGTCGAGAACTTCCCTGATGACTCGGGCTTCTGAAATGTTGACGATCTTGGACCTGACTCTCGGTCAGCGGATTTAGTATTTGTGAAGGGGAACCAATCGTCATTCTTCCTTTCGAAGTTGATCTGCTATGGCCCTATCAAATTGGATTCATTTAAATACTGCTGTTTTCAGCATAAATCTTTTGATACTTTCTGTTCTTGGATTAGCTTTTCTTTCAGTCCCTCCTTTTCTGCTTCCACTTTCTTGGCCCACTCGACATTTCTCTGGTAGAATTCATTAAAATCCCTCTTACTTCGGGTTGATTCCAGCTTTTGAATGTTTGGTGTAAACGTACAATCTTTCAACTCCGTTCGAATTAACTGAAAGCAGTAGAGTTGTGACTCAATACTTTCATGATTATTTTACCTCAGATTTGTCAAGCCGTTCTCGTTTTTTCCTCAAGAGTTCTTGGTTGCGGGATTCGAATGAGCTATCGACTTGGAAACTTTCTTTCTTTGTTACTTTCTGCGGTTGAGATGGTCTTCTGTCAATAAAAGTGAAAAAAATATTCAAACTACTGTGTAACATACTGTTGCTCTTCATTTTCTTTATTAGCTGTGCCGATTCCGCGTGATTCCAGCAATTGCTTCGCTAAAGCTTGAATTTTTTTGGGAGAAAGCTCAACCCGAGGGCTCTTATGTATAGATTGAAGCTGCTTTAACAATTCAGCAGCTCGCGCGTACTCTGCATCTTGCCTTGCTTTTATTTTGTCCCCTGGCGAAGCGGCTTTTTCTCTCTGAGAATACCTTTCTCGCGATGGAGACCCTCTTTTCGGGCTTCTGTCCAGATCTTTATATATCGCTGCTTGCAGTGCCTCTTCTTCTGCTTTGAGTTTTGCTTCTAGCTCGGCCTGCGCTTTTTGCCTAGTTATTTTCATATCATTAGTATTGCTACGGAAATTCACAACTACCTTTTGGACTGGTATTTCGAAAACGATGGGATCTCGCTCTCTTTGACCTTAGAAGTTTTACTTTTCGCGGTTGACGAAGCTCGTGGAATTGAACTTTTATCTTGTTCTGTGGTTTTCCTTTCGACGTTCTGAATGTTCTCTTTGCTGCTATCTTTCTCATGCTGCTTATACTTCGAAAACGAAGGGATTTCAGTTTCACTAGCAACTCCTCTTGACGGGATCTTGCCTTTGCTTGACTCTCGTTTGACTGGCTCTGTTTCCTGTACAGGTTTTTCTGTTGTTTTAGCTGGGACCTTTTCTGGAATTTTCCCAGCCAATGGATGTTTTTTCAGAACAGGATTATTTGTTTGAACTGACTGTCTCTCTTTCAAAGGCTTCTCAACCTCAATTTCTTTCAGGATTGCCCCCACAGTCACTCTCTCACCAGAATTCATCCCGTCGGCTCTGATGTAAGGGATATCGTCAGTCTGAGTCTGTGAGTCCTTTAATCGATTCATACCACCAGGGGTCATAAGTTTTCTTCGGATTTCATCGTAAAGACCCAGTTTCTTAGCCGCCTCCTCTTGCTGGCTCGTTCTATCTGAGCTGAGGTAGCTTTCGATGTTGTCGATCTGCTGCATGATTTCATTTTGCTTTTCTTTGACTTTATCCAAGATACTCTTTGGTTTCTCAGTGTCATTGGTCGGCTTTTCAGTTTCATATCTGTCTTTATAAGTAAATCCCATTACTTCTGCTCTGCGGGCATAGTCAGTGGGTTGACCCATAAAAACCATATTTCTTTGCACATTTCCTGGAAGTACAGATTTATTACTTAGACTCCATAAACTAGGTATTGGATTTTCGCTCTTTTGCACTGGAGTTGTCATCGTTTTATTAAGAACTGTTTTCAAAATTTTATTTCCCGTGCTGTTCGGACTAGCCATATTAAGCAGGTTGTTAATACTAACTCTGCTGGATGAAATATTCTGAGACTCCTGCAATACCGAGGAAGTCTCTTTCCTCTTGATTTCAGGTGAAGAGAGCTTCCTTGCAGTCAATTTTTTCACAAGGGATTTCTCGGGCTCAACAGATTTCCTGGGTTTCGGCTCCAGCGACTTCTTGCTCGATGTCTTTTTCAGAACTTTTGTCGATTCGCTTATTCTGGATAAAGCATCAAGTATTAAGGAAAGAAAAACGAAAATGATTCAAACTTAGTTGATGGGTGAGTTGTCATATATTCGGTACTTTCAGCAGCTGTTTGAGAACGTCGTTCAACTGGATTTTCTTGAGGTTTCTCTGCGGAGATCAAAAAGTTCTTGGGTAGAGAGGCTCTAAATGATGATTGCTTTTAATAAATATTATAAATCTAAAAAATTTACCTTTTTCTGCTAGATTCTTCCTTCGGGCTTGTGAGATGTTGCTGGCCGATATCTACTGTATTTCTCATAGGGGTAACTTCGCTTGATTTCCTTGGTTTGATTGTTGGATTGCTAGTTTGCTGGAGTTTTAGATCGGCTTTCGTAGGTGCGTTTTTTGCGACGGGACTTTGGAAAGCTTTCAACATCGCAAGATGCTGGTTGATTGAGTCCAAAACTACCTGATCTTTGAGTGCAATACGGCTATCACAGCTTTGTTGTCTATTATGGGGAGTGACCGACTTTCCAGATTCCTCAGTTTGCTTTGGTGTTTCAATATTTCCTATTTTCTGTTTTCCAGCTTCAGGGCTTTTTTGACTTGCCAATTCGAGTTGATCCTGAGCTTTCATTGAAGCAGTTTTCTCAGCGCTGGCTTTTCTACTTTTTTGAATCTTTACCTGGGGAGCTTGAGTATCGCTTGACTCTTGGGTGGCTTGTTTTTTCAAATCAATCGTCTCTGGTTTAAAGAATACTACATCTTGCTTTATAGGAATAGACTTATAGCTTGTCTCGTCTACACTTTTTCGTGGTTTAGACCCATCAACTGTTTGGTAAACAGAAATCAGCTTTGGTTTCGGCAACTCATTTGAGCTTGTGTTTTGTATTTTTACTACATCTATCTTTTTCTGACTTTTTGAAATGGTTGGCTTGCCCATAACAATTTCTCCTTCCTCTTCGAGTTTCTGCTGGCTTGAACCTTCATCGTATTCAACATCAATCTTTTGCAAATTCTGTTTGTTTTGGGCAAGGGGTTGCTGAAGTTTTGCCTTTGAGATTTTTTGGACTCCCTCCTCAAGAGTTTGTATCAGAGAATTTAATGTATCGGCTTTTCGTGAGCTCAGCATATTACTTCTTTCTGTCGTCTGTTGATGTTGCTTTTCTATTTGTATATTAGTCTGAGACTTCATTTGTTCTTCGTTATTCGATTGAATCCCCTGAACGGTGCTAGTTTCTTGAGTTTGAGGTTGCTCTTTAGCAATTCGGGTATTAGGTTCTGAGCTTGTTCTCTTCTTCTTTTTCTTTTTAGCATCGACACTTTTGGTAGTGAGATTCTTTGCTTTCGACTCATCGACTGGAACTTCAACCTTATGCTCGCTTTTTCTACTTTGTTCTGTTTCATTCTGCTCAGTTTCAGTATTCGAATCTCCTTTTTGAAGTTCTGGTAGATCGTTGCTCTGTGTTTTATTGATTTTTTCGATAATTGTTGCCTTCTCTTCAGGAGCCAACTCATTGTGATGCTCGTTCTCAGATCGCTGAGTAGCTCGACTCTCTGATTCAGGCTCTTGTATTTTCTCAGCTTCCTGTGGGACACTTGCTTTCAGGTAGTTGCTCTTTCTCACAGGGCGCAATGTTTCGAACTCTGTCGAAGTGGATTTCGTGGTTTCAAACCTTGTTGACTCATAAGGAGTGATGCTCAGACTTCCAAACACACTGTCCGACTTTGAATTGAACTCTTTTTCCTGGACTGATTTAAAATTTGTGGCAACATCGTCCTCTGCAATAATATGATTCGGAGATGCTTTCACACTAATGGGTTCAGATTCATGCATTTCCTGTTGCTTTGTAATATGCGTTTGGCTCTTCTCCAATGAAATCCCTTGTTTTAGAATCGAAACACTTTCCGAGTCCTTCGGCGAATCTTGGCCTTGTGTGATCGCTGGTGTTCCATCTTTCAAAGCATCAGCAGCTGGAGTGAGGTGCTTGCTTTGAGTTGTTTCAGCAGCCGAATCTAATTTTTCGAAGCTCTGATCTTTTTGCTTGGCCGCTTTCGATTGTGCTTGCCGATATAAAAAGCTGCTTTGATAGATAGGAGCTTTCAGATTTTGCTCAGAAGCAGTGCGCTGAGGCATCGTCTGAACCATCTCCTCGTCAATTTTTGCTTTTTGTTGGTCTTTTTCTGTCCAAGACTTCAAGTTTGTACTTTCAACCGCGGACTTTGCAAGCATCTTTGTTTGATCTTCTCTGCTCTGAATTTCCTTAGGAATAATGGCACTCTGCGCAATTGCTTTCTCCTCGGGTTTGTTTCTTAGAGTTTTGTTCTGAGCAGGAATATCACCCTTACTGCTCTGTTTAGAGTCCTCTTTTGTGACAGTTGACACTATTTCATTACTCTTATCTTTGGTCTTACTGGGATTAATGTCTGAGGTGAGCACTTCTGAATAGGCTCCACTTTTTTGTTGAGAAATAACTTGGCTCTGAGCGGTGTTTTGTTGTTTCGAGAGGGTTTCTGCTCGTTCTGTCGCTTTAGTAAACGTGGTCTTTTCTGGGTCACCTTTCGAGGAATTATTCTGTAACTGAAAAGTTTTAGTCATTTCTGATTGCGTAACATCTGTGGTGGAGTCTGCTTCTCTCTTTCGAGTCTCCAACACAATTGAAGTGGCAATCTCTTCATCACCTCTCTAACAAAATATGGATAAGTTCCTGATATTGAACCAGATGCAATTATTACCATTTTTGCACTAGTTTTCATTGGTGTGGAGTTTGATCCGAAATAGTAACTTTGATGAGCTGCTTTGCTTTGATTCGCCAAGCTTTCATCTGGAAAAGCAGCAGTTTGAGGTTCTTTCCCAAAAGGATCAATCGAAGCATTCGAATTCTCACCTGACTCCAACGCCATTCTCAGGTTTCGTTTCTGAGCACTTCTATCGATATGAAGTGCAGTAAGACCTTGCTCTTGGTTATCTAATCCAATCCTTTCCTTCATGTTTAAGCCCTCGCTTAAGTTCTCGCTCCGTTTCGAGAACTCTTCATAGCCTTCTTCATTCCTCTCATTATCACCTTCCTGCTGGACATTAAGTGTTTTCTTTTCGGGTGTTTGTTCTAGATCATGCTGCTGCTTATGACTTTCCAAAAACTGTCTCACTGCTATAGCGTGATCTCCTCTCTCTGCCTCTGCTAGTTTAGTTTCTTCATCTTCATTCACGCCCTTTCCTCTCGTCCTATCTTCTAACTTTCTCATTTTCAGGCTCTCTGACTCAGCATCTGACTTTTTTAACTCTTGAGCTATCTCAAATTCATTCGCCTTTGACGGAACCAGCGTTTCCTCGTACACCATTTGGCTTTGAGACTTACTTTGAAGGTCAAGTTGCTCGGAAATAACGATTCTATAGCTGGACCTGCTTCTTTCATCATCATTCTTTTTGCCGGAGTCGCTCGCATTGCTATTTTTCGAGGTTCGCCTCGATCTATTTGTAAACATTTTTTCCATCGAATGCACCCATTCTACACCATGACCTTGCGTTCCTTCCACAAAAGATTTAGATGTATTGAGCTTTGAGGTTCTCCTCTCTGCTGAATACGCTCTGTTCTCGGTGATATCAGCTGGATTGAACAGCAAAGCGCGAGAGCTCGTCCGACTGCGAGATATTGATTTTCCTTCCTCAAATCCCCGAGAACCAGAACCGATAGAATCATGAGAGATGTTTGCAAATGATCTCACTGACTGACGATCTTCTGGAACACCAAGATAGGCTGACAACCTCGCCGGATTTTGATTTTCTGTTGACTTTCGTGGGTGGGCAGGAGGTTTCAAACCTCCAACTTTCTCGTGGTTTGGTGAGACTAACGTTTCTTTGGGTGATCTTTGTGCTTCAGTATCACTAGCTTTATCATTTGATTGTGCATGAAAGCCAAAGCTCATGTTGCGTTGAATATTCAAATTATCGTTATTCTGATTATTGGTTGATTTCGTCATGATAGTCGATGCCTGTGGCTGGGAAGAACTGCGATAGTTTGATGGCTGTGCGGAGTCAAATTTGAAATTGCTGGGCCCTTGTGGTGATTTCATAATGTTACCTAGGCAATAAAGGATTATTAAACCGAAAAGAGAGAAATGCAAAGAATGTTCAAGAGATGAGTTGAAATGATGGCCACTGTAACTGTAAAAATAAATGCCAAAAAATTTTGAAGCTGGTGCCTGACTGAATATAAACTTACTTTGCTGATTATTGGATGCTTGAGCCATTTTTTCAGATGTTTTTTGCTTTACGATGAATTCTCCTGGAAGCCATTGAGCTTGCTTTCCATTTCCTTAAAAAACTGTCGCAAAATTTGCATTAAAAGCATTATTTTACCAAAATCTTGACCGGATAGATCATTGGAAGACTTGTTAGAAGGAAAGTAAGGCCTTCCAGCCACCTTTGACTGTGATTGCTTCGTACCTTGGGAATTTAGCTCAAATTATTTGGTGAAAACGCAGTTACTCGAGGAATATTTCGAAGAAAGAGAGGTAGCTTGGTTATCGGCACTTGCAGATGCTCTGTGATGTGTCGTATGAGGCTGTAAATTATGGAGAGAAGGGTGTTCAGAGGAGTGTTTGAAGCGATCTTTCAGTTCTTTTGCTGAGTTTTGATTTGAGACGTAGGAGGTTTGGCTATTTAATGAGCTATTGGTTGCATTCCTCTTGTGAGTGTAGTCCTTTGATATGAATTTGTCGCCAAGACCTGTTGGTGTCTGTATCGACATTTCTTAAGTTTAAAAATGCAAATAACGTTTAATTTATTTTGCAAATTTGAAGTGGGACACAGTGTGGGTTCAAAACAATAAGTTAATTCAAAAATTCCAATCCGAATTTCTGGATTAAATTTCACATTTACAGGCAATAGAAACTGCAAGCGAATACTAACTAACATCGCTGGTTGTGTTGGTATGAAGAGAGAGCTGTGTTTGCAGCCTCTCTAAGTGCTCGGGCTAGGTTGGCGTCTATTTGAGGTTGCTTTCTCAAGAAATTTATGGAGATGACCGTTAATAGAAGCTACATTGAAGTATCGAGGTCTACAGCGCAGCAATATTTGATGAGTGTTGATTCATCTATACTTAATCTCAGGGAAGTTTTATAGGATATGAAAATTAGGTGTTCAATTTTCAACTCTGAAGGTTGCGAGCGAAGAAGCTTAGCTTGAATTTCAAGGTTTTCGACCATTGAAAATTGCTTTGCTATTTCTAACGCGACGAGAGTTCTTTCTTAGGATTGAATGGCTATCTTCCAATTTTACATAAGGGTACTTTCGAGATAACCTAAAAATTCTACCACAAAGTTGTATCTAGCTTATAATGATCTTTCAGTTTCCAATTTCTTGTCATCGTGATTAAAGTGGCTCCCATCAGTCCCATTACCTACCAAAAAATTCATTCATCGGTTTTTCTCTGTTCTCAAAACAACAAAATTGTGTTACCTATATTTAAAATTTTATAAGAGGCAAATACCTCAGCAAACCAATCCTGAATTCTGACCTTGCATACGATATTTCTGCTGTTTCTTTCAGAGAACACAATTTTATCTATTCAAAATCGGTTTAACTCATCAGAATGATGCATCCCCCTCACGCTTTTAGACATTCTCGAAATTAACCTACTCCTCGGACAATTTATGAAGCTACGACATAGAGCTCATAATAAAGTTACTAATTAAATTTTATTTCCCAAGACTATACTTCCAACAAGCGAAGATGGCAACCAGCGAAGACCAAATGCAAGTATTTAACATTAAAAAAGGCATCGATCAATACGGCGGCGATGAGGAAATGTACTACGACATGATGTACCGCTTTGAAGAATTGACCTTGGATGAAAATCTCACAAAGCTATATAACTCACTCCTTAAAAAAAACTGGCACGAAGTTTACGTCTGCGCTCATTCTGTTAAGGGAGCTTCAGGTCTCTTTCTCATTCTGCAAAAGGTTTGATCGTTATTCATAAAATAGGCTATCTCGATGCTGAAATTCTGTATCATAGAGCTGGTATATTGGAAGGAAGGTCTAAAGCCCGTGAAGAAATCAAAGATGAGTCTCAATATGATCCAAATGACTTACTTCGAATGGAGAAGGAGATTGTAGAAGACTCCTTACGATTTATCGATGCTTCAATAGATGTAAAAAGGTGGATTGCTGAACGTAAAGGAAAAGACTTCGACCCTACTGCCCTTGAGGAAAATAGTAATGATTCTCGACTAATTGCAATGCTGAATTACATTTTTTTTGCAGAAAGAGAGATTTCTAAAGTATTCGGCGTTAAAATCCCACCATCCAGAGGAAGAGATGGGGGCTATAAAGTTGATACATCCAATAACAAGAGCGCTCCTTGTGCGGCATGCAAATGCAATATATTCTAGCAATTGTACTAGTTCATATGAGTTTTTCTACAAAAAATATAATTGAAAGAGCATTCATATAATGCGCTTTTCATATTTTCCTATGGACAACGCTATTACTGTGGCTCGCTATGACCATGAGTCTCTGATGAATAGCAAAATTCTTGATAATTTTTGACGTGTAATAGGCGCACTCATAAAATGATTAAGTCAACAGGACTTGAAAACTGAAAATATTGACGACAAATGGTTTACTTTTCTCGAGTGATAAGCAAATGTTGAAACTGAAAATAGGCTGAGCTGAATAGGAAGAAGATAAATTTCTTCTATTTCGTTAACAAGCCAACTCTTCTTTTGTTGTCCAATTCCATGGAAAGTACTTTTCTGCTGTTGTTTAAGCAATACTCAATTTCAGTTCTAAAACCACGAACTGATTCAAACAAATTGTGAGGCTTTCCCAATGATATTATAGAGCTCTTCATTAGCCAAGGTGAACCTTGAAAGCGACTTTATCTCGTTGACAACGAGGAGGTGCTATCCCCTACAACTATTTAAATCAAGTAGTGATGTTGGTATCTGACGAAAATAAAGGCCATCCAAGTTGCTGACGGTTTTTTTGATGATATTTTCAGAATACACGAATAATATCCGCATTGTGCATGAAAGAGTTTGCTACTCATTCGTACCCAGACGCAAAGCTAGATTGGAATCAACTAGCAATTAGGCTGACAATTGTTCAAAATTAAACCAGTGTAATTCTACAATTTATAAAGATATACCAACCAAATAAAGTGATTATAATAAATTTATTTCCTGATCACGAACTCAAGCTTTTCCAACTTTCATGGAAACGAACAGAGTTCCGAAAGTGATTAATGTAGAGGAAGGGTCAGAACAATTTGGAGGAGATGAAGAGATGTTTTTTATGATGATTGATCGATTTGAAGATCTGAGTTTGGATCCAAATCTCATAGATCTTCACAATGGTCTTTTCAATAGGAACTGGAATGAAGTGTATCGCTATGCTCATAGTATACGGGCTGCTGCAGGTTTTATTCTTGAAATTTCGAATATACTTGCTCATATTCAACCATTCGCCGGTTCATTAGGCTATGTGGCAGCTGAGAGATTGCGTTAGAATGCCCGTGAGTTGAGAGACAAGGCCAACATGAGAGGAAAGATCAACGATGAAAAGCAACCTACGCCCGAAGAATCAATGAGAATAGAACGAGAGATTATAGAAGCATATTTTAGATTAATGGACGCAGCTATAGAAACCAAGCTCTACATTGCACAGATTAAAGGACGCTACTGTGATGTTACTCATCTCAGAGAGAATAGTAACGAGAGACATCAGCCTTCATGTATTACATCTATTAAACATTGATTTAGTGAGGAAAGTTTCTGAGGAGTTCAAAGTGCAAATTCCCCAAGACATAGAAAATAAAGGAAAAGCAGAAATATCAGTTAAAACATCGAATAAAAACGCTGTGTATTGTTCCTCATGTTCATGCAACATTTTCTAATCCGAATTATGTACCAAGTTTATCAAGTTTTTAGACATGACTACAGCAGTATTGGTGGAAACTCTTTCCTCAGAGAATCTCATCAAAGAGGTTCGTTCTTGCAGATTGTAGAAGTTAGAGTTGCCTTCCATTTATGTCAATAGGACTTGGAGAGATGCTATAATTCTCTGAATCTAAAATTGATAGATATCCTTTAAAGATATTCTTTTCGCAATAAGTTCCAAATACTAAGTCCAATTAATAGCAAAAGAACATGCTTTTTGAGTGCTCGTTTTATGCTTAACCGAATTTAAAGCGTAAATAAGATAAAGGAAGGCAAAAGAATAGATCCGATGTTTTACGATATAGTATGAGAGAATATCGTATAAGTTGAATATTCTGATAGGTTTGGAAAGTGTTATTAATATTCTGGTGTCTTTCTTAATATACCAGCCTAAGCACTGTAATTAAAATAATAATCGGTATTTAATTTCGAGCTAACTTTTCATTAAATCACCAAATATCTCCAATGCTGAGGCAAAAGAAGCCTTCATCATCTTTCTGTTGTTATAGAACTGATGTGCTTGATGAATTTGCAGAACAGAACCCTGATAAAACAATGTCTGAGCTAAATTCCATCATAGTTGATTCTTGGAACGGACTGGATATCGAAACTAAAACCAAGTATGAAAAACAATACGAAGGTCTCCTTGACCTATATAATCAGAGCTCAAAAGACCCAACTTTGCAGGCTAACAGCATTAACGAAGAGAATAACTATCAAAATAAAGCTGGGCAGCATAGCCAAACAGAAAAAGATAATCTCACTGACAGTATCAATAACCCAGAGGCTACACAGGAAAGTCGATATCTCACCAATATTTTCAAAAAATATGAAATGCATGAAAATGTCTGCCACTTTGGCTGGCTCAAGGGGATATCTTCGAGCCAATACAATAACTCCCACGAATTTCATGTCTCCTTGGACGATGCAAAAAATTTTATTAAGGAGGAATACATACGACATTTGGACGAATATGCCACATATTTCAAGAAATATCAATGGGAAAAGGTAGTCCAAGACGAAGTACATTCTGAATATACGGCTTCTTATCGTTACTACTGTATTGAGGAAGTTTTTGATGCAACGATATTTGACTTTAAAACTTCACAAAAAATTGAGGTTTCTGAAGAGACTCTCAGATCCGAGATTAAAGCCCGAATAGAAAGGATGCCAACAATTATAAAATTTTTGACCATGAGCATCTTAAGAAAAAAAGGTTTCAACCCCAGAGCAATCAGAGATGTAATCCTCATTTCGCCAGAAATAAAGATTTCGAAGGATGCCGCTGAACTCTGGGAGAAGAAGCTTCAGTCGAGATATCCTGAACGCGAAGGAAGGCTTATTCTCGGCTAATAAGTTGCTCAGCTCATGGACTGGCTGGAAACGATTTCAATTGAAACAGAGTGAGAATTAGGGAGGAAAGATCTATAGATAATGCTCATTAATTAATATTTGATTAGCGCTCATATATATTCATCAAATGCAGAACAAAAGAGCCGGTTTTCGTCAGTACGAAATCAATTTGAGAAACTGTTGCTTTACCAAGCCGTGAGAGTGAGTCAACCACTTTTGAGATTTGAACATGTTTATATTTAAGGACATACAGCACTTCAAATGGGAAGCTGTTTTATTTTTCAATTCAGTTCAGTAAACAAAGTTGTTAACATCTAATATTAAGTCCTAAGAGACAAAGATGTATATGTGCTGACCAAACAGAACATTGCTGGTTTTGGTAATATAAAACATTGAAACCTCTTCACAAATTTTAGATGGCTCTGAACAATTACTCAGAGTCTGTAGGTTCTAAAATTTCTGAGCCCTCCAAGATTTCTGAAGTTACTGTTGTTATGCCTTTCTTTTTGAGATCATCATTATCATCATCAATTACACTCTTATAACTCGGTTGTTTTTTCCCTTCAATATCCATAAAATTGATAAGTAACTTCTCGATTTGTGGAGATAGTTTTAGCTCTGAAACAAGCTTCTCAACATTATCGTTGTGTATCTTGGCGTCATTGGCAGTAACTATTGGCTTTACATCCACCTTGCGCAGCTCTAAGATAGTTTTTCCCAAAAAATACATTTCATGGCTCAGACTGGATGACTCTTGCTCAAATAATGGCTTTTCGACGCGATCCCAATTGACCAGCATATATCCTTTGTCTGCTTTTGCAATACAGGTGGAGTCAAATTCGATAATCACTCTGGCATCCATTTTAATTTTGATCTTTTCAAGATCTTTCAATATATCCCGAATCAATTGAAGCATTTCTAGTCCATCGGCTTCTGATATCGACCATTGAAAATCGACTTCTCTTCTTATAAACGCAATTCTCCCATCTCCACTATCTCCAAATTCAAAATCTTCCGCCTTACTGAGCTTATGCTCTACCATCCGAGCGAATTCTTTTATAAATATTGTAGCGGCAAGATTTTTCTTTGTTTTGTAGTAGTCCTCATTAATCACTCTGAAGAAGTAGGATCCACCCTGAGACTTTTTTCGGGCTTTGTACTCCTTATATAAATATGAAACATAGCTTTCATCCAAAATTTCATAGTTGTTGGTAATATCTGGAAAAAGAGAACTTCCTTCATAACAGTTAGTTTGAGTCAACACTGATGGATGGTTTTTCGCAGACGCTTTTTCTTCTTCACTTTTTCCCATCGCCATGAGACCTGAAGCGTGAAATGTCGAATCAGCGCCACCCGCTGAGAACATTTCTCCACTAATACTACCTGAATTGGTTTGAAACTGTGAGTCTGTTTGGCAAGAACCTACTATTGGCCGAGAATCACCAAATTCTGCTGAGCTCGCTAATCTCTGAGAATATATGTTTTCAACCATCAAAAAGTTTATGTTTATGGGATTTCTTCACGGAGAATTACAATAAACGCTCTGTGTAATTATTTAATAATGACTAATAAAGACACGCATACAAAAAAATATTTAGAACTTATCTAGCTAGACGCCCTTTCTGGTTCTTATTTTTTAATTGGAAAAGGCCTGAATTTTCTAACTATAATGAAGGAGTTTAAGGCTATGATTACCTCACTGATGAAAAATAATTTGAATTATGCTTACTTACTATATATGAATGCTTATTAGCAAGAAATTGAAGGTAAAACAATTAAGCGAAATATATTTCTGTGATTCGAAACAAATTAACTAGAATTGGATTCTACTTTGGACCATTTTCTCCATGAGAGTCTCCATCGCGCTATCGATATAATTCCTCATCTGTTCATTTGATTCCTCATTGACGGTGTATATGTTTTCCTTAAGCACACGAATTTGGTCTTTTAGACTCTCATCGATCGATCTAATCTCGTTTTTAATTACATAGATCTCGTCTCTTACTACCCTAACCTCTTCTTTCATCGATCGGATAACCTCGGCTTTAATTTCGTTCCTCGTCGAAAAGACGGCCTCTCTCATAGATTCCGTCGCTTTCTGTATTGTGAAATCAGCTTCATCTTGCAACTGATACTCCTGAACCACAAGCAAGAAAAACTCCTTAGGTTTAGCCTCCGCCGTGTCTTGAGCTCTCCTCCTACAGCAGAAACAGACTCGTCGAAACACTTTTGCTATCCCAATGCTTCCGGAGAAAATCTCAAACATCATCGAAAGTCTTTCTTTGCTGTCGAAAGCATCAGTTTGATCGCGAACTCTGGCATAAGTATCACCCATCAATGCGATAAGCATGTTAAGCAGGACTAATGGCTGCAAGAACGTTGCCGCTAAGAAAAACGGCAGCATCACGCCTGTATATTGAGTGGAGTCCCAATCACCCAGAGCCAGATAATACATCTCTAGCATGATGCCTCCGATGCTAATATTCTCGCCTTGATCTAAACTTTCCTTACGGCTCTGGAATATTATCATCGCGAAAGTGAATTGATAGACGAGGATCACAATGAGAAAGGACACTGAGTCGCCTAACACTTCCCAGACCATCCGGATAAGCTGTCTCAGTTGACCAACAACCCTCAAGACAACGAGCAATCTGGTGTAGAGGAACAGCAGTGCAATGGAAATAACAAACGTTTGGACTGATACTGGAACGTTGGACCAATACAGAGCAGCGGAAACAAAGACCGTGAAGATATTTGCGACCTCAACGAAGTTCCAGGGATCTTTGATGTAATCATCGAGACTATTAGACGCTTGCAGTATCTCAAAGAATAGCAAAATCGCGCTCATGAAAACTGAAATCCCTAGCAGAGCGGAAGATAGCAAAACGTCTTCCTGAGTATGCCTTGTAACAACGAAGGCCGTGAAAAGGCAGACTGGAATGAAGTAAAATGCTGCGTACGCCCAGAGGTATTTTTTCGACATGCACCAGAAGTAGTCGATTAAATTTCTCACTATCGGGGTCTGGAAGAACACGCTATTTTCGACTCCAAAATCATTAAAAACTTCGATAATTTCAAGCGTGTCCATTGAAGTAATGCTGTACGAGAGTGGAAGGATGATAACCTGGTACTCGAGCACTGAATTTCCCTCTCGAGAGACGGCCGCATCGACTTGGCTTGGCTTGAGAACCAAATCATTGAGTAGCGCAAATCCTTTCGTTTCGCCGGATCGAATTTTCCCTTGAAGTGGCAGGTTCTGGTAGTTGATAATGCATTCCTTTGGACTAAGCATAAAGCATTTCAAATAATCCAAAAACGATGTGTTTGGCTGGGTTTGAGCCACTTTCTGGACCAGCTTCGCGAGGTGGATAAGCAGAATGCCTCTTTCTATGGACGACCCGGCTAGATTTATAAAAGAAGAAAGGTTTTTGAAGAAGTACGCATTGAATAGGTGCACATTGATCGTCTGTTCTCCTTCATATCGTAGGAGGTAGTCCAGTTGCGTAAGGTTATCCGAATCAAGAGAGAAATGCACCTTGTTCTGAATCGCATGGGTGATAAGGCTTGGCTGTACGTGTGGCAAGAGAAAGATAATGAAATGCAAAAAGTTCCAGCCTTTAGGCAGATAGTACAGTTCAGCCAATCGACCTAGTTCTTCTGGGTTTGGCGGTTCTTTAGCGAGGATAGAAGCAGCGTATCCTCTGAACGAGTAAAGCATAGTAGGGATGCATTTAGCAGCGAATTCGCTGGTCGGGGAAACGAATCGCAGGTGGTTAAGGGTAATTGCACCGAAATTAGAGCCGGTGTATATGAATCTGTTGTCAGAAGAAATCGCAATTGAAGCAACACCATCGTTTGCTGTATTATCTATCTTGAAGAGGAGCTTGGAGCCTCCAATATCCCAAATACCAATCTTATTATCGTTCGAACCAGTAATAATATGCTTGCTGTCTGAGGTCACTGTAACCGAGGTAATAGAGTCGTCATGCGCGTTCTCAAATCGGTAGGAAAGCCTTGGTGGCTGGATCTGGCAGTTCCAGACTGCGATACTAAGGTCATCGGAGATCGATATCACGTATTTATCGTCAGGAGTAACTTTGAGTCCAGGTATATAGCTCCTATGCGCATTCGGGACTCGATACACAAGACGCTTGAGCTGAATGTCCCAGACTGCAACGGATAAGTCTGCTGACCCTGATATAATGTACTTGCTGCTCGACGTGACTGCCACAGAAGAAATCCAGTCCTTATGAGCGTCGGCGAACCGATGCACGAGTTTGTTGCCCCAAATCGCAATGCTCTTATCAGTCGAGCCGGATATAATGTACTTGCTATCTGCCGTTACAGCGACAGAACGTATTGCTCCATCATGTGCGTTCTCGAATCTGTGCAGCAAGGAGCGCTTCTCCACGTCCCAGATACTCAGTGTTCTATCAAGAGAGCCTGAAACGATATATTTGTTATCAGAGGTCACAACGACAGAATATATCACGTCTTTGTGCGCATTATTAAATCTGTGAACGAGTGTTTTGTTTTGCAGATCCCAAATAGCAATGCTTCTATCATTTGAAGCTGATGCAAGATATTTGTCGCCAAAGAGAGAAACAGTTGAGACTGTGCCCTCATGAGCATCTTCAAATTTATAACAGAATTTATTGTCGAAAACATCCCATAAAGTAACCGTCTCATCCTGAGACCCAGTGACAAAGTACTGGTTGTTCGGAGCAATTGCCACGGCATTAATCCAGTCTGCGTGAGCATTTTCAATTTTGAGCAATTGCTGAAAATTGCTCAGATTCCAGAGACAGATACTCCTATCCAGTGAAACAGACACAAAGTATAGAGAAAACGGTGACATAGAGATCTGCGTGATTATCTCGCATTGGGAATCTTTGATTTTGTAAATCAGCGTCCTTTCTTGGATATCCCATACAGCAAGAGCTTTATCATTGCCGGAAGATATAATCCATTGACTGTCTGGCGTAATTTCTAGTGAAGTGATCGCGTCGGTGTGCGCGGATTCAATTTTGTAGAGGATCTTCTTGTCTTGGACATCCCAGATCGCGATTACCTTGTCGCTTCCTCCAGAAACGAGAACTTTGCCATTTGGGGAGAACTTGACGGCATTGACCGAGTCAGCATGCGCATTATAAAATTTCTGAGTTTCTTTCTCTCGGATTTTGCTGAAAACGATCGATTTGTCCTCAGACCCTGACGCGATTAAATTTCCGCTTTTTAAGATAGATATCGACCTGATCCGACCTGTATGCGGCTCGAATCGATGAACAAGCTCGTGAGTCTGGAAGTTCCAGATCGCGATTGTTCGGTCGTCAGAGGCAGAAATGATGTATTCTTTGGTAACACCAATTGATCTTATCGGCTCTTTGTGCGCATGTTGGATTCTGTGCACTAGTGTTTTTGTCACAGTGCACCAGATTGATACTGTAGCGTCCAGAGACCCTGCGACAACGTATTGGGAGTCAGCGGTTGCTGCTACAGCCAGCACAGCGTTCGAATCGACTGCGCTGAACCGATGCACAAGGCTTTGGAGGTCGAAATCCCAAACCGCGAGGGATTTGTCGCTGGACACAGAAACGAAAAGACTGCCGTTTGACACTGCAATCGAGGAAATCCAGTCCGTATGAGCGCTTTGATACCGGTGGAACATGCCTTTATCTTTGATGTTCCAGGTGGCGAGGGAATGGTCATCAGACCCAGATATGATATATTTTCCGTCGTGGGTTAGAGTGAGCGCAGAAATCATGCTTGAATGCGCGTTTTTGAACGCGTGGTAAAGAGTCTTTTCATGGAAGTCCCAAACGCGTATCGCGTTATCTTCTCCTCCAGAGATGATGTACTTGCTATCCGGAGTCACCGCTATGCACCGAATCCCTTCGGAGTGCGCATCAATAAATCGATAAACGAGCTTATAGGCTTTAAGGTCCCAGATGGCGATACTCCTATCAAGAGAGCCAGAGACAATATAATTGCAGTCCGTTGTCAGGGCAATGCCATAAATGACATCAGCGTGTGCGTTTTCAATGCGGTAAATCAGACTCTTCTCCTCGAGGCCCCAGATGCCGATTGTTTTATCCTGCGAGCCAGAAACAATATATTTAGAGTCGGTAGTTACAGCAGCAGAAAAAATCCAATCTGAATGCGCGTCTTGGAACGTGTGGTACAGCGTTCGATGCACCATGTCCCAAATGGTGATCTTTCGATCCTGCGAGGCAGTGATAAGATATTTGTTATCGGCTGTGATAACGATCGAGGATATCCAATCGTCATGCACATCAGCAATCCGAAAAACGAATTTTCTTTCTCTGAGGTCGAAAACTGAAAACGACTTGTCGTCGGAGCCGGTGTACACGTATTTCCCATCAGGAGTAATAGTCACAGCCCTGATAGAATCGCTATTTGGACTGTCAAATCTCCGTTCAAGCGTTTTTTCCTGCAAATTCCACAACGCGACAGACGAATCCTGGGAAGAGGAAACGATATATTTATTATCCGCAGTGATCGCCACGGTTTTTATCCCACTTCGATGAGCACATTCTAATTTTTTTATCGGAGTAGCGTCCTTTAGGTCCCAGAGTATTATCGTTCTATCTAACGATGCAGAAACAAAATATTTGCCATCTAAAGTGATCGCGAGCGACGTTATCCAGTCAAAATGGACATTTTCGAGCCTTTGCGAAATCCGCAGACGCTCCAAGTCCCAGAGCGCGATACTACGGTCATGAGAGCACGAAAGTATGAACTTATTATCGATTGTTAGCGCGATTGAAGTAATATGCGCAGTATGCGCCCGAAGAAACCGGTGAATAAGCTTTTTTTCCTCAATGCTCCAAACAGCGATTGATTCGTCTCTGGAAGCCGAAACTAGATACGACTTATCGAGAGCTAGCTCCACCTGGCTTATCACATCAGCGTGCGCGTTCTCAAACTTGTGGTATTGGTCTCGAATGGTCGTGTCCCAGATAACTATGCTTCTATCGTCGGAGCCAGAGACAACATATTGGTTATCCACTGAAACTGCTAATGAAGAGATGTACCCGTCATGCCCTCCTTCGAATTTCATGAAAGGCTTCTTTGCTTTCAGATCGGAGAGGACGATGGTTCTGTCTTCAGATCCAGTGATAATGCACTTCCGGTTTTCTGTCATGACAATCGCTGTGATGCGTTTCTCGTGCACTCGTTGAATGAAATAGATGAGGAGTTGCATGTTGAGGCTCCAGATTTCAATGTCGTTGTTTTCATTTGATTTAATATAAACGTTTTCTGAATTGAATTCGCCTAAGACAATCCTTCCAGAGTTGTAGTCTTCTGCCATGAGCCTTTTAGGTTTTATCGATGCTCTCATGTCTTTTAAAAGAAAACTTCTCTGTTCTCTGAGGTCACTCTTTGGTTTTAGCATTTTTCTTAGCTTTTTTGAAGTTTATTCTGTTGAGTTGAGGTTAGAGAGGCTGCTTTTGACCTTGATCGACAACAATTATAAAGTAGAAAATCTATTTGTTTACAATTAATTCGGTTAACTATTTCATCAATTCAATTGAAATTGGAACCTTTATGATTCACGAGGAAAGTATCTGCTTTGGAAATCGCTTCGAATCTTAATTTTCGTGAGAATATAGAAGCTAGTGATATGCTCTGTACGTAAGTAGCACATTACTCGATTGAGCTTTCTTCTGAATCATATACAAGCTGAAGGAGGAACTAAAGATCCAAATTTGCGGTTTTTTTAATTGAAGCAACGAATAATATGCCGAAATAAAATTAGAAGAGCTGATCATTGAATCTACCTGACCAATTAGTTTGCTCAATAAAACTTTTAAGTAGCCTCTGGAATTTTCAGGAGAGAAATAGAGATGATTGCAGCATGTTTTTATTTTTTATTTTTTTTTTGGTTGGAAATTCTCATAAGGTTATTACAAAACGATGACTCATAATAGTTTTCTAAGAAACAACAACCAATAAGAAAATTAAGGAGTTGAAATATTTATGGACTCAAAAGAATTTGATTCATTCAATTTAATATCAATGCAATCAATAGAAATAAGTTCTCTTTAATTATTGGCTCCAATCTTCTCGCTTTTTAGTTAACAACAGCAATGGACTGCTGAATTTATTATAAAGTCAGGTGTTGGAAGCATAATCCCAAAAATATCTGAGTACAGTACACTCAGAAAAGCAAAATAGAGTTTATTGCGAAAGTCTAATAAAAATATTTTATATATTTAGATCCAAAGACCAAAGGTATCGAAACACCATAAACAATGGGAAGTGGCAAGCCAAGAGGTATCAAAGCCGGTAGAAAGCTCCTTAATAAGCGTAGAATCCAAATGTAATGCCAATTCACCCTGGAAAAATCACTCATAATCCTATTTTTGAATCTAGTTGGGCTGATAAGGACTTGAACAAGAGATTTTTGGGTTCAAGATACAAGAATCCATTCTTGGGATCATCCCACGCTAAGGGTATCGTTGTTGAAAAGTTCGGTGTCGAGGCTAAGCAGCCTAACTCTGCCGTCAGAAAGTGCTGCAGAGTTCTTTTGAAGAAAAACGGTAAGAAAGTCGCCGCCTTCGTTCCATGGGATGGTTGCTTGAACTACATTGCTGAAAATGACGAAGTTTTGGTCGCTGGTTTCGGTAGAAAGGGTCACGCTAAGGGAGATATTCCCGGGGTCCGATTTAAAGTCGTCGCAGTCAAAGGATTTTCTCTTTTGGCACTTTTCACCGGCAAGAAGGAGAAGCCAAGAAACTAAGCAAGCAATTTGCACTGCTCTGAAGCGGAGAAAATACCACTCCACACATGAATTTCTTTCTCGATAACTACCAACTGCTTCAGCGAAATTCAATTAGAGTTTCGGCGATATACAGCCCTTCATATAATAGCCTTAGGAACTGATTTTCTGTGTTACTCGCTTGAAAAAACTCCTTGAAAAACCCAACAAAGCATTATTTTCTTATCATAATGAAGATGCTTCCTCTTGAGGCATTTTATAGGCTCTTCATTAAAATGCAATGATATTTAGAGTCACCTTATTATGGGCTAACCTAGTAACAAGAGAACGTTCTTCACGAGGTCGCTTAGTATTCCTAAAGGGCCCATTCAGGCCTAATAATTAGTGTCAGTGTTAGAGATTTATATGAAATCAAATCTTTATTGAGAGGAACAGAATGCTTAAAAATATTAGCAAATTCCAAAGCCTTTGTGAGCCAAGGTGCTTCGCTTTTTCAACCACCTTTGAGAAAGATTGGCAAAAGCTCCTCAAAGATCAATCTCTTCATGAGATTTTCCATCGTGACCTTAAGATCATTCGAAAAGCCGTAGATGAAGACTGCTTGCACAGTCTCGCTGGAATCTTCGATTTTTTTCTGTACTCACTGAATAACAAAGACCTCAGAAGCCTAAAGCATGTTACAACCGGACGGCTCTACAATGAACTCGAGGGTTTCATTCGATGGATCGATAAAAACAGTCTACACTTTGAAGGGTTTCCAAAAAATGATGAGTACGGTGAGAACACCGTTACTATAGTCGATGAGATACTCGCTTTCGATGTCACGCTGGGTTATTCTATTGAAAACAAGGAAGATCGGTTTGACAATATGACTTTCTATAACATGCTCTACAAGAATTTTTTTAAAAAGTATCTCGCGATGCGCAAAGGCGAAATCATTCCAAAGCTGAATCAGTCAAACTGGATCTTAGATCTAGGGATGAGATCAGATATCAAACTTAAAGTCGTCGACCAGAAGAACCAGCTTATCTTAGGAGATAATGCGCCAACACCTCACGTGAAGTATATTGCACAATTCGTCTGCGGAGCGAAAAACAAGCAAAAATATACCATCCTACCTCCAGAGTCGCGAACAGATCCGAATTTTGATTTCTCGAAGTTGGATATGCATTGGAAAATTTCGAACGTAAATTATTTGTTTAACCAAAGCTCCTTCGCCTATCTGTTTGACAATTAATATTTCTTCTACTGTTCGTGATGAGATGATGTAAGGTATCGAATATGCTATTAAAAACCAACAAATGATTTTATAACAAGCCACATCTTTGTAGTTTTGATTAACCCAGCCTCCTGTATTTAGATGTCATAAAGCATGGAGTCACTTTATGAGGTAGAATAGACGTTCATGATGATAATAAGTGAATATATAGATTTGGAGTTGTTTTGAAAATTTTCTCGATATTTTAAGAAAGGCACAATGAGCAATTTTTCAGCTCATGCATTGCTTGGAAGTTTTTTCAGTACAGTTTTAAAATTTATTTCTCTGACAAAATTAATTAAATTATTCACGACTCATAACCAGGTTTTGCCTCGAGTCCACGACCAATGGAAATTGCAGCACTTATAGGAAAAATCAAGCCAGACCCTCCAAAGCAAATTACCCACACTAATCTCCTACTTGATGTGGAGGATTTAAACAGGCTTCTTTCCTCACTGAAGATTCGCGAAGAAAATTTCATCCAGGTCTTGGATTTCCTCAACAAGCCCCGCAAAGCTCTCGAATCTTACTCTCATCAAGCGATGATTAACCTGCAAAAGTTCCTTGAAAACGCAGAGAAGGAGAGAAAAATCAAGGAAGACCTTATCTTGAAAAAATATGTAGGTTTTCGCTCATTGGAAACAAAAACCAAAAAGTAAGCAGTTTTTGTTGCATGTGTGCTTATATACTACTGGAATAGACTGATAACGAAGTTTTCAGTGAAGGTAGAGCAATTGGGCACCTGCTCGAAGCATAAAATGATCGAATTGAATCTCTCTGAGAGCATTAAAGGAGGAAACGATTCGATATTACGCATGGATGAACAAGTACAAAGGTTACTTGAGAAGCCGTTGATAGATGTCGAGGTTATCCTCAGCTCTATTATTAAATCATCGCGACTGCGCTTCCATAGAGAATTTGAAAAAATCTGTCAATTGACAACTGAGCTTTCTCAATCAACGCTTGAGAAAACTCCCAAACCTCTCGAACTTCGACCGAATGTAATAAATCATAAAGAAAAACTGGTCGTTGCTATGGAAACTCCAAAACAATTGCATTCAACTCTGAAAGTTAATACGATCAAAGGAAATACACAACCAAATATCAACATCGAGCTTCCAGGCAGTCCGACCGAATCATTGCTTGAAAAGTTCAGACGATTGAAAAGTAGCGCCGAAGGTGACACCGGGAACATGGGACCAACTATAGGGGAGAAAAATAGCTTGCTGATCCGTAAAGAAAGCGGGAATTATAGACTTTCAGGCAAAAAACTTGAAAATATTTCAACAGGAGTAGTTTTGATGCCTGAGCTCTCCAGCAGGCTCCAAACTGAGAGCTCTAAATCCCAAACGGGACCCTCTAAAGAAAACAAGATTATCGGAGCGTTCACAGACCGGATACCTAATAACAGACAAGACATTTGCGAGGATAAGATGACTACTTCCACAGAATTGAATCTCGCTAGCAGCATTAGTAGAATCTGCGCGACTCCCGTCCAGCTCAGATGTCTTAAAAGGGAAAGTGCGATTTCTGAATCAAAATCTCTAACGAAATCCGTGGTGGCTCCTCAGTTAAAAGAAGGAGACTCAAATCCTTCAACCGAGACCAATAAAAGTATCAGCGCAAGTTCAACCAATTTATTTAAAGTGCATGTAGTGAGAAATAGCTCAATGCCAGAAGAAAAGCCTTCAAATCCAAATCCGGCCGGCACTGGAAAGATATTCTCCTCTGATCTATGGAAGATATATGACTTACTGGCAATTGATGGTTTGCCTTTAGTAATTGCTCATAGGCCAGATCATAAGCAGGCTCAAATGCATAAAGTTTACAATGAAATGTTAGCAAGTAATGCGGATGTAAAGAGATGTAGAGAGAAATATTTCAATCAGCATAAAGCATACACGAAACGGTGTAAGTCTCAACAGTATGGACGCATCCCGCCAGTTCAGACGACATTTTCATCATCATCGCGTTCGCAAACGAATCCGAGCAGTAAGTCTCGGTCAGGAAAAATGAAATCCCCGACCTTACCTTCAAAGATGATCTACTTGAATACCCTGAGTAGCTCGAATTCAAGCCTTCACAACGAATTACAAGGAATCGAATCAACAAGAAATCTTCAAAATCAATTCAAGATTAGCTCTCCCAACAAGAGGCTTGTGACAGCAACTGAATCTAAAGGGATAATTCTCAGTGGAGGCTGCATGAAGAGGAATCTGGTTAGGTCTGAAATCAATCTGATTTTCGAGAAGCCATATACTGAATCTGATGTAGAACGGAAGTCCAGTTTGATGGAGTTTCAAAGAATGAGGCAACTGCAAAAACCGTTTGAGCAGCCAAGCATTGATTCAGAGAGTATGCTGGTTGGCGTTGTAGCCGAATAAACAAGAACGGATTTTTGTTTTTAAATATGAACTCAAAAAGAGCTGCTGATCGTCAGTGGCGTTGTCTGAGGACAAACTGAACTCATTGAAAAACTCAATATCTCCAGAATCCAGTTAAGGCCAAAGCTTTGACGTTTGGCATATTGTGCTGATGCGCATATAAATAAGCATTAGTAAGAGATTAAGCTTTAATTTTTTTATAACCTTCTTATCCATTTCTATACAATACAGCTATACATGTACATCCCAAGAAGTAAATATTTCAGCAAATCCGAAACTGCTTCTTTGATATTTTATTTGAGAGTTTTACCTGATTAGCTTAGTACCTATACTGATTAATTGAGCTCTTTAGAGCTATTACTCTCAGCCTTAAGCAGCTCAAGTCTTTACCAATCAGAACTCAAGAGAAAATATTGTTAAGGAATTTATTTATGATATTTCCTTGAGGTAAGATCTTTAATATTAAATCATTTCTACGCATGCAGGACTCAACATCAAATCATAAATCAAATCAAATCATGTAATTTGTTTCAAGCTATAGAGAAAGGAACTTCTAGTCAACTTTAATTATTAATGTGCTTGAAGTGGTCCTTTCTCTGAGATTTCCCTTAATATTTAGTAATCTTCAGACATAACCAGAGCCATGAGTGTGCTCCAGCCAGTGAAAGGGTGATTTCCTTGGCCATCACCGGTTCTCGAGTTGTAATTCTCCCAAATATAGCCAGTCGTTACCCACTTATCAACCACATTTCGGATAAGTCCCTCTCTCACGCTGTTATAAATTCTCATGGCTCTCTCATTTGTCGAATAGTATCTCTTGATTCCTTTCAGAATCATATAGTTGCAATTGATCCAAACTGGTGACGTCCAGTAGTTGTCATTCTTCTCATACATGCTATCATTGCGGTTCAATGACAGGATGCCCCAAGGAGCGATTTCGACGCCATTGGTGTCGATAAGGTCGAGCAGAGCGTCTAATTCCTTCGAATTGTTTGGAATCAACCCAAACATAAGCGGCCAGAAGCTCACGTATCCAACGTGGCTGCTAGGGAACTGGAAGAAGCCTTCGAAGTACTGAACAATCTTCTGAAGCCATTCAGCACGGTCTGGGTTATCGAAATAGGCCATGCGGAAGACATCCTTGTAGAGATTGTCTTTGGGTCCAAGAAATACTTGAGGTTTCCAGTGATTAAGTTCTCAACCTTTCCATAATATAGAGACTCACCCTCTTTACCGATTCTACCTGCGACTGCCTTCATGCATTGAGCGAAGACAATCTCCCAAACGTGGAGATCCAAACTGTAGAGAGAGTCTCTTCCGGGGTCGTTTCTTGGATAATCATCGAGACCGGAGCCGAAGAACTGGAGTCCATGCGTGAAAAGCTTGCCGTACCAGATGAAAAAGTTTTGGTGCTGGCCAAAGATAGAGTGATAGCCTTGTGACTCGTAGAACCAGCTGAACCAGAGTGCGAGGTTAGGATAGACATCCTTAATGAACTGAGTAACGCTCTCGCTGTCATCGACATTTTCGAGTAACCAGAGGATGGATAAAAGGAATGTTGGCGGATTTCCTTCATAGATGCTTTGCTCAACGAAAGCGCCTGGGATGGTGTCTTCGGATTCAGGTCCTCGGGCTTGCTCTCGAGGGATCCAGCCATCTGAGCGCTGAGTTTTGAACCACGAGCGCATGATGTACATGCAGAGCTGAGGCGACCATCTGCAGACGAGGAGATCATGGAAGCCTTCATCCCAGAGGAATGCGTGTGGGAAAGAGTTTCTGGCTGGGGTTGCAGAGAAAAGTCCTAGGTTTGGTTGAGGTTCTTTGGTTTCTTTTAGACGGATAGGTCCATAAGCATAGGTGATTCCACCGAGGAGGTTTGAGATGCAGCTCTTGAGGAGACCAGACTCGTTTTTGCCGAGACTTCCGACAGTGAAGGTGTTTTGAACCACGTTAAGCCAAGTGCTCTTTGCTTTCTCCACAGTGTTGAGAACGGTTGCGAGCGATGGCGCGGCCTGAGGTAAACCAGTAGAGCTGTATTCGAATAAGATATCGAAAGAGGTTCCGACAGGCAAGCGGAATTGGAGAATGACAAGGGAGCTGTCATTGTTAAGCTCTGAGATGTCGCTAGGAAGGATCAGGAACTCTCCAGACTCATCGAGCTCGAGCGCCTTGTAAGTCCAGTTCGCGATGGCCCAATTTGAGGTTCTGTTCATTCCGCTGTAAACCTTGAAGTATGGAACGATTGTGTTGTCTAAACTGCCGTTCTTGAAGAGGGAGTAGCGGAAATATTCCTTTACACCTCCAGCTTTATTAACAATGATTCGGTTGGTCTTTGGGTCGAAATCGAGGTAGCTGGTCTCATTGTTATAGAAACTCTCAAGAGTGACCGCGAAGAACACGTTTGTGTACTCCTCCAATGCGATGGAGTCTGTTGACTTGCTCTCGGAGAAGATTCTGGTGAGATCCAACCATGACTGGTTAGTCATTGACGAATATGCAGTCTTGACGAAGCTATTGGTCATATTGATGTTAGCGGAAGGGTCAAGGATCTTTTGGTGACCGAAGCTGAAACCATCGTGCATTTCGTAATCAACGTAAGCTTTTAAGTTTGTTGATGTTTGAATGTCCTTGACTTTGTATTTGATATTGGAGAAGTCCTTGGTGGCGGAGTCCGGCATGAGGAGCATGCTGAAGGAAACTGGATTATGGACTTCGGTAACCTGAGAAACAGCATGAAGAAGCATGCTCTTGTAAGTACCCCAGAGTAAGGCTGAATCGAGAGTGGCGCCGTTCAATACAGCTTTCTCCACAGGAGAAAGAGCGAGAATCTGTGTCGCAGAGATGAGAAGAATTGCTAAGGCAATCGCTTTCATTAAAAAAAAAATGCAATTTTTTTAATTTCGAACTGGAATTTTTTCACAAATACCCGATTTAAGGCTGGCTCAGGATACTCTCGAATTTAACTGAGTTGAACGCAAAGTTACTATAATTAAGAGTGGCCAAACACTGTTTATTGGGGCTGGAAGCCAAGTCGAGAGCCTTATTGTTATCGAGAAGTAGATAGGGGTTGGAAGAATTTTAGGAACTAGTAGAAATTCGAGAAACTGTTATCTACTAGAAGAAAAATAGGTCGTTGAGTTTTTTTTTAGCCGAATAGGAGGCCTTCCGCTGCCACGTAGGGAGTTATTTGGGGTAATAGTTTAGTTTTATGGATTCGTCAGCGATTCCGCGTATGTTATATATCGGTAATGGAACTCGATGTTTAAATTTCTGAGAGTTTTTTTTCTTCTAGCGATGCAACTTTTGATCGCCAGTTTCAGGCTAGAGAAGATATCCGAAATTAGCGAAGATTTTTCGTAGCCGCTTGCCATTGTCCGAGTGAAACCTAATATAGGATTGTTTGGATGATCTTGAAGAAGTATAGCACTCAGTCTTAGGCCATTAAGAATCGTACTCTCTGATAAGATCAGTGAAGGTATAAGTATGTATCGGGATATATATATTTACTTAATGGATGTACCAGGTAAGAAAAAAACAAAAATCCAAGCCAGTTGAACTACAAAAGGAAAAACACAAGGCAATTTAGTAAGTCATTTGCTCATTATTTCCATAGACAATAGGATTTCTCTTCAAAATACACACAAGTCAGTGTGGTTCCTTATTGGGGTATATTGATAATTTTTCAAATTCTGGAACGAATCCATAAAACATTTTTTTCCTTAAGTTTTTCGATTTTACGAAAATTTTCGAGCGATGCCACATAAAGATTCGGATACTAATTCTTCCAAGCCAAACTGTAAAATTGTCTTAAAATCCCTTGCTAGCTCGGTTTCTAATATTCTGTTGTAGAATGTTGATTAAAAAACCTCTGATTTCTCGCATGTATGCAGCCTTTACAAAAGGCTTGGTTGAAAATTGTTTTCTTGAACAACTCCTCTTTTCTTGCTCGGAACAACACACCTCTCTCTCTTGGTCTCTATTCAAGGCTCATTTCCATCTAAAAGCAGATGAGCAAATATGTTATGGAACGGCATTCTCAAAAGTCAGAACTATTGAGTGAAGCGCTTAATAATCGACCATATCACAATATCTACAATGAATTGACATCGGAATCGAATTCTATGGGCTAAAAAATGCGTAAACAACATCATTCCTTACATTATTATCTTTAAAAGAGTTATTTATTCTTAAAATCCTCGAATAAAAGTTAGCAAAATTTATTGCTTTGCTAATAGCTGCTGCCGCATTTGATAAAAAAATACTGTGCCTGCTTACCTCTCAACGCAAACAGGGTACTAATAATACGCATTTAAAATGGCGAATAAAGAGTATCATTTACTTCTCCTTAATGCAAAAAACCGAGATTTGGTCAACATGGAGTTCAGTTTAACCAATCCAACTGACCCTCTCAATTCGAGTGTCAATTTCAACCAATTTAGATATCCTCTTCCTCTGATCCGAGTTTCGAATTCTCCAATTCCTTCGAAACAAGATCTTTCTCCAATACCAAGGATCAGTGAGCATCGAACACCCCTCACTAAATTCAGTCCTGTAGAGAAGAGAAGAGCGTTTAATTTCGGTGAAGACGAGATTCTGAAGTCTCAGAACACTCAAAATTCATTCATTAGCAGCCCGATCATCCCCAACCGATACAGCTCAGTAACTCTGCCAACTCGAAGCGAAAGCAATTCCATTAGTCCTCAAAAAGACCGATATTCTCTCTTGAGAATATCAAAAAGCGGTTCTACCAAAAATCTTACGAATTTACACGATCTTTCGAGTAGTATGGACGCGAGTAGACAGGAACAACCGACCGTGAAGCTAAGGGCTGTTCAGAGAAGCCATAATAATACTTTTACGACTGATTTGCTAAAAAAGATTTCGTCTAAGCTGCAAGAAGAGCAATCAATAAAAGCAAAAAGCCAAAGATCCCCTGTGAAGCCTATTAGAGACATCGAAGCGATTTCACCTGAGAAAAAAGTTGAAAGAAATGAGTCCATCATAGAAAGTCCTGTCAAAACGACATCGAAGATTAAATCCATCGTTTTGGAGAGCAGCGAGCCGACGGAGTCGCTCCCCCCGATTCGAGTCTCACGAAAGCCGAAAATCACGAGTGCAGCGAGGATTTTTTCGTTGCAGCAGATTATGAATATGAAACTTCAAAACATACAAAAAGACAGTAAACCCTACATTAGTTCCCCAAAAGAGGGTAGACGTTCACTTAGAAACCTCGGGCATGGAGCAGGAACGCTTTCCAACCCATTGCTAAGGAGAAATGTTCGCTCTGTGGACAAGGAGCCGTCGCAGCTATTCTAAAATACCTAATAGTTCAGTTTCAGTGCAACAAATTCAACGAATATGCCATTGCAAATGAAGCTAATGCAATAATGAAAAAGACTGGCGTGTACGCCTTTTAGGTGTAACTAGATTAGAAATTTTTTCTTTTCAATTCATTTCAAAGATTTTTACTTTAATTTGTTTTCATCGTTTGATGAGATTTGATCGTTGCGCCAGAAAGTGGCTTCCAACGTTGCTTTTTAGACACTATGACTTTATTTATTATTGATAAAAAAGTCCGTTGTTGAGTCGATAAATCTCAAACTATAAAGATTCGATAAATATTTTTATCAGATTTATTTTAATTTCGGCCAACTGACTTCGAATTATTCAAATAGCAGTTCGCTAATATTTTCTCAAGTTGGCAAAGCCATAACTGTCATCCACAATGAAAAACTATAAGCCCTATCCTGTAAATGACCTTAGCAGATACTACAAAGCGAGCAAACCGACCATCGATCGTCCTCTGTTCTCTTCGAAGCGTCGTCCTGAGTCCCGCGATAAATATCAACAGCCTCAAGAAAAAATCGAAAGACCCATCTCTCAACAGCAGAGCCTGACCCCGACGCCAAGCTACAATAAATATTACGCAAGTCCTTTCACTCCAGAGCAATCCCATCGCTCGCCTAGCTACCTAATCTTCAAGCAAAAGTACTCAGCGCCACTAGCGCAATATAACTACGAAAGACCTCAAAGCTATGAAAAGCCTCAAAGCTATGAAAAGCCTCAAAGCTATGAAAAGAATCAAAGCTACGAAAAGCATCAAAGCTACGCACAACCGCAGAGCTTTGCTCAACCGCAGTCCTCAAGCAGGCATGCAAGCTTCATGAAGGAGAACATACAAGACCCGTACCAACCGCAACAGGAAAAAAACCAATCCTTCATCGCGGTTCACAACCAAATGATCCAGCAATCATACCAACAGATGCAACAGATGCAGCAGATGCAGCAGTACCAACAAGTGCAGCCGAAACAGGTAGTGCAACCTTCACACACACCAACACCTTTGGAGAAAAACCCGATGTTACAAGAATATATCGAATATATCGAGTCTCTCCTGAAGTCTAACGCTGAAAACGACATGGCTGAGCCACTCGAGGTTATTCCATGTAAGATTTCGTTCTGAAAGAGTTTGTCTTAACTATTTCTCCTAGCCGTCTCTAAGTCAAGCTTCACGTTCCATTACGTCGTTGGAAAAGGAGGCTTCGGAAAAGTATGGAAGGTGGAACACAGGAAGCTCAAGAGAGTCTTCGCGATGAAGGAGATGTCGAAAGCGAGGTAAGCATCAAATGGCTTCTCGATGACTAAAGGTTGCTTAGAGTCATAACCAAGAGGAGCGTCAATTCCGTGATGAATGAAAGACAGCTGCTCAGCCAATTAAGACACGAGTAAAATGACTTACTGCCAATACAACCTAAAACTTTACTTTTTCTCACTAGTACACTGGTGAATATGAAGTACGCTTTCCAAGACAGAGAAAACCTGTATCTCGTGATGGATCTCATGACCGGTGGAGATCTTCGTTACCACTTGGGTCGCCAGAGAAGATTCACAGAGGAACAATCTCGTAAACCTTCACTTATAAGCCAAAAGTTCTCATGGAGTTTTTAGGGTTTTTTGCTGCGTGCATTGTGAATGGACTCGAGTACCTTCACATGAATGGTGTTCTTCACCGTGATATCAAGCCAGAGAACCTCGTCCTCGACAAAGATGGATACGTGAGAATCACTGACCTTGGTATCGCTCGAACCTGGAGACCAGACAATGCCAGCGACACTAGTGGTACCCCAGGTTATATGGGTAATCCTTTTTCCCTTTTGCTCTTCTTATCCATCGCTTAAAGCTCCTGAGGTCATATGCAAGCAAAACCATGGTGTGGCTGTGGATTACTTCGCACTGGGCGTCATGATGTACGAATTCATGTACGGAAGGGTGAGAAATTTCCTTTGTGATTTAAATATTAACCTCTACTCTTCAGAGACCATACCAAGGAAGATCCCGAAAAGAAATCAGAGACGCAATTCTCGCAAAGCAAGTCCAAGTGAAAAAGAACGAAATCCCTGAGGGATGGTCACTCGAAGCCGCTGACTTTATCAACCGAGTAACCTGCACATAAGCCTGCATCGACTAAACTTGTTAATTTTTTTAGTTGATTCAGAGAAAGCCAGCGAATCGCCTTGGATTGAATGGACCTGCGGAAGTCAAAGCCCATCCTTGGTTGAAGAATTACAACTGGGCCAAGTTGAACCGTAGGGAGATTGAACCTCCTTTCCAGCCTTCCGTATTGCCTTTTGATTTAAGTGAGTATTCTAAACATTTTGAACTAGAGAAAGGAAGATAATTTCGATCATAAATATAATAACATGGTCGAGAAAGACGAAAATGATGAGCTAATAAAGCAAAATGCTCTATTGCTCAGACGTTCTGCAGTTCAGAGTAAATATATGGATTTTGACCTGGCTATTAATGTGATAAATAGGTTTGTTTAATGGCTATGAATATGATTACATGGACCGAGAAGAGCAAAAGTTATCAAATAACTCGAGCATGTTGAGCTGCCACAGTTCAACCTCGACTAACTATACAGTCAGAGGCAACTATAACTAAAGACTTTTCAATAGATATATACATAAATACATCACAGCTGCAGTTTTTGGAAAATAATTTCAAAGTGTTACTGCATTGATTTTTTTTATCAAAGCTGTTTTACTTCATATGTCCTATTGATAAAAATGATCATTCAAAGTGAATTACTAATAACTTTTTGTTAAAAGTGCCTTTTCTTTTGTATCAAAAATAAGTTTTATATCTGATCTTTCGGCTTCTAGACCTAAGATAGTTGATAGGGTTATTCAGATAAACTGATTTAGTGTTATCTGACCTATTGTAGTTGACGTTCAAATGAAAAGAAAAGGATAATATTGAAAGCTATTAAGTCCACGAGCAGATTTGCAGGATGACTTTGTCCAATGCTACTGCTATCATAGTTAAGGAGGTAATCGAGAAGAAATACTGTATTTTCTAATCACAAGAATTATGCAATGAAATATGAATACGGCCTGAAAAATTGTAATGAACCGAACTATGAGACTGAAAAAGTTCTCAGATTTGTTATAATTCAGCGTCGTCTCGAAACATTTGTTTTCTCTTTAAAGAATCTCTGGGTTTTGGTTCTAAGAATCCGACTAGAATTCTATCCTTGGCAATCAAAAGCCATTTCTAAATTGAATTGCTGACATGACATTCAAATTGATACCAAAAGCTTGAATGCGATGATGCGAATCTCAATCATGCTTGAGATAATACTATTATATTTATTAAAAAAACGCAAGAAATTCTTCATCTTTCTGTCGAACTCGATTCACTCTTTTTTTCAAAGAGAATTATAGAGGGTAGTGTCAAAGATCCATTCTTTGAAGGAGTTCTCTGAGTTGCTAGTTTACTCTGTTCAAATGGGAGTTTTAATACAATTTTAATCGAGGGGTTCAGTAATAAAGACTTAGATATATAAACAGAAAATACTTTGAAGTAATAAAAATCATACCAGAAAAATAAAAAATCAAGCAGCGAATGAATTCGAAGGCGCGTACAAATGAACAAAGGGAAAAACACCCTTAAAAATCTGTTTAACAGTTATAATTATTTTTAGATGAAAACACTCATAAAAATACATTCTCCTTTGGAGAATGCGACAGAAAGAAGTTTACATCGTACCAGGTAGTAGCTTCTACATTACCTCACTTTCTCGAGCACAATCCTTCTTATGTCAGATCTTTCTCTGTCAAGCTTAAAACGGTGAGGCTAACGCTTCTTCTATGCTCATCTGACTTAAAATTTTCCCATCATAAAAATTTTCCACGTCCTCTGGTGTCCGAGACATTTGGAAATAATCTCTCATACTGAAGCCAAGATTACTGAATGGAGGGTTTTGACAACATTTCTCGCTGATATTGAAATTATTGTTGGAATAAGCCAGTTCCTTCTGCGAAAGAGTCTCTATTAGCATGTCATGACCAAAATGAGCACCCTGATGAGCACTGTTTTGGCCGTTGTCATAGAAATTTAGCTGAAACTGCAGATTTTCAGCTGATTTATCGATAACTTCACTCTCCTCTTCTATTAGCATTTTCTGACTATTGAAACGTTGAATCCTCTCCTCTTCAATAAGCATATCTTCCATCTTGAAGCAGTTACTTGCTCCTGGCTGAATTTTGCAAGAACTCACGCTCTGGAAAAACTTTCGAGCGATTTGCGGACATGACGTCTGGCAGACCTGCATTAATTCCTTGAAACAAACCTCGATTTGCTCCCAAGTAGCTGTGGTCAATTCAGTTAATTGCTCATTCCAAACCTGAGTCAATCCCGCGAATTTGCGAACCACAGCGATGCCTGCACATGCAACTATGTGAGAATCGAATCTATTGAATGAATATATCGAAAGGGTGGCATTTATGATGAATTTTGCTGCTTTTCTCATGTACCTGAGCAGACTTTCCCCTATATTGATTTTTGCTGAGTTATCTGTGCTGAAGGCAATTCCTCTCTCGAGGAACAATTCTAAAAATTGCGGAGGTGTCACAGTGCGGATATTCCATTGAAGCAGCTCGAGGACAAGCAATTCGGTTTTTTCGAGCAGTTCCAGAGGGTAAACCCCTTTCGTGAAATCGTAAATATCTTTCATTCTCAATGATTTTGAGTCTGTTTCATTGAATTTCCCTATGATATCGCAGGTTAGAGACGGAAAGCAACAAAATTCCAAACCAGCAAGGTAGGTGCAGACCAATGCGACCAACTGGTATTTGTTTTGAGGGATTTCAAGCTGCAGCAGCACGCTGTCAAGATATGACACAGCCACATGGACCGTGTCACTACTGTATTTCATAAACCGTCCAAGCTCACAGATCCATTTAACGAGTGCCTTTCTCTCCTACAAGTAGAAGTAATTAATTGCCTTTATGGATCTTAAAGTTAAGTCCCTCACCTTTAGATGTTTTGCATTAGGATCGTAGTATCGATTCTTCTTCTGCGATTTTAGCATCAAAGACAGTACTCGGTCAGGATTTAGACCCAGCTTTTGCTTGCACCTTGCCTCTCGTAAAGTTTCGCTATTTCCCTGCCAAAGCGAAAAAGGAGGTCAATTTAGGTGAATAAGCTGGGCTAATTTACTTTTGGTAAGAAAGCTCCACAGTCTTTGCAGTATTTGCAGCGGTACCTTACAATTTGTTTATGAGGGCACGCATTTGAGTCACTCTTTGGATAGTTGGGATACAAACAAGGCGATAAATTTCTCTTGTTTTCACAGAGCTTGGCCTGGGCTTGAGGCTGTCCTGAAGCTTGAGTCATGAAAGTTCCATCGATCATTTCATTGCTGATTGTTAAAACAGGAAGGTCATTCGGGCGGGAAGGTTGATTTTGCGAGCGACGCGCCAGAGTTTTCTTGTATTCAGCCTTTAGGTTCGTGAGTAAACTGGGTTGTCTATTTAATGTTGGGATGTTTTGTTTATTGCTTTGGAGAATATTCGCTTTGTCTCTATCAGTTTGCATCTAATAACAAATTATATACACAGTTCAATATCTTTGTCTGATTAGTGAATAATACCTGAGTTGGGTCACCTTGATAGAGCCCGAAGGCAGCAGTATTTTGACCCTCAAAAATCATTGACGTTGTTTGGTCCTTCGAAGTCCAAATTAAAAAGAATTCGCTGCCGCAATAATTTTAAATATACATCAAACAGGAACTTCGCGGAATTGTTTAGAATTCTTTTTGAAATTAAGAACTTAAATGAGACTAAGTTTCCTTGATAGCGTTCAAAGAAACCTCTATAAAGACAACTATTCTCATTCAGATAATACAGCTCATCAGCACACCTCATGAAACTACATTCGCTAATACAACATACTAAACGGTGCAATACCATCGTCATTCAGATAGAAGAGCTAAACTATTTCTTAAATAAAAATGCATCAATCTTCAAAGTTTTAGTATCGGGAGCCTTCTGCACCTTCTTAGATTTCGATGTAGGATCTTCAGCCTTCCGAGAAGTAGTCGACGCGGCTTTCGTTCCTCCGCTTATACGCTGATCTTTTCGTGGTGTACCTGAGGGCGGGTCTTCATGAATCCCTTGGAGGCACCTGTCGATATGATTATTTATTCTTGTAGAATTCCACCCAAACTCGAATCTTAATCCACACAGAGGACAGCTCGCTTCCTCAGATTTGAAACTATCTTTCGTCTTCTCGTCTTCGAAGCGCGCAGCCTCATTTTGAAGCGGTTCCTTACGACTTGTCTCTTCGTGGACCATCATTTGGTCGTTTTCGTTTGAAAAATTCTCCTCTATTTCTCCGAAATCAATGTCAGAAAAATTCTCTTCATCCATCTGTTCATTTGGATTTTGGTTCTCGTCGGCTTTGGCTTTGCGAGAGGGTTTGGGCTCTCCTTTGAGGATTTCGCGTATCGATCTATCTTCACTTTCTAAAATTTCATCGATATTTTCCAGGCTTCGAGGTAAGTTCTCTTCTTTCAAACCGTTGGCATCATCCAATTTTTTCTTCGTTACCGGTTTGAAATATTTTTCAATGGCAGAGGAATAATCTCGTTCATTGATTAAATTCTTCGCGCTGATTCCCAGCAGCCGTACGGGTTCCACAGGCCACTGTTCTCTGAGCAATTTAATACAGAAATTCGCAATGTTGTCTTTGTCTCCAACATAACGATCTAGCATGATAGCTTTCTGAGTCTGCTTGAATTTCGCTGTTTTGATAATAAGCGTCAAGTGCTTTGTCAGCTTCTTTTCGTCCTGGAGATCATCCGCCAGCATCTCAGCTAGCTCAGCTATTTTTTTCTCCATGTCCACCTGCTTCGCGATCGCCTTGAACGTGCGTGACTCATACTCTTTCTTTCCTCTCTCACTTCATGCACGCAACGGGAAATTCCTAGAGCTGAAGTTGCAAGGAAATCAAACGCGTTTTCCGTGAAAACTAGATGGATATCCACCAATCTGTTTAGAATATCAGCGCAAGTCTCAATACCGAGGCCTCTAAGCAGCTGCTCCGTGGTGTTGCCAATAAAGGGTATTTTCCTAATATTTTTGTTTGCTAAAAACTCCAATACCTCCTCTCTTGTGTTCTTCAGCATAAACAGCCCATTTGGCTTATTCATCTCTGAACACATCTTCGCAAGCATCTTATTCGGCCCGATTCCACCACTCACCGTCACCCGGGTCGCCGCATTGATTTCTAGACGAAGTGAATCACATAACTCGAAGATCTTATCCGGATCAGTGATGTTTTCTCGCTTTAAATAGTCTGTAATATCCAAGTTCGCCTCGTCCAGTCCCATGGATTCGTACTCAGGATCATACTTCACGAGGAAGGATTTGAAGAGATCTGAAGTCTCCTTATATTTTTTGAAATTGTGATCGATCAATACTAGATCCGGACAGAGTTTTTTCGCGATGAAACCCGGCATGGCGGATCGAACTCCGTATTTTCGAGCAATGTAATTTGCTGTGGAAATCATAGCCATGCCGCCCACAGCAACAGGCTTATCTTGGAGTTCGGGTCTATCACGAATTTCAACGGCCGCATAAAACATATCCATGTCAAAATAGACCCAAGTTCTGTCCATTCTGCGTTCTTTTTCAAATTGAGCGATCTTTTTGCTGACGATTTGCTGAGCGGCCTCCATTATCTGAGGATCGTTTTTATAAGTTTCAAGTTTTTCTTTCATTTGAGCTATTTTTTCGTCATTTCGGATCTTCTTCTCGAGCTGACGCTTATAAAATTCGGAGTCGCGAGACGCTTCAGCAACGATTTTGTTGACTTTTTCTCGATCCATAGAGGCCATTCCTGCTTTCTCGGCAACAAAGTGAAATTGAGGGTCGTGGTTTTGTGGTTCGGAATCTGAGTTGGGCTTCATGTTTCCTATGATAGAAGGTGAGGAATTAAGTGAGAAAAAATAGGAGTACTGGATTCGGATCGAAATTACCAAAAAGTGTGCCAATTTTTAAATTATCTTTTCGTTTATTAAGGAATATATTTCCTGTAATATTGTGAGAAAAAATATAATAAAATAGGAATTGTCATGCGTTTAGAAAGCTAGCCTTTTACATGTGTTGGTTATAACATTCAAGATTTGTGAATTCAGGTCGCTGGTTTCATTCCTAATAATTTATGTTGCGTTTTTTGCAATAATAACATAGCACTTGTATATGCCTTTTTCGAGATAGTTTTGATATTCTGAGTCTATAGCTCTTTATTCTTAAATGATTCATTCTTCGATGGAGCCCAGTTGTAAGATCAGATTGAATTATTATTTTTGGGTAATTATTTAGTGATAGTAGTAAAGAATGTCTTTGATATTTGATCATAAAGTAGCTGCCAAAAAAATCCCTTTTAAAATTATGAATTCGAATTTTGCGGGAGTTTTTCCTTGTTCTCTTGAGACTTCACTTGCTAGTATTTATGACTCACGTTCGGTTGTTGGATTAATTCACCTTGAAGGAAAAAACATATCTGGATTAAGTTATATATGTTAGATACCGAATATGCAATGGAAATTTTTTTGTGCTATAGTAATTTTTTCAAGGCTAAACTTTACAAAAAGGTTCTTGAAGTGATCAAATCGTTCTTATTTCTTCAACTTTTATTAGCTTAATCATAATTATGGAATACTCCGAATATTTTAAACCTCTATTTATCCTTCTTGCCATATTTCCCGTTTTTACCAACTTTTCATTGGGAAGGAAAGGAGAGATTAGCTTCTTGAATAATGAAAGATTACATCCATCATCAAAGGCATATCCATATCAAACTAACAATTAATCCACTATATTGGCTCCACTAACCTTCTTCTTTCTTTACTCAATCACAAGGTGAGTGTTGTTGTTTTTACTTATAATCGAGCGGAGTTATCAAATTCAAATTTGCCAAGGATACCCGCATTTAATATTTAGAGAAAATTAACATCGAATCAAAAATTCAAATCAATAATGGAGGATAGCCGCAGTTTCTCAAATCCTTTCAACGCAAGAGGTGGTCCAAAGAAATTTGGCCCCAAAGGTCAAGGCTTCAATAAAAGAAGACCACAGAAAGGAAACAACAACAGAAATCCAAGAGGTATCACCATCATATAATCTTCATTCACACTCATCATTTCTCTTCCAGGCGATAGAAGCGTCAGCCCCATGAGAACCGCACCTGGGCTTTTCACAAACTCAAAGAAAATCGAAAAGAAAGGCACCAACCAGGTCGTACTGAGCGCCATTGCCACCAGAAAGGTCAAAGACAGATCACAAGCAAATAAAGCTGTCATTAATGATAAAGGCAGAAGTAAACTCTGAGTAATTGGCTCTGCTGATCTTTCACAGCGTTTTTGAATCCGCTCAACTTCTACAAGACAAGAATCTGCCCTTACTACATCGCAGTGACATAATTTTTTTAAACCGCTTTTTTTTTTGAATCATGACTTTGTAAAAGGGCACTTGTAGCAGGGGAGACGGCTGCTATTTCGCTCATTCACAGAAAGAGCTAAGAGAGATGCCGAGTCTTAAGAAAACAAAGCTTTGCTTCCAATTCATGAAAGGTCATTGCAGTCTCGGCGAAAAATGCTCTTATGCTCACGGTGAAAAAGAGCTTCGATTCACAGATCAATACTATAAGACAGCTATTTGCAGAGCATTTACCAATGGAAACTGTGCGAAGGGCGATACCTGCAGATTTGCACATGGCGCTGAAGAACTCAGGACACCAACTCTGGAACTCCCTCAGAAACTCGAAATAGAAACCGAACCACAAAACGAAAACAGAGATGACGATGAGGAGATGATCCGAGAAGTGCTTAACGCGGCTAAGGGTAACAGATCCCCTACACCAACAAAAGAACCAAGTAATTTCAAATATATAAGACCCTTTATGTAAATTTTTCAAGGTTTCGCTCAAAATACAATGTTTGCTTCGAACCAGCAGACTATGGGCATGGGTCAAGGGAAGAATCGCAATGCGAATCAAAAGTTAGCGTATGAAACTGATGGAGAGAAATCCGACGTGCCAAGGTATATTGGAAACTGGGGGATTGAGTCTGGCGCTGAAGAGTATCTGGGAATGAATCATCAAATGATGATGGGGTACATGAGTACCGCGAGCGTTGATGATAACAGCAGAATGGCCAAGCAGAAGAGGGAGGCAGGTCGCCAAGCCATGGCCCAAAACGCCACAAAAGGGTTTGAGAGTGATAATTACCAGAAGCCTGCAGAGAATCAGCAGGAGGCTGGATATAATATGCTGAATGCGGCTGATTTGATGTCATTTTTGCAATAATGATTATTAATGATTGGTATATTTCGACTATGAACAGATTTATAAGTTGTCTTTATCAGAGTTGATAAGAGTTGGCTTTAAGATTTATAGGTGAATTATTGTGTTTTTATGATATTTATCGTTGGTGTTGCTGGTGAAAACCAATAATTTATCAATTCAAAGCTATAATCTGTCTCCTTTAGCTGAGTAAATATAGATAGGGTTCATATCTATATATCAATATAATGGTATCTGAACTGATTTTTCTTCATTATTTAACCGAGTTTCTGCGAAAATTGCTGAGGAAAGTGCTAAAATATTCAAATTGTGGAAGTGTATCGAAGAAATTACCTAGTGATTCTTTTTTCTTTCAATTCAAGGTGATTCAGATTGAAACAGCATTAGAAGTTTTGTTGTTAGAAAATACTATTTGAGAAGCAAAAGAATTAGCAATCAGATTCTGCTGAGCTGATTATGGCTATCTTTGCTTTGAATCTTGTTAAGGTTAACGTTATTAAGGAAAATAATTAATCTCTATTGAAGTTTAAAGATATACGAGGTGATTAAGGATTTCAGATTTAATTATTACACTCTAGCCTATATCAAACAACGTATTTGCTATTATCTCTTTCTCTTTTATCTGTTTTTCCAAATTATTTATCAAAATCTTTACCAAATTACACTCATTACTCATTCCAATGTTTGTCTACTTTAACTCCATGAAATACGAACGCTTACATACTCGCTCATATATACCTTGCCCAATACAGATTTTTCATTTTTCTCTGCAATTATCCTTTTTTTGAATACATTATTAATTATCAATTTATTGCTTTATCAAGAAAATAAACATCCTCATTATTCTAGATTACTCATTAGTATCCGCTAGTGTTTTGCTGTGAGAATCTAATAGTATATTAATAATACTAATCAAACAAAGGAACTAACTCAGAGATATCATTACTTGCTATAGTAATTCATTTCTCATTACCACGATTGTAGATTGAGTCAAAACTCCGCAAATATGTAGCTAAAATAAAATTAAAACGATTAACATAGCCGAGAGGAGGTAACACTCACACGATGGACATCCCCGAAAACTCCGAAGGAATTTTAGATATTCACCCCATTAACGTCACAGGAACAAAAGCACTGATATTGCCCTCCAATGCCAAAACCCGAAGAATCTCCTCTCCTCCAAAATCCTCCTCACCAAAAGAGTCAGAAGAAAAAATCCAACCACCACTACAAGAATCCACCGTCGTAAGACCATCAACTTCCCCCGCATTGAAGAACGCTCGCAAGAAACAACTTCTCTGCGATCCTTCCTTTCCTTCATCGGACAACCGCGACCCTGGTTTTAGAACAATTGATACTTGCTACTACCCTCAAAGCCGTCCAAAAACAGGCTCGACTGTCCATTTCAGCGAGTTGCCAATCGTCCAAAGCTTAAGATCCATTCAATTCGACCAGTTTGGGCAATTGACTCCTCAGCCAGACTCTTATGGTTCCGGAAGTAAACTTTCACTGAGCAGACCTAAATCCGGAGTGTCTCCTTCACCTTATTTAAATGAAGGAACCAAACTTCCTCACGAGGAGTATGGCGATAACTACAAAATTAGCGGAAAGCCAGAATCAAAGAACATTAAGCTCGAAGAAATTATCCTGAACCCTTCATATAACAGTTCTACTCACATTACGCCGAGAATTCCAATAAAAACATCGAATGCAAACTCTACAGCGACAAAAACTCCTAAATTTTTGCTTCAGTTGCCTCAGCAGCAAGACGGGATATTTTATGACAGAAAAGAATATTCAATAAGTTCTCGCCCAGGTACAACTACAAACGCGCTAAGGATTCAAACCAATAGTAAAATTGGGGCCAAATTGCACGGTCAGGCATCTGAAAGTAATCGACCTAGAAGAATTAGCGTGAGTAATTTCAGTCCTTATTCAAGTGAGCAAGAAAACGCGGAGTTAATGAGGATCGCTCAAGAGGCTGAACGGTTCTGGAGCCCGAATTCACAGAATAGAAAGAAAAGACTTGCGGCTAAAGAAGCTGAAGCACAGCTGCTCACGATAGAAATGATTAAGAGAGAGCTGAACCTTCCGCCGACCAAAACGCTTTACACTGTTGCGAAATCATTGAATACAGTCCCTAAGTCGACTTCAAGTTCCAATCTTCATTCTCCGAGGAAAAAGCCTCCAGTTATTGATGAAGGAGCTATTAGATCAATGCGGGTGAATGCGTACGGTACTTACACTGGGACATGGGTAAGTGAGTGGAAAGAAGCTCAGAAAACGCGAAGGAACATTCCTTTTTCGATTGAAGCAAGCATTCTGGAAGGTTCAACGTCGAGATCTGGGATTCGCTCAAGCATTCAATCTACGGCAAAGGATAAGGAAGAGCCTCCAACAATGTTTTTCTCAAGCAAGCAAGTACTCATCCCCCGCACCTATTTAAGACATAAGGCGCGTTAGATATCAAATCTAATTGTTGCTTTATGTTATTTATTAAAGCTAGACTGGACTGGTTCAATATTTACTTCTTTTACAAAATTTTTTAAATACATGAAGCTATTTTGCTATATTCTTAAGAAAAGCTGAGTATGATTAGGAAATAAAGGGGTTTCATCACAAAAGTTTTCATATTTTACTGCTAACTCTAATCTGAACATTTTTTCATATAGTACAACTGCAATTGTAATAATAAATCATTAAATTTGAGAGATTAAGTATTTATATATTTATCTCTCATGCTTTGCTAAAAAAAGAGGATTTTTGGGGTTATTGTGGTAAGAGCTTTTTCTTCTTCAATGGCATTAAAAAATGAATAGAAATAATATGTTTTGATAAACTTCAATTTTCAGATAAGTGGCTGGAATAAAAAAATTTCCTAAGTCTTATTTATCATGTATTTTTCTTGCCATGAGTAAAACCTAAAGTATTTATTTCTTGACTCCTCTGACATCAGCTGAGCTTCTATCGGCGAGCTGAGAGAGGTCTGAAATCTTCTTATCAACGGTGGTAGGGCCGCCCTTGGTATGGGTACCAGTGTAGGTGCTCTTGTCATCGTGGAACTTGACGGAATCAGCCTTGGTTCCAGAGAAAGTTGGGCCACCTTTTTCGATCATAATTTTCTTGACAGCGTCCTCAGTGATGCCTTTCTTGGTGGCAAACTGAACGACGGCTTCTTCGAATTGCTTGAATGTGATCTTTCTGATCGAAGGGTTGTTCTTCACTTTGTTGAAGATAAGATCAACATCAGTGGTAGTGAGCTTCTTGTCAAGAAGGCCAGTATCCTTGGCGCATTTAGAGAATTGTCTGTTGTCCATGTCTTTTGCTCCAGCGGTGAAAGCGTTGAAAACGTCTTGAAGAGAACCGGTGCTTACAGCTTCCATTTTGTGATGATTATTGTGGATTTGTAATAAGTTTGTAAATGAGAAATTATTATTATTTTCGAGGGTCGCTGGGTGCTTAAATAGCCGAGATCGTTGATTCTGAGATCTTTTTTGTGATTCGCAATTTTTTGATAACATCACTGTCCAGTGCAGTATAAACCAGTATTTAGGTAATTTCAGTGCGAGTTATTTTTTCGAAGCCCCACAATGCAAGAATCCCACGAAAATGGGAAGAAAAGCGCTGGTAAACTCGTAATGTCTTGCTAACTACTATTTTAGCGAGATTTGAGAAGAATTTTCAAAAGTTTTGAGTAAAGAAGATATATCGCTAAGATTAGTTTTCGAGTGTTTACATGAAGGAATGATGCAACAAAATGCTTGTCTAAGCTATTTGGCTTTGAAGATACCTAAATTAGAGAAGGTGTGACCGAACCACGAAATGACTACTGACCCAGCCTCTACGTGTGCGTACAATAATACTGGAATCAGAATTAAGTCGGGTTATTTTCTTTTATTTCTCAGAACGAAATTTGCGAACTTTCTAAAACCCCCTTAATACTATATGAGGATAGCTAATGGTTGAAAGCAAAAAAGAGAAGCTAGCCATGCGACTGAGACTAAAATTAGAAGCTCTTAGAGAAATCATTAGAGAGAGAGTTTTCTGGCTTTTCATGTACAATTTATTTATACTAGCAATGAATTGTACCTCTCATGTGAGAAAACTTCATGCACTTTTTGACCTTAATGGTCTCGATTTAAGAGAAGTTGCTTGAATATGTATGGAAGCTTTGCTTCAAGTTGTGAAAGAAAACTATTTCTGTTGGCAATTGTTGATTGTTGAATAGATCTGAACTTCTATTTTCAAGTAAATCTCTCAATCTATTAGGCAATACAGTATTCAAAGCTACCTTGCTATTGCCTCTCACTCTATAGCTACTTTTAGTTTTGAGAGACACGCTTTATTGTCTATTGTGCTTACATGTCAAAAGGAACGCACAAGAACCAAATTTCAGGAAACTGATTAAAATAAAATAAAATTCACATGAATTGTATTAAGGAAAATCTCAACTCTCAATTTACATTTATATAAATTAGGTTTCAAGGCATCTTCAACAAGATATCTACCTAAATCTAAAAAAGATAATTATTTGGTCCAGACATAGCATGAAAGAATCGCGAGAAACGGAAATCCTAATAATGTCTTGATATCTAATCTCAACCAAGAAAAAAATCGCAAACTCTCTCTTAAATTCAACCAAACCCGCTCCAACCCCATCATGAATCCTTCGCGTTCAATATAGATTATTTTTGAGCTAAGACATTCCTTTTTCTCTGCTCAGGAAAATTTAATCCCGTCAAATTATCAAGAATTCGTTAATATGCCATTCCTTCTGGTTCTACGATATCCTTCCCGTAAAAGCAAACAACAATATGGGAGGTCTTCGAACCCAGATAGCGCTTATTTCGTGTGTCAGCTCTCTTACCAGTTTCATTTGTTTAAGAGCTTTTTTAACCAAAATAAAATTATTCAAAGTTCACACTAAGAAAAGTTTCAAAAGTACCCGATTAAAAATTGTCTTTAAGCAATATGAAGCTCGCAGCCATCTTCCTTCTACTGGCGCTGGCAATGACACTGACAAGCGCAGCCACAGTGATTTACAAGGAGAACTTTTACATTGAACCCCAACAAGTACTCTCTGCTTCTGATTTGGCCGGAAACTACAGTATTGCTCAAAAACTGACTCCTGGCAGAGATTCGGACGTTGTTATCTGGGGCACCTCGAAGGATGCAAACAACAACTACTGGTTGAGTCGCAGGCTAATTTATGGCGAGAATTTCACAGCAAACGGATCGGATGTAGCTATGAACACCTCTTTCCCAGAAGCCCCTCAGATCGCCACCATTGTGGACCATGCCAACTCTCCCACAGGCATTCTTTACCGCCAAACCTTCAATGGAAACCAGAGCATCATTCTCCTCATCATTAACGCTGAAGAACCGAACTACTTCCAAAACGTCACAATTGAAAGTGGAAATACCACATCCACCTACCCTGAGATCAGGATCACAGCGACGCCACAAAACCAATTTTTGGTCTACTATACCAAAACAACCAATGGACTAACCTCGCAAATCTACGCACAGATCATAGTCTCTGCAACAGGCAGCACGGGATTCCTTTTCAACAGATTAATGTCCGTTAGTGGAAGCAACTTGGTTGTTTCGAGCCCGAGCTGTGATTTCCTGGACATGAATAACACCTACATGTGTACCTGGCATCAAGACAATGGAGATTCGACTGCTGACTGGATGCTGGGAAGATATGATCTCTACGGCACTGTATTGACTGGTTCTCCTGGCAAGTTATGGACAAATGACTATACTGGAGTCAATGAGACGCTCAACGTCTATGTGCAAACAACAGCAAATTTAATCTCGATCATCGGAGAAAATGCGACGGCAGGAAGTGTTGTGGCATATTTTACGTATCAGATGGACGAACCAACGGTACTTGCGGAACCGAACACTACTCTCTCAATTACGAACAACACGGTCAGTTGGAGCGACAGATATGCTAATGGAATATTCATCGGATACCAAGTTTCTTTCTCGAGCAATACGACAGTCATTGAGAAATACATTAGATACAACCAGCTGGGGTACTCGATAGGTCCGGAGTTGATAATTGCAGTTGATGGAAGCGTTGTGACGACCGCAAGAACTGGTAATGACTCTCTGGTTGTGGGTGTCTTGACTGATACGAATGAATTATATGTTGGAGCCCTTGCATACAGCATAAGTAGTGCGGTGAGAAATATGGTTGCATGCTCCTTAAGTATTTTCTTGATTGTTATCCTAGTGTTTGGTTTCTAATCATTTCTTCTTTGGCCTTGTTGGAACTGATTAGATTCATTAGAAATTTCAACACAATATTTGAACGACCTTCTCAAACAAGCTGTTATCATTTCTAAAATCAAAGAGTAAATTGATTAGTTTTTGCTGATTGTTGATGCTCTTCACCCAGACGATCAGAGATTTTGAATTGGATTTATTCATGGTAGATAAGTAAAATATTGGAAATAACCTGGGAAAGAAAAATTGTGAAATAGTGCCTATCTAATTAAATGAAGACAGACAAGATGGTCACATTATGTTAGCTACGAGCATGGATAATCATGAGCAATGCGTTTCGAATGTGAAAACCACAATCTATATATGCACGGGCTCGTTACAATAGAATTAATATTGAAACCTTACCAATAACAATTTTCTCCCTAAAACCACAAATACCTACCCCCGTAGCTAAGAAATCTTCTAAAATAATCATGCTCTATAGAATATCCTCTCCCATACTCTCCTACAAGTTAGCTCAGAAATAGCTAGCAACCTTAGCCGACTTTCTCTTGAAACGAATAGCGAACAATATTTTGGGTCGGATCTAAAAATTAGTTACAAAGCGCGCCACGTTCCAGTTGGTTATTGATTTGAAATAATTTTCTCTTTTAAATCTAACAATTTACTCTTTGATAGTGCGCTTTGCTTGTTGATAACATAGCCTTAAATTTTTATTAAATAAAAAAAGAAAAAGGGCGTGAAAACTCAACCTACCCGGTTAAACTTTTCAAGGTCTTTAATCCTATTGAAATGAATGTGAATTTATCGCTCAATTTCCTGTTGAGAAAGCGGGACACCTCGGACGAATTACAAACAAACGACATCCCAAAGAATCCAAGTCGATTCGAGAAATATCAGCAATCTTTCTCTTCTCTTCCCAAGCAGGATTCAGCTGAGAATTTAAACCTTCCCAAGCATGAGCAGCAAGGACAATCCCTTAGTTTCCTGGAAAGAACTGGCCTCGAGGCGCTGATCAAGGAAGTAATTCTAAAAAATTCACAACAGCTAGAGGCTGCAAACAGACTCAAAGCACAGCTTACTAAGAATGAATCAGATGAAAACCCTAAATCCCAAGCTCCTCAGAGCAACCAGAGCCAAAATAATGCAGTTGTTGTTGAAAACCCTGAGGTCATTCTCAGAAATAAGAAGCGGTTAGCCAGTCTCAATAAGTTCAAAGATCAACTCTATAACTTGAAACAATCGTTTAATGAGTTCAAGCTGGATATAGACAAGACTCTTGCAGAGGAAAAACTTAAATTTGATCACTTTATTGAGAGGAATCTTGGGAATGGACTCGAAAAACTAATGGCGAAGCGGCGAAAAGAAATATCAGAACAAATCAAGCAAGCTCGTATTAGCCATATCAAAGAAGGTCGCCAGACAAATAAAGGAGGAGTAGGTCAGAGCGAGGAATTTGGAGATAATATATCGAAAAAAGTTAAAAAAGAGCAGCACGTGGTCAATGGATTAGCCAATAAGGCGGAGATGGCCTCAAAGGGACTTTCAAATGGGATAAAAATGGACATTGAGCCTTCGAAAAATAATCAACCAGGTTTTAACCAAAACACGATGCTGATCAATGGAGCGGACTTGAATTTCAGTGAAAGCAGCGGAACTGATTCTAATTTGTCGGTCACACTTGAGGGCGGAGATATCAAATTATCAAATACGAAAGAAACAAAACCATCTCGTTCCCCTGTGAAAGGCGATGGAAAAAGCAAGGCAAAAAAACCCTCGAAAAAAAGATTTGAAATCATAAATTCGCCCGATAACAAAGCTGAAGCTGCTAAAATTAACGACACAGAACAGAGCAAGACAGCTATAGCGGCGAGAGTGAAAAATGATAAAGACGAAACAACAGAAGGGAAGAAACAGAAGAAAGGGAAGGGCGAATCAGCAGCGCCGAAGAACGCGTCCTCGGGTCGAAAAAGAGGAAAGAAACGCAAGCAAGACGATGACGAAGATAATTCTGAAGATGAGTTTTTATTCGGCAGCGAACAGAGAGCAACCTCGACATCTACGCATCCGATGCTGAGAGAAAAACGAGAAAGGCGCATGAGGTTTGAGGATTATTATTTTTGAGAAAGGCTGTACGTTTCAGCTTATAGATAGTAAGGTAGTAGAGAAGTTTTCGTTGTATTTTTAAGTATCTTGGTTTCTCTGATATTGAGCTCGAAAATTTTGAAATTGCCTTCTTACTTCAGATATCGTCTGTTTATAAATTTCTCTCCTGTCATAAGATATCAGAGTAATATTTAAAATATGAAAAATATGTCGTATAGTATGAGGAGTGACCTTCCTTTGCGTTATGAGAAGGACCGTTTGGACAATGAAGAAAAATCCAAAAAATTTTTTATTCCTAACTCTCAGATAATTAATTTATATTTGAATTTGTATTCAGACCATGGGATGCACTGCGTCCTCTTGCCACAAGAAAAAGAAAGGTCCCAAAGCCCCTACCACTAAGGTACCAAGTCCTCCTTTATTCTCATTCTGACCTCTATCTTTTTTGTGTATCAGACAATAAAAGAGCAAGAGCCTGTAGCTCTTGAGACTGGAAATATCGAAGGAAAAAGAAACGCCACTTCACACGACCAGGGCTTCCGGGTAGGGACTGAACCCAATTTGAATGTGCTCAGTCTGAAAGAGTCTCATCCCACTCACGCCAACCAGAATGCCTTGCTGCATCGAAGGCAGTCAACTATGGGCGGAGAGTTCCATGGACATCCCAAAAGCTCGACGAAAGAAACGACACAAGGAGCGGCCAATCAGCTCCCGAACTCTCATAACCTGGTAAAACAGGAAGATTTGGGGCGAATACTAGATGAAGAACTGCTCAAGGAGTTAGAAAAAGATGGTATAATAGCAAAATCTTGGATCTTTTACCTCATGCGAATTTTGTGTTAGATTCTATCGCACATGATTTTCAGGAACTCAAGAAAACTCGCGGTGATATAGTGAATACAATCGAAGATTTTGATAATAACAAAGCAAGCGATCGCGATGAGAAAGCGGAGAATACTTTGGTACTGAATCTAACAGATTTAAAGATCGAACAGCATATGTAGACCAGAAACAATTCGTTTTTTCCCCTCCACTGATTGCAACAGCCTATTGATTCGAAATAAAGTCCAAGAGCTTTGCGATTTGCCTTGAAAACAATAGTGATTTATCAATTCAATATTCTTGTTCTCAACGTTTATGAAATGCTAAGTTTTTTCGATTAACTATAAAAAATCGAAATTTATTTGTTGTCTTGTTGCTGATTTGTATAATTTATAGGTGATTATTCCACAGGACTACATTAATAAAACTTGTCTCATGATATCTTTAAGTTCTTCCAATTGAAAGTTGTGCTTTTAAATGTATTATAAAGAAATTAATGTAGTCAGCTTTTAATAGTGAAATTTAGATGAGATAGCCTCACCTGAATCCTGATTCAGTGGTATTCATAGAAAACCAGCCTTGGAAAGAGGTTGTATTGTTCTTCAATATTTTAGTATAAAAATTATTGTTTATAGTTTATTGATCCCTCACTTAAAAATTAAGAGCTACAGTTACCTCAATGACAAAACGCGAGCAGACTCTTTCAGATTTCAAGCGAGGGTAGTTCTTTTCCTATTGAACTTCCACCAACATCACCAACATGTACAATCTAGGCTGGAGGATAATATCTCGAAAATTGCAATTGTACTACCCAAAATGCAGAAAGAACTAGTCAAATCATATAATCACTACGCGCAAGAGAATTCATTTAAGTGGCTTGGGAAAATCAGAGAGGTATTTGACAACTAATAGCGGCAAATGCAACTATTTCCTTTGTTATTTCTAGTCAATCCAGGTCCAGGAGATGTTTATGGCTGAGGTGAAAGCCTATGCAAGCACATTTTCAACTGAATCTCTCGCAGCGTCAATTCATGAGCTTTTCTCGAGCATGCAACAGACAATGGATATTCTCCTTAAAGCTAGTTTGGCTGTATACAGCAAACAAAGCGCTACGCTTAAAGTTCAGGCCGAAGCTCTGGGTAATTGTCTAGCTATTCAATGAGGCTTATCATTCTATAATCAGAGGATGAAAAGGCACGAAGCCAATCTCCTCAAAATACTCAGCAGAAGCAAATGAGCCAGACTTTAAATTCGTTTAGTGTAAGAAAACAAGTGGATTACTCGTCTTACGAGCCAAGAAGTCCAGGTAAGCGGGGAACTCAGAAGATGGGATACATCCCTAAGAAAGCTTCGTTTGAGGGTGATGAAGACGATGAAGAGGCGTTTGTGTCCCAATACGCCTCAAAGAATGAGGATGGGAGTTATAGTTTGAACGCCGGTCGCATCTTCCAACGACAGACGGAATTACTTGGCAAAATAAGCGATGAGTATTCGGAATCAATCAAGCAAATCGATGACTTCCTTGAGAAGCGTCTACCAAAAAGACGCATGAAGGCTTCAGACACGTTCAATCCAATAGGAGAGGTGGCTTACAAATTATCCACAATGAAGGTTCAAGGTCTTGAAGCTATCGACCCTAAAGTGCTGAAAGCCACTTCGGAGCTATCAAGCGATGAGAATGCTAAGCGTATGCTTGAGAAAATAACAGACGATCAAGATACATTCATTATGAAGATTATGGCGGTGCATCATATTATTCAACGTTCAAAAATGCGCAATCAAGGCACAGAGGTAAGTATTTGCTTATTATGCGGATTGGGTTTAGTGTTTTCTTATTAATGCAGCCGGATAAGTTAATTTTTGACATGGATGAGAAACTGAAATTGGTCGAAGAGGCTGATAGCACGATTGAAAAGCTAGAATACGAGCTTAATGGAAAGAAAAGAGATGTCTTTGATCTGAGAGCGAAACTCCGCGAACTCGAAGAAAACACCAACAATTATCGAAGACGCGTCGAAAAAGCGGAAAAAGACGTACAAGCGTTTAAAGACGAGGCCAATAAAGCCAAGTTAGAAAATGTGGAACTGGAGCAAAAGATACAAAAAAAGAAAAAGAAAATTACCTCGCTAAAAGCACGGATTGAGGAGTGTCTTGGCTTTGAAAGGAAATACGATGTGCTCCTTAAAGAAAAAGAGTATTACTTACGACCAATATCAACAGCGTTAATCCATGTAGGGTTTTAGAGTCAATCCGAGAGAAATTGCAGGCGGAGTTGATGAAACTAAGCGAAGGGAATCAGGCTCTGAAGGATAAAATCAAAGGGTTCAACACCACTTTGACGCAAGAAAAGCAGCAGATCGAAGTGCTGAAAGATGGTATTGTGCACGAGCGCCGTAAATCCTTCCTTTTGCAGCAGGAGATAAACCACCTCCACCATGGGCCTTCCTACGCAGACACTCTAGTCAGCAACCATCAAAAAACGGCCAATACTAGCGAGAGCTGCACTCAGACAGATTTTGTCTTCCATGCGAATCAGATGAATCCCACAAATCACGTTGAAAGTCGTCGGTCGTCTCGATCGAGCATGCATCCAAGTAACTATTCGTTTGATTTTGCTCAGGTCTAATAACTTGAATTAGGAGACGGAGATCACCTGTCAGCGTTCCACCCCACCGCAAAACTAGGTAACTCGACGAATACGACGAATAAGACGAATAAAACGAATAAGAAAGCCATCGATTTGCCTGAAAAACCAACTGAACAACTAACGGGACCAAATAACAGCGTTACTAGCTCCGAAGCTAGTCTTGATCAAATCGAGAAAGATGAGAATACTGAAAACGACAAAGGACCTGAACCAAAGCAAACATTGGCTGATGATATTCAAGAACTTCCTGCCAAGAAGTATAGTATGGAATCCGAAAGAGATGACTCGATTGAGAAGAGAGCACATTCACAGCAGAGATCTTATACCACAGTTTCTGAACAGCTGTCAATGGGACCAAGAAGTCTACGCAAGGTTTCTATTGAATCTGAGTTAGATGGCCGAGAAAGGGAAGACAAATTCATAACAAAAGGCAAAATTATCAAAGGACAAGTGCATTTGAGATCTCTCCCGCGATACAAAGGTCAATTGCTCGGCAAAAATGAAACATTAGTAGGAAAGAATTACGGGCTGCGTATTGATGGCAAATCAAAGGAGGAAACGATTGGAGAGGAGAGGGGAGAACTGGACCACACGGAAGATTTAGAATTTTCAATGGGCACAGAGCAGCAGCAGCCTCTGGTCATTAAGCATGACATTGAAGGAAATTATCACTTGGAAAAGTATTTTGCTAATAAGAAAATTCATCCAGAGCAAAGCAAAAACATGGTCAGGATGATCCAAGCAATGGTCCGAAAGGCTGCCGATTCTCCAAAAGGACTTGAGAAATTAATGGATATATTGACCATTCATAAAATTATCGATGCGAAATCCATCTCTTCGAAGAAATTCATTGACAAGAGCAAAGATACTCGCTCGACTTTCTATCATTTAAGCACTGACAAGACATCGAATGCTTTGGACGAGGACACTGCAGAGAATGATTCAAATTTGAAGTATCTATCTACCCAAGATCAACGGGTGCTCACTGAGCCTCAGACCAAGGGAGAATGGCAAGGAAACGACAAAAAACCTAGCCGAAAGAATCAAATTCTCAGCAAAATGCTTGAGAGTCAAATGGCGACGATGTCGTTTTCTAACAAACCAACGGAACGCCCTTTAAACATCATGCGCTATGGAAGCGCAGGGAAACTCCAGCAAGCTGCTGACAGACCCACTACTTCCTCCGAAAACCCCCCAAAGCATCTAAATTCCACACAGAGTAGTTATTTCAGACCAAATACGGGTCTCTTTGGGCTGCGAAAAAACTCTCAGCCATCAAGAGAGAACAACACTGGAGGTTTTTCTAACTGGTCGATTGTCGACGCGATGAGAGCGAATACCACCGGCGACGAGTTCAGTGGTTTCGAAGAAGGCGAGAGGATACATGATGGAGTCTATCAAATGGGAAACTTAATCATAGACAACAAGCATCTTGCTCGTAATGCGGACAAAGAGCGTGAGGAGACGGTTATTAACCTGTTTCGACACATAAATTCTGATGCGAATTTGAAAAAGAAAGTGCTGGGGATCATGCAAGAAACTATGAAGGTGTCGCGTATCAATGAACCTAAAGGGAGGGCTGGTTTCGGTGAAGAGATAAGCATGATAGAGACCTTCCATTCGTTTAAAATGTATTATCAGAACATGATGGAGCAGCATTTCAGATGTGGAGACAAGTGTGTGCATTTGCGGAGATTCTTTGAAAAAATCAAATTTGATCCCAAAAAGACGAATACGCGAGTTCAGATGACGGTTCCGGTGAGTATAATTAAGCAGCCTGTATTCAAGAATTCGAATTTCTAGAGATCTTATAGAGTGTTTCTGTTTGTTTTAGTATTATGACAGTCATGATGCTATGGTGTCATAAATGTAGCTTTATCGTTTTTTTTAATCAATTTTCTGGTTTACTTCTCAGCGAGGCGATCTATTAACTAAAATTCACAATTAATAGCACATTTCTGCTTATTTTGAGTTCATCTGTTTAACTGCGAACGATAGGTAATTAAGGGTAGAATAGAGCTTTCCGGGGGTTTATGCATGCATAGTATTTACAGTTTGAAAATTTAGTTTGTTTAGAAATTACTATTGTTGAAATTTCAAATACTCTTTGTTTAGTGCAAGTAGATTTAATAAAATTCAGAGTTCTTAATTAAATTTAGATAAAAATTCAAATTTTCATAAAAATCAAAATGAAACCAAAAAAGCAAGAAAAGAGTGAAAAATATTGAAGAAGTAAATCTAATTTATTATTATGCCAAGTTCGTGATTTTTGAAAAATGTTTACTGTGTTCCCTTCTCGGGTATTGGTATTTCCGGAACTAAAATTCTATGAAAACTAAGATAAAGAGGGTAATGGTGGAAAAGGTGCTTTAACAATAAATAAAGGCGTATCAGTGTAGAACCGCACATTGTATTATTTTGAAATGATACTTAAAATACAAATTCAAGAAAAACACAAACACATTAGGATGATAATATGAACCCTTCGATAAGGAAATTAGTAGTTGCTTCGAATGATCGATAATCAGGCAAAAGAGCTTGACCCTAATCAAAGCGCTGCTTTCTTAACAAGGAAACAAATTTTACTCTAATTCGAGGGATTTCCTATCAACTTCAACCATATTTTTCTGATATTAATGAGGAAAGAAGAAGGTAAGTTTCTTGTGCTGATAATTTTTTTGCTGGCTTTATAGATAAGACGAAGAGAGAGCCTAATATCTTCATTTCCGAAACTCGGTATATAATATTTAAATTTTCAGATTAGAATAATGAATAAATATCTCACATAATTCGAGTATGTACTGTGTCATGGTATATGAATTGGAAATTCGGATTTAACAATAATTCGTCAATTCTATGACGAACACACCGCCTTTTCAATATTCTTTTAAATCGATATAATCCTGTAAAGGTTCAAATTCATAATTGATTGCGAAATAGTTGAATAGAGAGATTATTTATTAGTTTATCGCTATTCGGCCGACTCCTTTAATATGTAAGGGTTCTCAATCGAAATTCGAGTAAAATACCTCGCACATAAAAATGAACAAAGTTTTAATAGTTTTAATATCTCCACAAAATTATTTATGATATTTTGTTTTCAAATTTACTATCCATAACCAGTGCGCCTGACTATAAAAAAGTTAGTTGATAAAAACTATCAAATCGCAATTCTCAGTAAATTTAATCTAATTATATAATATAAGCTACTACATGGATCTGTTTTGCTTTGATACTCAGCATGAATAATTAAGAGTATATCCATACAACTTTCTTCTGCTCCGTTCGTTGTCTTGAACACTTCAAAGGTTGTTCCTCTTGAGCAGTGGGTTAGCACATGGTATTTTGAGCAAACGACCGGTTCTTTTTCAAACAAATTTCCTCCTCTGATTTTGAATATCACATACTGCTGCTCGTTGAAAAGTTCTAGTTCAGTGGAAACATTTTTAACGTAAAGTGAGTTAAGAGTGGGTAGATCAATTCCAATTTCCATGAGACTGAAATACTTTGTTAAGCCTCCAAGCTAACGGTTATAAGAATGATACTAGCTATACAATAACACGTTATTTTACGCAATATTTCGGAAAAAAGAGATATTTAATAAAAAATAATTTCACCTTTTTGATGATGGATTACATCGAAGAAGTCAAAACAGAAACTCCCCTGAAGAAAGGCAAGGGCAGCATATCATATCTCCTCTGTGCCTCTTTCAATCAAGATCGAGTAAACCAGATTCCTCTTCTTATTTGACAAGTAAGACTCGAATTGGCGTCGGAACCAACCTAGGATTCAGAATATTGGAGCTTCCATCTCTTAAGACCATATCAGCAGTTGAAGGAGACGATTTCAATATGAATGTCAGCTCATTATAACTAATTATCCCATCTTATTTGGCTTCTGATAGTGTGGAGTTTCGAGCATTGCTTTACTCAGCAAAACAATTCTTGTTGGAGTAGTTCCTGACGGAACTAACCCTGCTTTTCCCAGCTCTAATGTAACGATCAAATCACGCAGCTATTTGAATGGCTCTTTTTGTAAGGTGTATAAATTTGACAGCTCGAATAAAGAGATCGAGAAAGCGTGCTATGTCCATAAGAGCAAAGTCGAGGCTATTTATCTCACGAAAGGCAGTCTGATTTCGCTTACAGCGGAGGAGGTAGTATTTTAACATATCTAAAGCTGAATGGCATGATAAACAGATACTTATATGGAACTTGGAAAAAAACAATATTGAAAAAATTATCAGTACGGCGTCCAACCCAAGGACTTTTGCCGTAAGCAGCAAGATAAAGTGTCCTACGCTCGTTGCCTTCCAAGATGAGAGACAAAGTAATAGCTAATGCAAATAATGAAACTCACTTTCACATGGTTGTCAGGGCTCATGGTGAAGAATATTGTTGCTGAGACCGATTACGTACTTCCTTTGGACAATACGGAGATACAACAGATCGCAATAAGCCATAGCGTATGCAAATTTTATAAATTGTTAAGTAATGAAATCTCAACAGGGAGCCAAGGTGGCTGTAGCAGATGCGAATGGACAGTATATTGATGTATTTGACGTCGTGAATGAACGAAGGGTTTTTCAATTTACTCGTGGTATTTGAAGCTCTCTCTAAATTTTTTCATGAATCGATTTGCTTTTGCAGGGAAAACGGCGACGGTTATTAGTGATTTGGTTTTCAGCGACAATGAGCAACACCTTGCATTGATCAGCGAGAAAGGAACGATGCATCTTTTTAAATTAAATGAAGACTCACAGCTTCCTGACCATTCAGGCGGGTACTATGAGAAAATTAAAGGCTTTGTAAAAAACAAAACTTGAAGAGGCTTTAGTTGAATGATTTTTTGGGGTTCCAGGTACCGAAGATGCTCTCAGCTTATTCAAGTATTGCGAAGTTCCATCCCAACCTTGAAAAGTTCAGAAAGGTCGACTGGCGCGACACTTCACGGAGTAAATAGAATTTCATGAAACATCTCATTAACAATAATACATTGGATTAGCTAAAATTACAGGTCCTTTGCTTACTTTCGTTCCTGCCGAAGAAAAGATTGTAACAAAAAATTTTCAATTCTTGTCTAATTTCATCATAGATGATTTATTTTGAGTCCGGCTTGTGCACTGCTGTCAGCTATCAAAACATTGAAACGGGCGAATGCAAAACCGTCGAACCTGAGTGCACGACTTGGTTTGATTCTATTAACACAGATGATGACGTAAGCTTATTTTCAATATATTTAGCCTCAAGCTCTTGTTAGGATTCGGATTTTGTCATTTTGTAACCAGAAAAAAGTATTCATCTGCTTCGAAGCTCTCTACCTTTTGAAATTTTTTACCCACTTCGCTTGTCCATTCAGTTCGTAGATGTATATAATCTCGTTATCAACTCCATCTAGCAAAAAATTCGAGTTGAATTTAATTGTATATAATTTGATATTACACTTGATCTCACCTTGACGTAACAATTGCTTCATTATTTATTATTCGAATATTATTAACAAAACCATGTTAAAAAAGCACTGCCTATTTCACTAACAATTGCAAAATCTTGGATTTATTAAAATTGAAATGACTGAATGACGCATTCTATTCCTAAACACACTGCATCAATAGGATAGATGATAAAAACAGATTTGACTCTAGGAAGTTTCACATGGGAATTTGCCTCGAGTCAAGCATTAGGTCTCAATGTGAAAGTAACAAATATTAAAATATTATATTGTCCCTAACTAATTGTCCACATAGTCGCAGTTGCTAGTATTTAATTGTCGACATGACTATTAAATCGCTTATTATGTTAGAAATTAATACGAGTAATTACCTGCAGACCCTGTGCTGGCATTACTCGTTTTGTCATGCTCATTCTCAGACGCCACCCCTTCCGTGCTTCCAATCTCGGTTTCACAACTCTGTTCGCGGTTCTCAGTGATCTGATCGTATTGAGAGTTGCTTCCGGTATGCCTCTGAAAAGGCGCAATGAAGTTGGAATCAAGCTCAATCCACTCTTTGTGAGGGGCAAAATGACTAATTTGAATCTCTGCAAGGCCTTCAATAACTGACACGACTTCCACGCAATACCAATTCTTGAATTTGATGTCACTATTGGCAAGAATCCCATTAAAAACATGGAAAAATCTGCAAAATATACTAATAGTCCAAGAAATCCCCTTTGCTAGGCGAAAGTGACGTAATTTCCCCTTGACTTATTTCGTCTTCGTCGAAATACCTCTCTATCGTCGGATCCATAAGCCTTGAGAGCTGTCGGATGACCATCTTCATGTTTTTACGAGCCTTGCGATAATATTCGGCTTGTGGCGAAGCCATATTTAACTAAATTTTCGTGTTAGGACCAAGAAAGAACGCGTAATGAAATCATTTACGTTCTTTTTCATTTCTTTTTCAGGCACTTCAAAATTTTGCTCAAGTGTCATCCTCAGTTTTTCCAACTTTGCCGAGCTGTCGATTGCCCATTGGATCGCCGCAGGCGTCAGCTCAGCCAACTGGTTTCAAACAAATTAAATCAAGTATCGAAAGCGAATTACGGTGCAAAGCTGTCCACAACAGCGGAGGAAGTAAATGTAAGCCTGAGTAAACCGACATGTAAACTCATACCACCTGTCCAATATTATCCTTGTCTATGTGTAATTTTTATCAAATAAGCTACAATGGTCAGGCAAGAGTCATTACTCGGGTGACTACAAACTCATCATTCACCTTGATCAGTGCTCTCGCTAGCCCAATCCAAGTATTAATGAATTTAAAATCGGAATCGGAGCTCTCTCTGATTAAATCATCCAGAATTCTTAACAGCATTTTCGTTGTTGCGATGTCATTATAGCTTAAATCGGCATACAACCTCAGCATTATCGGCATGCTCTGCGACGTGGCAGCCCCCAGCAGCCTGATAAAGTCTTTTCCCTCACCCAGCATAACACTCTTTTGGCTTTCACCAATCGTGTAGCTAATTTGGTCTCTTCTCCCTTTGGCTTGGTCGGACGCCCGTCGGACCAAATAAGCTAGCATGGCCCACATATAAGGTAAATTCGCTTCCAAAAGCTTATCTTGAGTGTAATCATCTTGCCTGTATCCGCGAGGACGATAGCTCTCGACTAGTCTATGGCATTTCTCTTCGATTTCGAGCACATTCTCGGAGTTTGGTGTTTGGGGCTGCTCTTCTTCAGTCTCATCGAGGATGAAGAAGTAGCATTTGAAAATGATAGAATTTTCAAGGAGATACTCACCGATGGAGGGATGAACCTTCACAAACGAATAAATATTCTGGAAATGGGAATTAGCGGTTCTGTAATATGGCTTCAGCAATGAAATCATCTTTAGATTAAAGTCCAAGAAGCGAGCAGTTAGGGTATTCGCTGCGTGGTGATTCGATTTGGACTTTGGACTGCCTTCAATGTCCATACTGTCTTCATAGGAGATGTCCGAGCTGATGTCTTTCTCTTGAGGAACAAAGAAGTCTCGTTCGAAATGGAAATTCGAGCGGAAGGCCCTGCGAATCAAGACGGAAACAATCCTTTTTTCGTCATCGTTAGGACATTCTAAGATAAATTCCCTTTGGAATTTCATATTCATAGCGAGATGTAAGACGTAGGAGGAAGCTTGCTGGCTCTAAAAAAAAAGGAAATATACATTAGAGGTTGAGAGGGGAGAGTGTATTGCAATACCTCAGCTAGGATCACTGCGAAATGTCGAAGGAACTCGTAGCTATAATACTTTTCTGCGTGTCTTATAACGGTCGTTAAAAACAGTATTATTTCGAATTTGAAGATATTGAAATCGATTTCTGACAGCGGATTTTGACCATGGTGCTGCTGCTGGCACCTCGAGGCGATCCCTCCCAATATTTTATTGAAGAAGGAGAAATAATAGCTGTTAAACAGCGTTTTTTTCATGAAATGATTTCGATTTTTCTCTCGCAAAACCTCTTTAAAGACTTTCATAGCTTCTTTCTCTGAGGCGTCGGGCTCGCTGAGCAGTCGTTGTATTGGCACTGGATTAGAAACCTCTTGCTCAGGCGTGGTCGTTGTCGTGCTGTCAACTCCAGCAAGCGGCTCCATGGCCGTTGCGTGAAGTTTCAACGGATCATTCAGGATTTCTTCTCTTTCGTAAATAAGAACATATGCGTTCTGGAAATCCGTTTGTCTATAAAGAGATCGAGAGAAATTACTTATAAGAAAAAGGAGAGAGTAGATACGCTTCTTTTTTCCCGAATGCTACGTAAGGCAGTCGCGTTAGATCAAAATTAGTAACATATTGGTCGTTGAATTCGAGCCAGCGGGACTTCCCGTCCTTTTTATCTTTAATGAGAGAATAGTAATGCCCAGAGTCAGCAAATCCAGAGTGAATTATCACTCCTCGCAACGAGAATTGAGAAGTTTCGTTGATCAATCCTTGAGCTTTCTCTTTCTTGTTCTTATGCAGCTCGTCGTAAGTGAACGGCTGCATGTCAAGCTCGAACGGAAATTCGCAATACTCATTTATTTTTTGCTTGATGCCTCGTTCAAAATCGAACTCAAATCTTTTCAGCACCAGTATCAAGTACTTAGGGAGCTTCTTCACTGTCGTTCGCATCATTGCCTTCACTTTCGTTTTACATTCTGCACAGTAATACGCGTTATCCCCATCTAAAATTTCTCCTTCGATGTAACTCTCTAGCCCGTGGAGGATGTTTCGTTTATTTTTGACATCAAGGTTAAGCGCAAGGAAATGTTCTTCTCTTTCATAGTAATGCGGGCAGTCTTTGCAAATGATTTCCTTCGAGACCAAACCCCCAAAGTGCTGTTTCACAAGATTTTGTTGCGTGGTGCCGAGCAGCTGGTCCTCGATCCTGTCCATAAAGATTGAAAAGAATTCAAAGACGTCTTTTTGCTCGTTCAGATTAACAGGAGAACCATCAAGCTCTTTGAAGGCAAGTGGAAGTCCTCGCGGGGTGAAATACCCTTTTTTCGAGTGTACCAGTCCGTCAAAAACACACTAATTAACATGGGATTCAGCAAAAAGATATTTAAAGAGAGAGTCACTACCTTTAATTGGAAAAGCACGTTATCTTCTACTTATTGCTCTTTAAACTTTGCGTCTGGGGATCCTTTGATCGACTCTCTAAAGCTCGGTATCATAAAGAGTTGCTGGAGTAGCGAATTCATATAGCAAGCTAATTTACCCGAGTTAGGTGTTGCAAAACAAAGAATTTTTTACTGCAACCGAGGTTTTTCAGGCCATTGTAGTCAACGTTATCAAGATCTCTTCCGCTGCTGATCCTCCAGCTAGAATACGTTCGCTTTCTCCAGGCAGCTTCAAGGTGATATTTCGACAAAAATGTACAGAGGTCATTCAACAGCTTAGAGTTCGCCAGCAAACTTTCCAGCAGCAAGAACGCGAATTGTACTGCCTTCATGCTCCTGCATTTAGGTTCCTTGTTCTCATCAATTAGTGACGTAAACAGGCATTTATCTCGCAGTTCAAGGTACAACTCCGTTATAGAGACTCTATTGCTCCTGAACTTCGGCGCTGAGTTCAAAAAGAATTTCATTGTAAGGATGAGCTCTGACAGCTTGATTTCCTGAGCCGAGTTCTGCGGATACGTGCTTTTTATCGTTGTGAAAAGCATCACGGTGCGTTCTTCAAGGATGTTTTGAATTTCTTGCAGTATATTTTTTCTGTACTCCATGTACTTCTCTTCGTCATTAGGATTTAACTCGGCGTTTACCTCCTGGACATCGATAGTGAAATGTACTGCTTGCATAATGTTCTCACTAGCATCGCGAGCAAGAACCCAGTACATAGCGTGCTGATTAGGTGAGGAAATCGCGATTGACCAAAGCGTGTTGAACAAAATATTCTGGATTTGTTGATAGAGTTCGATGCTGTATGTAGCAGAATGATGGAGTAAAAATTTGAGGAATCGCAGGATTTCTTCATTGTCAAGCTTGAGCAGTCCGATTGTGAAGAAGTTGCTGAGGCTTTGGTATTTGTAAATCGTTAAACACAATTTTTTGTCATTTTCCAGCATTAATTCGATGATTTCGGTAATCATGCTAATGCAATTTCGTCTGTCATGGTTCCTGCGTGGATAGCCCACTGATTATTGGTGATATATATGATTATGTGTTCTGTATGAGGCAAATCTTACTTGAATTATCGTCTAAGATTTTCGTTAGACAATCGAGGAGTTTCCAGATCAGATCATCAGATTCCCAAAACACTGAATTATATCTTAAAATGATTAAAAAAAGAAAAATTAATGGCAAGTCAAAGAGGTTATTTGTTCACATTCTGAGATAGAATCGGAGCAAGCTCATCATTTGAGAGCAGACTTTGAGTGCGAGCAGATTTTCGACATTTGAGATGCCAGTGTCAGCGAAGATGTTGATGATCATGTGGATCCCACCTTGGTCAACGAAACTATCAAACCTATCAATGATGAGAGCATTCCTTTGCCTGTACAAGAGATATAAGCTTACCAATCAGATTTGCATTTTTCGTCAGGCCTTGAAAAATTCCAATAGATGGGATCTTTCACCGCAAGTTCCATCGCAATCCGCATGATATAGAGCAGTTTCATCGAATTTTTCCCATTCTTATACGCCTCGGCATCCAAAAACTCTGTCATCTGAGCAAACGACCTCATTTGCGTGAGATAATTCTCGTTTAGAGGCAACCGTATTAATAGATTAACTTCTTCCAGTAGATTGTCTATGTTATTAAATAACAAATTAGGATTCTCATCGTTGCTATTAAGAAAAAGGCACCTGTATATATTTCCGAGAGGCTGATCAGAATTTTCTCCATGAATTCAAAGTTGTTCGCAAGGATATACTTCGGATTCGCTGCAATTTCTTGCTCTGTCCTTACCTTAGACCTGAGGCTCATCGAGTTCTTCTTCTCGAATTTCTGAAGTTCCAATGACATTCGCTTTGAGTCTATCACTTCATCGTTCACCAATATGTCAAACTCGCCCGAATCCAGCGAGAATTTCTCTGCTATGCTTTCCTTGATCATTGCAATGGTCTGATTCTCTCCAAACTCCATCTGAATGAGCTGATCACAGGGACAATACAGCACATCGATCATAACCCTCGGATTTCGCATACTTGCGATATATCTCGGCTTCTCATCAAACGTATTGAAAAGATTCTTCAAGAAAAAGAAAGTCCGCTTGATCGGCACTTCTTTCCTCTCTTTCGCAGAGCTCAAAATCGTTTCTACGCAACTGCGAATCAAGTTCTGGAAATTCTCCTGCTGCTTCTCGGCCGACACGCCCTCGACGCGAAGATAGCAGTTTACGAGCAATTCCGTATACTCCTCAAGAATTAGGTGATTCGTGCAGTTATAATTATAATAATAATCCCATAATGTCTGCAAGTTTTCTAGATTATCATTTACAACGATAAAATCTTCGTAATTGGTATCATCCTGAGGCGTTATATCGATATCGATGTTCTTTTGAAAAGCATTGAAGAGGATGAAGTAGCGTTTCATGCATCTGAATTTCTCTTTGGTGAAAAAAGAGCTGTCGAATTTATGCGAATCGCAGATAATCTTCTTGAAACAGTAGGAAATCAGCTGGTTGGTCAAAACCGGCTTCTCGTAGCATGGTCCGCTATGGGTTAAAAACTTGAAGAATTTCTTCGTTTCGTAAGGCAAGTTCGGCTCCAGGACGTATATTCTCCAAAGAGAATCGAGCTGCTCTTCATTTAAATTCACGTTTATTTTGCTCTGTTCGAGGAGAAAAATAAGCATTTTCTTCCTCTTTTTAAGATTCTCCCTCAGCGAGTATTTTCCTATCCTCACCACACTATCAAGGAATGAAATCCCGTTCTCCTCGACGATATGTTGCTCCTTATATGCACTTAGCGCGTCTCTTGTTTTGTTATGAAACGAGCACATTTCATCCACAATACGCTGGATAATCGAATATTTTTCCCTCAGTTCAGAAAACAACGCATGAGTATAAGCTTCATTCTCTATCTTATCAAGAGAGGATAGAAGAATGTGAATTATGTTATATGATTGCATGATGTTCTGTTGGGCCTTGAGATCATCTAGCGATTTCAACAGATAAGGGTGCCAGAGATCAGGGCAGGGATATTTTTTAGCCATCTTCCTAAACGACGAAAGGATTTTATCAGTCATTTCGCTATTGGCCGAGCTTTCATCATTTAAATAAGAAAACAATAACGGAATCGTGAGAGCAGGGTACTGAATCGAGCCTCCAGCGCTCTTGACCTTGAGACAGCCAAGTTCGTCCGTGTATAGCACTCTTTCAAGGCCTATCTCTGTAAAATCACAAAGAAATTTGAGAATTTCTGCATCGATATCCTGAGGAAGAGTAGCGAGCACTTTCCTCAGCACTACATCAATTTCCTCAGGCTTGAGACACTTGACTAATTCAAGGATGTTCTCATTGATCGTTCGCACAATTTCCTCGTGTTTCTCTCGACTACTATCCCAGATAAGGTCAATAATTGGTTCCGGGAAGGTCTTCGAAGCGCAGGCCAGGAACTTGAGGATGTCTAATGATCGCTTCATTAGCTCAGGGTTATTGTATTTGAGGTAAATGTCGTCGATGATAGTGTTTTTGAGGATCCAATCGACCAAAAAATCTGAACTGATGCTCATTCGGTCCTGCTTCTCCATGCGATTGCAGAAATCTTTAATACCGCCTAACGCTTTAAGCTTCTTTTCGAAATTAGGACATTCAAGCGCCTTTAGATATAAATCCAGTTCTTTCTCCTGTACGGTTGTAGGGATGTACATTCCCACTGGATGGTCTTTGAAGCTTCTCTCTAAATTCGCGAGACAATTTTTCACAACGTCTAAATCAATGTCTTTTATCTCTTTTGAGGTTATTGCGTCGATTCTCGCGCAAAACGCTGCTACTACATCTGGGATGAACCCTTCGAGAAACGTGCTATCAAGATCGTCGGATATCCTGAAAATGAAATAAGAAATTTTCTCCAGCAAATAAACTGAGATTTTCTGAGAGTCCTGTGCTTCTTTTGTATCGGTTGTGCCTTCCACATGCATCATATCAGAATTCGCGCCTTCGATATGCATTTTATCAGATGGATTTGTGGGCATTATCATCTTGATGAGCAGATCGAAGCCCTTGAGCTCGCCAAATTTGTTCAAGATCTGTTTTTCTATCCGCAAAGGATGCTCTTTATCAGCCTTTTTTGCTTCTTCGACTTGGCTCTTTTCAGTCTGAATCTCCCCTTCTGTCTTCGGTTCGCGCTCTTCGAATATTGGATTCTGCAAACGGTCTTCATAATCGATTTTTGCGTACTGCCTCTCGGTTTTGAACCTCGGTGCCACGTAGCCATACCGATTCAAAAACTTTTTTCAAAAAAAAAATTAGAAAGTCAACAAAAATGCTCAAGTTACGCTAAAAAATAGATAGCATTGCTTTGTAGTTCCCAACATCGCGCCCAAACTGACGAGAATCGCGTAAATGCAGCTAGCCCAAGCAGCTTGAGGACTTACGAGGCAGATATCGCTACTGACTTCCCCTTGAGAGAACTATGAAGCATATTTGATAAATCAATGCGAGATGGAGAGGAAATACATAGCAGCTGTGCGAGAATTCTGAAATAAAGCGGCAGCAAAAGGCCAGGTAACTATCGAGGAACTCCATAATCAAGTTCAACTCATCCACGGCGTTTCCTCCCGCAAGCACACCGGTTTTACACATGATGTAGTCGAAGAACAGAAACAATCTTCCTCTTATTTCCTGGATAATTTGTGGCGGTTCCATTGTCTCAATGTCGATTGTAGCACTGATTCGGTCAATCCACTAATTTTGCTTCAGTACAAAAACAAAAAAGAGTCGCTTGCCTTTCGCAGTTCCACGTAATTATAGGTGACCTCCTCTGACCAATGCCAAGAGAATCCAGGGGATTCTAGGACAATCATGAGAATTGAGAAGAAGCGAGGAGTTAGTCTTTACCAAGCGTGTGTTTTCTGAAAGGAGCTAATTTGTAAGAGTTTGTTTTGAGTCGCTAGTGAGTTATTTAGTGTGAGAGGGTAAAACTTCGCAATATTATGTTACAATTTCAGTCTTTTGGGAGTAGATCGGGTCGTATTTGATTTTCACGTTGTCCTCTTCTAATTCTTGTACGACGCCAACACACCAACCTCCTTGCATATTCTTTACATCCACGAAATAGCCTTTCTTCAGCCAATTCTTCATTTTTAAAATACAATGCTCTTTTATATGCTCCGATATATTAATTAATTGCGCTCTCTTCAAATGTCATTTAATAATAGTTTATGACAGAATTAGCGGGCTTAGCTATCCTACTAGGCCCTGCCAGAACAATTAAGTTTCAAACAAATCCTTTGAAATTTCCTCATTAGCTGAGACGCTCATCTTAGTCTCTTTGAGCTGGAACACCACCTATAAGCACCACTTATAGATTAAATCCTAGAGGAAAAAAATAGCTGCAAAGGATGGATGTTTGGACTTCTATCAAAAAAAGAAAAATAATGAACGGAGGCTAGCGACCTTAGATTCAGAACACATTGGGATATATCTCCCTCTTATACTCTGAAATAAATAAAATACCCTACATCTTCTTCCTCCGAACAGGTTTGTTGATATTATTTTAAACATATCAACATTCGGAAATTTCAGGAAACTGATTCTTTAATCGATTAAGTCGAGTCCATTAAACTAACAAATCCAATACATTCTATCTTTCTAAGCCCAAGAGACAAAGCAAATCGTTATTCTTACAGCCATGGAATCTCACAAATTCAACGAGGAGGTTTACGAGCTTGATGAAACAGATCCCCGCCCAGAAAATTCCACACAGAAAATTTCGAAACGAGAGAATAGTGAAATTGAGAGAACAGCCTCCGGCTCCAAACGAAAAAAAGGCGAGTCGCAGAGAAAGTTAGCAACCGGTGATGCGGAGATGCGAACTGAGCTAAATACAGGGCAGTTAGGCTCGTTTAAGGAGGATTTCATCGAAGGAATGAACAAACAGCGAAAGAAAAAAACCCAAGGCTACTCCAAATACGATTTTATCAAGGTCAAAGTCTTTTTGGACCAGCATTTTTATATCCTATCGCGATTTCTTATCAGCAGGACCCTCACGCTTTGTAAGGTAATGCGATTGCATCCAACGATATAGTTAAGAAATGGAATTTCGTATTAGATTCCAAATATACAGTCGATTTCTATCGCAAAGGATATCAAAAAAGCGCTTGTTGAAGAACACATGCTTGAGATTTCTCAGACTGAATTCCATAAGAGACTGTATGATACAATGGTAAGCTTTTCCTTCTAATCGCTTCGAAAATACTGAAATTGAATGATTTAAAAGGCAGCGCATGGGTATGGGGAGCTCTATGCAGCACGATATAAGCTATTGACACAGTACTTTACTCTTCCTTTTAGTTTTCAACAATTTTTTAACACAAAAATAGGTTTTATCAGAAGAGAGTGCCTTTGGTTATTCTGATCACAGGAACCGTCTGCTGCGGTAAACTTCCTCTCCCCAAATTGAAAATAATCGTTTTTTGTCAAGCTAAATCGCTGGTTGCGACGATGATCGCAGAAAGAATGAATATTTCAAACGTCATTCAGAGCGACATTATCGAAACCGTGATGAATGACCTCAAAATTGCTGAGTTCGAAGAAAATTTGAGACTGACCCAAAAGCAAGGAGAGGACAAAGAAGTCATTGAGCGATACATCAAAGACAGTTTGCTTGTGCGTCGCGGAGCGAATACAGATATCCTGAAGGCTTTTAACGAAGGGAAGGCGCTCATTGTAGAAGGCTATACTGTTCATCTCCAGCATTACGTGAAAAAAATATTAACACAAGAGGACAAACCCAAAGACCCCGAAAAGGCAAAGAAAGCGTTGAAAGAGTATCTCGAGAGCAAAGATAACCGAAAGGTCAACCGAGAGTTCGTTTCGTCTATAAATACGTCAGATCATTTGGCTGATAAGTTCAAAGTGATATACCCAACCAATCCTTATCTATCGCCTGAGGTAAAGAAACTTTTCCTAGGACTCGCGGCTTAACATGTGTACATTAGCAAACGAAAATCGTCGCGAAGAATATTGAAAAGATGGAGCAGATCGACCAGAAAGGAGCCGTCATCGTTCCCATTATTCTGGTCATGAGAGAGAAGGACCACGCGGCTTGTATTGAGAATTGGCTGATAGGGAGAAACAGCAGCAAAACGCAAGCAGAGATACAGGAGATAACAAAGAAATATCAGCAAATGCAGCAGTTTATCATCGATCAAGGAGGCGATTACACAATCGTCCCGGTATCGATAAATAACCTTGAAGACACTTTGGTAAATTTCCGTTTGCTCTGGGGCTTTCGTTAATTTTTTTTCGTAGGAAATAATTCAGGATATCATCATCGAGAAGATCGACGCCGCTTACAAAAGAAACGAGTTTTAAAGTTATTTTCTAGTGTTTTCACCTTTCAGCAAGGAAAACAGTGAATTTGTCGACTGTATATCGTCTTGTAATTGATTTTTCATGCATCTCATTCAATGAGTGGAGTTTGCATAGATTCTGTTAACAGCAACAATTACCAAGTATCACATTTAATCAAAATATGCTCGCTTTTTAGAAATATCAGCCAAAAATTGTTGAGTTAGGCCGAGTCTTGTCAATTAGCTTAAATGTCAAACATCCCGAATAGAGATCTCTTGAAAGATCAAAATTTGCAGAAATTTAAATAAAATCTTAAAAGTACAAAATAAGCAATGTCACAGAAGCAAGCTCATAGACTCAAAGCCAAAGCTAAGGCTCTCCAAAAAGAGGAGGTTTCTTCTGAAGAAGAAGATTTTTCTGAGAACGTCAAACCCACCAAGAAAGTCAAGAAAACAACCGAAACCCCAGTTCCTAATCTTGTTGCTAAGAAACCAAATAAGGTATCCATCCAAGCTTTAGAAAAAACCCTTACCAACTGGATAGAAACCTGCCGACATGGAGTCTGAAGAAAGCGAGGAGCATTTCAAGGACGTTGATAGCGCCGCCGGTTCCGATAATGAAAAAATGGTGGAAGAGAAGCCAAAAACCAAGAAAGCTGAGAAAAAGACCAAGGCCGAGAGATTCGAAAAACAGACCAATGGCGAATCAGACCAAGGCGTCATTTACGTCGGACATCTCCCATACGGTCTCGAAGAAGTTGCCCTCAAGAAATATTTTTCACAGTATGGGACCGTGCAGAACGTTCACGTTGCTAGAAGCAAAAAGGTGCTTCTTTCTTTAAGAGATATGTACCTTAACTTTTGTTATATTAGACTGCCAGAAGCAAAGGTTTTGCCTTTATCGAATTCAAAAACAGAGAAGTTGCTAAGATCGCCGCTGAAAATATGAACGGATATATGCTTTACGGCAAGAAGCTCGACTGTAGAATGGTGACTGGAGACAACATCCGTGTTAAGAGCAAGAGATTCAAATATATTCCATTTAAAAGGATTTTTATCGAGCACAAGAACAAAGTAAGAAATTTTGTTAGATTTGTGAGTTAATAAACGTCGTATAGCCGAAAACTAACGCTGAGATGAGAAAGGAAGTGAAGCACCTGCTGAAGCATGAAGTCGAGAAGAGAAAGAAGCTCGCTGAACTTGGTATCGACTACGAGTTCCCTGGATATGTAAATTTTTGCGAAAAAAATGATTAGTAATATAATGGTTTAATAGAGTGCTATTGTTGAAGCGTTCCAAACCAAAGGCAATTGATTTTTAGAGTTTTATAGTTGATTAGGAAAAATTATGAAGCGATATTGATAGTGTTGTTTTTGATTGTATATTTGTCTCCGAAGTTCTCTCTCTCTAAGCTCTGAACAAATTATGATATGATATGGTGATCGATCTAAAAAAGTGCCCGAGTAATTAGTAATGATTGAATAGGTGAGCCGATAATTGAATAGGTCAGTCGATATGAACTCTGGTCTGTTAATGAAGGAAACGAGATTGGAGACTTGAATAATGGGAAAACGACAGCTATGATAGCTCTTCCAGGCACAACCATTAAGAAGATGAACGTATCTCTTAAAGAGAGGTATATTGATATTTATAATAGTAAAAACTCACTCGGATGCTAGTATTAAAATCGATAAGAAAAATTTCGAAAACTGTTAAAAGCGATAAATTGATTAAATTTCGATTCACGCTTTAAATTGCCAACAAATAAGAAAATTGTTTCCTAGCTAGCGTTCTCTCTCTCTTCGAATAAATTCATTTGCTCTCTAACTCATCCTCCTCTGTAAAATTTATCTTTTGTTATTTTCTCTGTGAGTTTTTAAGAAATAGTTAACATTATCACCAGAAAAATTTAACTAATTGTCTCCTAGATAGAGCTTATTAGAGATACTTATGATAATTCCTAGTTATGGAAAAACATGGCTATTCAGCCTAATAGTATATAGAAAATGATTTCTGTACAATCAAGATCTTAATGATTAATGAAATAGATTAATCTAACGTATGAAATGTCTTCAGGCTAAAATTAGAATGAGCAATATTTAAAGTATTTCCCATTTCCTGCAATCCTACGTGATAAATTGCCCGCTTTAAATTACTCGTTAAGAGATCTATTTCAAATCACGAAGCGTCAATCATTAAAACCGCGCCTAGCAGAGCCAAAATTTAAATACTTAATTGCGCAAAACAAGCTAAACTGCTATTGTTTTATTCGGTTTATCAAACGACGATCTAAAATGGATGACGGACTTCTAAGAAAGCTAAAACTCTCCGATTACCTCAATGACATGATAAACCTCAGCTCCAACAGCAATAGCAACGAGGTTAACGAATTCGCAAAGCAATCGGCCCATTCTTCCCAATCCTCTCAGGAGCATGTCCGAGCAGCCAATCATAATCCTGGTCCAGTCACATACCTCCCAGCCGACCCCATAAACGCCACCATTCACAGCCCTCAAAATTTTCCAAACATTACCCTTACAGAAGCAGAGTCAGAGCTCCTAAATATCGATAAAGCGATTAAAGGAGGACCTTATCGATCTCCTGCCGAGTCTAAGATCAAGAAATTCACGCCTTACAGCGATTTGGTCACCAACGGGACTCTTGAGTTCCCACTGTCAGCTGGCGGGCGGAAAGCTTCGACTTCTAGTAAAATATCGGTTTTTGATCAAACGGCAAATAGCAGCGAGAAAGAGTTTATGATCGCTGATAGAATGCTTGAAGATTACGAGAAAAACAAAGAAAATCAAAAGGCTTCAGTGTCTTCAGATCGGACTTCGAGGTTTTCTAAGGGCCTTGCGAACTATAATCCGCCTTCGCATAAAAGTAGCAGTGACAAAGATTATGAAGCAATGATTGATTTGATGTTACAGGAGGATTTGAAAGCAAAGGAAGCAGCCGACTCCTCGCCGAAGATAACTGACGTTAGTAATTATAAAGCAGGCTTCTCTTTCGCCACTGCTAATGGAAAAGACCTGCAAGTAAACCCAGCTCAGCTGAAGAAAGTACAGGAGCTCTTAAGCCAAGAGGACAGCAAGTCTTCAACTCAAAAGGGTGAAGAACGGAAAGCAGAAGAGCAGAAAGTCGCCTCAAGTCTCGACGAGCAGACTCCGAGGTTCAAATCATCAATGAGTAGAGGAATGCTACAGAATAAGAACTCTCTGCAGGATAGTTTAAAAGTATTCGATGAGGATAACTTCAATTGGGGCCAAGCTTCTAAAGGCAAGGGTAGTCTTGGCAATGAAGGCATGGATCAAGGATTTGGTTTTGCGACTGCTGGAGGGAGGAGTATCGCTGTAGACTTTAAACGGTTGGAGGCAAGCAAAAAACTGCTGGAAACGACTCAGAGTCAAGAATTAACGCCTTCAGATGATAAATCGACAGCAGCAAATCAGGAATCTCATGTTGTGACATCGAAGAAGGTCTCAGTGGCGAAATCGAATGTCTCTTCCAAAGGCCATTTAGGTGGGAAATGTGAACATAAAAGCTTGAAACAAGACCTAGATTCGATGTTTGAGACCGCTGGTGGTAAGAAACTGGAAGTGGATGCGGCGAGTTATAAGGCAACAGAGAAATTTTTTGAAGAAGATTCGAGTTTTATGGATGATTTTCAAGAATTTAATTTCAAAAGGAACGAGGCTAATAAATTGATGGATACGGGCGGATTTACAACTGCAGGGGGAAAAGGACTGGTGGTTGATAAAAAGAAAATGGAAGCTTCCCGTTTATTGTTTGAGGATTCACTTGAAAATTCTCCTGGAAAGCAAACGGGCGGGTTTAGTTTCGCCACAGCTGGAGGGAAAAAACTGGAAGTCGACAGCAAGCGATTAAAAGCGACGGCAGCGTTGTTTGAAGACTTTGATGAAGATCCAGTGTTTGAGCCAAAAAAAGCGGGCAATAAAGACATTAAAAGTAAGCCAATCCAACCAAAAGGTAACTTTGAAGGCGGTTTTACGACAGCCTCGAATAAGGGATTGGTGGTTGATCCCAAAAAGCTCGAGGCATCAAAGCTGTTATTTGAGGATTCTCCTGATCAGTCGCCTTCGAAGCAGGCGGTTGGGTTTAGTTTTGCCACGGCTGGAGGAAAAAAACTTGAAGTTGACAGCAAACGATTGAAAGCGACAGAGGCGTTGTTTGAAGACTTTGACGACGATTTGATGATAGGTCAAGGAAAAAAGGGCAAACAAGAGTCACTACAACAGAAGGGTACATCCGAAGTGGGTTTTACAACGGCTTCGAATAAGGGGATAGCAGTGGATCCGAAGAGACTCGAGGCGTCTCGAATGCTCTTTGAGGATTCTCCTGATCAATCGCCTTCGAAGCAGGCGGTTGGATTTAGTTTCGCCACAGCTGGAGGAAAAAAGCTGGAAGTCGACAGCAAGCGATTAAAAGCGACGGAAGCGTTGTTTGAGGAGTTTGATGAGGATCCAATTTTACATGGGAAAGCGAGGATGAAGGACGGCAAAAGTATACCTATTCAGCAGAAAAGTAACTTTGAAGGCGGTTTTACCACTGCCTCAAACAAGGGGCTCACAATTGATCCAAAGAGACTCGAAGCGTCGAGAATGCTACTTGAGGAAACACCAACTCATTCGCCTTCAAACGAGCTCGATGATGGCCAAGCTAGGTCTGGAACTTCCACTGGAAATAAAAACACACAAACCAAATCACAAAAAAGCCAATTCCTATTCACCAACGCCGACGACAGCAAAACGAAGTCTGTTTCCAATTCTAAGGAAAAACCTCACCAAAAATCATCGAATGACGGATTTTTCTTTACAACTGGAGGCGGAGGAGCTTTGAAAATCGACGCTAACATGCTAGAGAAATCAAAGAAGTTGTTTGCGTTGTCTCAAGAGGAAGAAGAAAATAGCAATCACTCATCTTCTGTAAAGCCCAAGGAAGAGGAGTCGAAACCTCAAGGTGCTCGAGTAGTGATTGCTCCGAATCAGAGATCCTATAAGAAGATTGGGATACCTAACCAAAGCGCATTGCAAAGAGCCTTAAACTTATTCGCATCTCAGGATGAATCCGATGAACACTCAAGCTTTTCAAAAAAAGAATTCCTCGATGAAAACTCAAACGAAAAGAAAGGACGGCAGAGAAACCAAGCTACTGCCAATTTTAACGAGCGCTCAAATGGAGCTGAAATGGTTTCAGAAAACACAAATTCCTTGTCTGAGGGCGTCAAGAAGAATTTCAAAATGTTAAAAGAGGAGTAATTTTGTTCTTTTCTCGATCAACAGACATAATGGTTTATCCTTAAGGAGTGATGGCATTCCGATGAAAAGTATGAAACTAAATAACAAGCAAGTTGTCTCTGTCGGTTCCAAGACAAAGGACTCTGTGAGTGGCGTATTCCCTTTCTTTATTGCCTATGAACTAACTAACGTTGCGCAGCGCGCCTTCAATTTCGTAAAGAATGAAAAGAAGAGCAACAATTTTGCAGATCTCATCGAAGAAAAAGATGAGAAATCGAATCCTTTTGAAGGTATCAAGCGAAATAGTGATGACATCTCTCGAATGAACCTCCAAAGTACTAAATTCCTCATTAAATAGATGAAAAAACTCATTTTACCAAGATTCCAAATCTAACTTATTGAGCTCGAAACTCCCAACCGCTCAAGACACTAAATATCGAGATCGCGAGAGCTTTTTGAACAATTTAAAGGTGCAGATCTACTTAGAAAAGAAACAGAAAGCCAAAAAATCACATGGCGCAAACAATCTCACATGCTATCAAAATAAAGAAAGGCGAAAATCATTTTCCGCGCAAAACATCCCATCAAACGCTCTTGAGATCACAGTGAGCAACGCAGCCGATTATCAGATTCCTTGTCCTTGCATAAAATGGGTCTCGTTTGAAAACTCCCAGAAAGTTCATGGAAATTTTTCACAAAGAGCCTCTTTCGAATGTTATTGCGATGGATCCTTTCTCATCGAGAGGGAAAAACTCCGGGAAATCCTAATAAAAGAAGGGCTCCGTCCAGACTATATGACACAGGTATACACCCTCTTGTTCTTGTAATCGCTTAGCTTATCCTCAAAGAATTGGTTCACGAATCACTATAAAATGGTCGTTTGGAAGTTCGCCTCCAAGATGCGTTTTTTTGAGAACTGTCCAAATCTGTTGGACCTCAACACAATCAAAACTGAGCTCGAATATCGGTAATACCTTCCTCTCCTTGACCTTATCTCATTAAAAAACATGTTTAACAGCTATTTTCTGGAGAATTTCGAGGCGAAGAGGTCAATAGTTAAGCGCATCCTTGAACGCGACGCAAAAATCTCCTCCCATATGGTGCTTCTAATCGGCGAGATCAAACTCAAAGAAGAAGAGCCGAGACAGAAGACTTATATTATCGAGCTCTCGGACGGATGGTACTCATTGTACAGCGAAGTAAAATACGAAATACCTCCTGCAAGGACCGGCGCGGCGCTAGCCTCAAACAACGCGCTCATTACTAAATTAATTAAAGAAGGAAAAATCTCAACTGGGACAAAAATCGATGTTTGTGGGCTCCAATTCAAGAATAAAGCTGGACCTCAGGCTTGTAATCCTTTAGAAATCCCTGAATCATACGCTCCTGTCGAACTTTCGTACAATTCGATCAAAAGAGCTCGTTGGAACGCTAAACTTGGAGAAGTACCAGGGAAATTCGTGAGAAAGAGCCTGAAATCTCTGCGGTTGAATGGAGGACTTGTCTCCATGATAGATGCGTTTGTTGAGAAGAAATATCCTCTGGTTGAGCGAACGCAAGGAGGGATGAAGCAAGTCAACGCAAGGAGCTTAGATGAAGAAAGCCGAGGGAAAAATGGACGATGGGGAGGATTTCTTTTTCGTCTGAAACTTCGTGACGCGTCGTATTTTTACACGCAGACTGAAGATCGGGCGGACCCCTACGTCGAGATGGAAGTCTCGCATTGGGTGCTTGAATGGTATGAGAAGATAAACGAAGGCGATCGAGTGCTGTTCTGTAACGTCAAAACCGCGCCTCGCTATGATAAAAACTTCAGTTACTTCGATTTTCAAACTTATACACCAAAATCAAATTACATTTTTCTTCAAACCACGAACCAGTCTGTCATGCAATCGTTCTCAGAGCTAAAGCTCCCGAAGAGCCGATACCAAGAGATTAAAGAATACGGAAAGGCGCTTGCGTCTCAGAGTCTCATGCTTCATGATTTTGAAGTGCCGTGCTCAATATCAGAGCAAATTTTTTATGCAGAGCTGAAGGGCCAAAGAAACGAAATCGACGTGGCTGGAGTCGTGTTAGAGTACTCAGGAATCACGATTCTAGGGGTGCTATCAACGGAGATCTATTTCATCCTGGACGTAATGATCGCTGATTATATAATTTGATCTCTAACGCCTTGTTTAGCTGCATAATAAAAATTACTTTATGAACTTGAGGCTACCGCTGGCTCAGGGAGCAGTGATTTACTTCAAGAATTGCCAATTTGTTTCGAGGGAATTCGTTAATATAAATGACTCGCGAGAGCAAGTGTTTGTGCTGAGGACGAATGAGAACTCCTGTTATGTATCGTCGTCTGCAGCGTTGGGTAATGATCGGTTGAGTTATTGGTGAATTTATGTGAAATTTGGTTATAGATCAAGAGAGAAAATCACTGGAAAAGCTGAAAGTAGAAGAACTGAAAGAGAGAGGTCAAACTATTTTGGTTCAGACTTCCAAAAAGAAAGGGTAAAAGGGAGAATTAGAAGCGTTAGGGCTGAGTGTTTGTGTTTTAAAACAATAAATATGTTGTTAATTTGTTCATATTTTCAATGAAATCGCCTCGTGTTTTGATAGTGATATTTGAGTTCGATATGAATGAAAATCCCTTGTCTGTGAGAAAAGTTGGTTGAATTTGCAAAGAGCTCGAAAGTATTGTAGTTATTTACGCTAAATGCTTCAGAAACAATGAGTAAGCCACAACATCGCTATATTAAAAGTGAATTATGTGAGAATTAAACCATTATGAGGAATGTAAAGGCTTTTTTAAAAAAGTAAATTACTTACAGTGCAATCTAATGGCTATCTATGTAAAGACACTGGAAATTGCATTTATTAATAGATTAAGACCGATATTTCAACTTATCAAAATTTACATATATTCAATCTTAAAATGAATTTATTATAGAGGACACAATTAATAAACTCATTGATAATGAATTTTCCAACTCAAACAACAGATTAAGGAATTAGAGTTCCAAACCGTTGGCTAATTCTTTATTGATAGAATGAATAATTTTCAAACCTGACCAACCGTTAACAATGCAAAAATTAAAAAGGTTTATGCTTCCTTCCCTTTGGATTATCAATCTCTTTTAGTTTCTCCCTTTCTATTTCTTCTTGAGCCTGTCTGGCCTTGCGTAACCTCGCAAATTCCCTTATTATAGCAATTCTATCATTCGGTGCCTTTCCTTGGAGAGAGAAGCTCTGCCTCTGATCTATGAACGAATGAGAAGCATTCACATGAGACTGTCGAGAAGGGCTATTTGAAGTTGAGAAAGAAGACAAAGCATCAGCTCTTTCAGTGATTCCAGCACAGAAAATCCTTCGGTTCTTTTTCGTCCTGAAAGATCCCATATTTGATATATTTGGCAAATCCTCTCCATCATATCCCAAAACAAAAGTATTCTTCTGCTCAAGAGATATACGCCCAGATTGAATATTATTAGATTCCGGGTTATAATGTGAAGGTGGTCTTAATGGAAGTTGTGAGCTGTTCAAATTATTCTGGTATTGCTCGTAATAATACCTTTTTGGACCCCGACTATCTGAAACGTGGTGGTGATTTTGGTAATTTGAACTGTTTCTGTTATTTCTCTCCTCTATTTCTTTGGACTTCTTTCTTCGGAACCTCTCATATAACGCCTTCGCTGTTTGATAAACAGAAATTACAGTCATAACGATCGAAATTAGAAGATTCATTCCGATTACAGTAACTATTAACACAATTAATGCTAGCCCCATTGACGTTATAGAACTCTGTGGAACAGATTGCGTCTGCTCGTTCACTCCAATGATAATAGCAATGATTCCCATGCCAATTTTACTGCTCTGATTTATCAGAAGAATTGCCATTTGCACCTTAGATTTGTATGGCCGCTGCCATACAATTATGGCAACATAAACCACTGTGAAAATAGTATAAACAATTGCCTGGGCTAATCCATAAGCCTGGAAGAAGAAAACGAGTAGAATCAAAAAGAAACTCTGGAGGATCATGACAAGGAAGAAATTTCTGGTAAATCTGTTTTTCGGAGTAAAATCTTCTGATATAATTTGCATAGATGCAGGAATCTCATTCCAGGTTTCTTCAATGGATATTTGGATTAATTTCCCTTTTTTCGTTCTGCGAGATGTCTGCTTTTTCCCATGTCTCCCTGATCTGTCTCTGCCTCTAAAAAGTTGATTTCCCTGCCTCTGCTGTTGAGGAATTGAGGGAGTTTTGCGCTTTTTATTGATTATATAACAAATATATATTTTCAATAGCGCATAGGTGGTCACTATGATAATCGAAATCGAGAGGGAGAAATATGCGTAAGCACTAGTCACGCTATGCTCTCTCAGTTGAATCATGCTATTCAGTTGCAGTTCACTGTAGTCCCCAAGGTAGAAAGAGAGAAACACGTTCCATACGAATAAGTTTCTGATTTTTGAAAAGAAATTATGTGCTTTCGGTTGGCTTTTGAAAATGAGCGTTAGTAAACTGGAAAGGACTATTATTCCAAGAGCCATCAACTCCTTAAGGATCTGTGTGTACGAATTGTCAAGCAGCATTGAACTGACTCCCCAAAATTGAAATTTTCCTATCGTGGAGTTGGGGTTATTGCCTTCATTGACTGTATCCATATTCGCAAAAATATTTGGTAAGATTGGGGTACTCAAAGCTTCACAAAACTGAATGAAATTGTCAGGAAACGGCACGTTGATGTATTTATACAGATCTACCTCTTCAAGGAAACTAACCAGGAGCATCGCGCTGGTTGATAACCCTCCAGTTACCGCAGGGAGAATGCTGGTAGTCACAGCTTGCGCCTGCATTGCAGCAGCAGTTGCGGCGCTAGCTGCACCAATTATTTTGACGGCTTCAGGACTCATATACGTAACTGCAGGGAGGCGATATGTAGGATTAAGATTCTCAATGAGAAATGGACTGTAAGGAATTTTATTATATTGCGATAGATTGGTAATACCGACATTTATTCCAGCTTCAACGTCTTGAGTGATAGAGAAAGTTAGCAAGAGACTCTCTTCTTCTACTGTCGCTGAATAGTTTTTGACAACGATACTACTGTTGAGAGAAGTGACGTCGATAATCGACGCTGTATAATTCATGTTGCCAGAGCTAGAAGAGAACCCATTGCTGAATTTCGTTTGCATCTGAATGGTTGGATATTTTTGTTTCAAGGACCACGAAATCACTGAACTACTTTTGCTTAGACACTTGAATGCAGGGAAGCTGGTGAGATCAATATAAGAGTTTTCATCTGAACAAAGGCAATTTCCGGAGATGAGTTGTAATGGTGAGAAGCATGCTGTGCATGTGGGATTCGGAGATAAGGTAGTAGCTGAGCATTCAGAACAGCCTAAGAAAGCTCCGTCACTCTGCCACCAAGCGAGAAATGTAGCGGGTGTGGGAGTGGTGATTTGGGCTGTGGGATATGAGACTGTCTGAACGGTGACACTCCTTTCTTTGCTTCCGCAATTATCGCTGACAGTAATACTGAATGTGTATGTGGTATCGGATTTTAATGTTGAAGATGGGATGAAGGAGGTTTCATACAGCATATTGGTAATAAAAAGCTCAAGAGTTTCATCTGAACTGGAGGAAGTTACTGACCAGGCAAAGGTGGCAATGGAGGTGTTAGAGAGAAGTGTAGTCTTCACTTCCAAAGTTTCGCAGGTGTAAATCCAAGATTTTGCTACGAGTCACAAAAATTAGGAGTTAAGAAAGATATTTGAATGATTCATGTTACTTTCAATCGTAACATCGATTGTGGATCCCAAAGTACATGCTTAAATTCAAAATAATATTTTCATTAAACGAAAGAAATAGGTAACTGTACCATCCACACATGTGCCAGTTTCACTAAGCATATATTTAGGCGGACAAGAAGTGCAGTCAGTTATCTCTGTGCCAACGCATGTTGCGCAGCTAGAGTGACAGACTATTTATAATATTTATTCGCAAAATGTCCAAATTTACAAAACTTACGTTTGCATTCTCCTGATTCAGCGTCCTCGGTTTGAGTTACCAGAGTTTCATTTAATTCGCACGATGTACAATCAGTATATCCTGGGCCGCTACAGGTAAGACAAGAAGAATCACAGGCTATCAAACAATAGATTTAAGCTCAGGGACACTACCCATTATAATTACGATGACACTTGTCGCTCTGATAGTATTTATCAGATACGCATGTGTCGCATTTCGCTGCGGTTTCACTGCAAGTATCACAGATTGGATCGCAGCCTGAAACAAAATTGGTTTATCACAGTGAGATGAAGCGGTTATTTACTAATGCAACTATTGTCGCCGTTTAGAAACGCGGACGAGTTGCATGATAAACAAGCATTCGGTCCTTCACCACTACATGTGACACAAGAAGAATGACAGGCTAAAAATAAATCGAACTCAGCTGCCATAATCTCATAAACATACCAAGACATTGCCCAGTAGTGCTCAAATATTTATCAGATGCACATGTAACGCAGTTTGAAGGACCTAACCCATTGCACGTCTCACAAGATGGATCACACCCTTCATCAAAAAGGTTAAATCTTTGTGTGCAAAATTTTAAATAATTACCTCCACGACACTTGCCTGATACCAGCTCTGCAGGTGATCTGCAGGATGTACAATTTGTTGGTCCTGGACCCGTGCAATTAGCACAAGTAGAGTCGCATCCTAAATTTTATGAGATCAGACTCAGTCAAGAGATGCTGTGTGTTTGTTACCGAGGCATTTCCCTGAGCTCAAATATTTGCCATCTGCGCAAGTGAGACAGTTCTTATCGGAAGAACCATAACAAGTGGCACAAGATTTGTGACAAGCTTGAATTCGATGAAATCAAATATGATATTATAAAAAGATTTACGAGAACATTTGGTTCCCAACAAAGTTCGAACCACATACGTGCTCGGGGCACACTTGCTGCAAACCCAAGTGTACCTGGTATTGCATTGCAGACAGTTTCCATCACTACATTCTGAATTTCATTGAGTGTTAATCATTACGGATTTTGAATGAAGCAGCGTTATTTACTGACACAAGAACTTCCTGACAAAGTTCGACCTTTCGCACATGAAGTACAGCCTTTACCACCACCTTTGCTGCATGTAGCACAGCTCTTATCACAAGCTAAATCGAATATTTTATACACGAAAATTGTAAGAGCAAAGTTACCTTTGCATTTACCATCGTCCGCCTTATAATATGTTGAAGTACAGTTAATACAATCATTGTCTCCTGGACCAGTGCAATTAGTGCAAGCAGCATTACAGGCTAAATCGAACATTATGATTACGAAAATTGCAAGATTCAATTACGCAAACATCGTGCGGAGTTTTCTATGTATTGCCCAGACGAGCACGATAGACACGTAAAATTTGGAGGTCCACTGCAAATTGCGCACGACGGGTCGCAGGACTTTCCTAAGCAATTGGTTTATCACTTTTTTCTATCCTTTTGAGTTACCGCTGCCATCAGCGAGACATTGAGCCTCATTTGGCCCAGTACATTTGGCACACCCTGCGGGACATTCTTACAAAATTTAATATATTTATAGCAATTTCCTCATCAAAGCGATTACGAGCACATGTGCGATCGATATTTATGTAGTAACCATCGAGACAACTTAGGCACTCGTTGGGGTTTGATCCTCCGCAAGTCAGACATGAAGAATTGCAAGCTTGAAATAATCCTCATAAGCATCGCAGTTGCAAAAAATAATTTTACAAACACATTTGTGGTCTGGAGTTAACACTTTTTCAGGGAAACAGGTAGTGCAGTCGCTGTCGGTAGGGCCATTACATGTCTTGCAGCTTGGGTCACAGGCTAAATGAATTAATGATTCAGACTCTATATTAAAAAGAACTCCAATTTACTAACACATTGATAGTCAGGTGTAAAAATAAAGAGTGGCTCACAGCTGAGACAATCATTTTCTGTTCCTCCAGAACATGTTTTACAACTTGAATGACAAGCTGTGGTTGTATAGTTAAATTATTGCGAATTTCAAAATACCTACCTGCACATTGGTTATTAGAATCCAAATATTTCCCGTCTGGACAAGGACATGTTGATGCGCTTGGTGGACAGTCTTGAAGGGTAAATTGTTAATTATATTAAAAGCTACCAATTACTTTGGCAGGATCTTGTGGCTGTCACGTATTGATTATCACCGCAACTTGTGCATGCATTACTACCCTCTCCATTGCAAGTCATACACGGCCAGTCGCATGCTTAGATCGACTCTTTAAACACAAACTAAGGAGAATGAATTTACCGATGCACCGATGATCTTGGGTTAAGATACGCGGAGAGGTACAAGATGTACAGCCATTACTGCTGCTATTTATGCAAGTAGCACAAGACCAATCGCATTCTATTTGTAGGACAGGTGAATGATGGTTTTTTCCGGATAAAGGCCATACGCTCACATTTATGTCCATTGTACGCCATTCTTGGGCCGGTACAAGTTAAGCATCCAGTATCCTCTGCTGTGACGCAAGTTGCACAGTTCCAATAACATTCTATTCATACAAACTGTAATTAAAGTTTCTCTCGAGAGAATACGTATACACGTTCCCGCGGAATATGTTCGATCCGCAGGGCAGCTTTTACAGTCATTATCTTCTTCTCCATCGCAAGTTGCACAAGACCAGTGACATGCTTTAGACCAGAATAATTGATTAGTAGTTTGTTTGATTTGAAATTCAGAAATTTGGATCAAATTTACCTCCGACGGCTGTTACGAGGAAGGACAAACTCAGCCATATTGCAATGGCAACAAGAAAATTTTTTGACATTCGAGGAGAACTGCGGTTAATCTTGAGCTAGTTCTAATTAAAAAATTTATTATAGATACTTATTTAATATCCGAGTTTTGAAAACTCGCAAGGCGAATAATCAAATAACAGATATGGATTTCATTATGACCCCAAAAACAAGGAAAAAAAAGAGAGGATCCTCTGCATTATAGGGCACTAGCGATGGATAATTAGTCTATGTTGAGGAGAATCAAGCTTTCCGTTGAGAAAAGAAATTTATTTCCACTTTGGAACTAATAGAAAGAGTAACAGTCAGGAAGAAAGGGAATTTGATTGACATTCATCTAACGCAGAGAGAATTAGTTATGAATGTTCGAGCCATATCCGCACCAATTTAACACAAAAGCTTGTTGATCGAATTAGAAACTTTCTGCTCGCATGAATAAATAGCATTGCAAATTTGGCAGGCTTCGAGCCAGTATGCGAAGATACAGTGGAGATATAATATTGTTAATAACGACGTATCAGGTTAGAGCTATGATTAAGTTCTTCTTTCACCATGACACCAGAAAGAACCTTCCACTTTAACGATTTCTCGAAGAGTAGGATACAACTCCAGAATTTCATGCAGAAGAATGTTCTGCTCGCGTTGAATCCGTCAATGCTCCAGGCTAAAGTCGTGGCAATGGAAATCCGTTTGATGAATTATCACTTTGACAAATCTCAACGTTATGCGAATTATCAACCTTATCAAGCTGGACTCAATTAAATAATGATAATGACCTTATTATTTGAAATGCAAAATAGAGTTCTTAACACGTATTTTTTTAAAGAAATTTTATTCAATAATCAAACTCATTTTTCACTCTCAAAAGAAGTTCTCTTTCTTTCAGCATTATGTAGAAATGCGTTGAATCGAAACAGATGGAGTCAATGAATCAAAAGTAATGGCAGAATAAGGCTTTTGTCTCTATCGAGTAAAATGACGGTTTTGGTTTTATGAACATAGAAAGAAATATTTCATTTGGAACTCAAACCGGCGAGATACCTTTAAATGAAATATCAAAAATAGTTATTTAAAAAGGAACACTTTTAATTGCGGTGGATTTATAAAATAAATCTGATGAGAGTCATAATAGGTCTGGTTTGAGCTTTCTGAGTCTTATGGGTCAACCTTGTTTGCTGTATCGTTTGTAAAATCGGTAAAATTCCAGCTTTTAGTATAATTCAAAGCCGAAACACCGAAAATTAGTGAATCACTTCCTTTTTTCAAAATTTCAGCGGATTTTGGATGGTTTCGTTTCTATGTCGTCTGCTGCCTATGAAAACGCCTCATGATATATAAAAAGCAGAGTTTTACTCTGTAAAATGTTCCTATCTCCTTGAGAGTCAAAATTTCTGTAGAACGAAATATCATTTTATAGACCATTGAGAATTTGTTTCGAAAAGCCTCGAAAGTTACATGATAACACGACTTTATGAGGATGTTAGCAGCTTCTCCTAAGAAAATAACGCAACTGTTTGCTATTAAGTTTTTGGGTTTATTGGACCTGACTTTAATTCGCCTGAATTCCATTAATCCGAAAAAACTTAGACATGATGCAGCCTTCGAAAAGTACCTTAATCACGAGAGGTTATAATACTAATATCGCAATATTAGTAAGAAAAGAAAAAACCATCCCACCAACCTACCCTATATTTTTGAGATAAAACACTCTGGAATAGCTGAGACCGAATCGACAACGTAGATTTCATTTTTCTCGTTAACTTGGACTCTATTAATCATGCAACCATCATGTATTTTGGATTTTAAATAATGTGAAATTATTATCATGAAAATATCTTGCGTGCAAGTAAAAATAAAAGAAAATGGTGCTTTAGTGTGTAAAATCATTTGGAAATCATTAATATTCAAATATTTCAGGGACGAAACCCCAATCCGAGCTGTTTGGTGTTTTCTTCAAAGTAAAACTAACTCCTAATCGAGCATAGTTCCATTGATTTCTACTACAATCAAAAGATGCCGCGAATTACTTTCAGAATATAAGCAATGTTTAATACAGTTTGAAAATCAACTATCATTAGACTATATACTGCTCATTAAGAGATGCTTTATTAAGCAAATCAAAAAATTTCATAAGCAAAATATGGATTATTTATTAAGCCATTAAGACAAAATAAGTCTGATAAAAACTGCTCAGCACGCTACCTTTAAATATCAAAACAATTATAGCCTCACTTCAACGACTTAGACATGTTCAGAAGGCAAAGAAATTCTCTTCTTCTTCGCCCTTATGCTAACTCGATCATTAAAAGCCTCGAATCTTTTAGCTCTTTGCAACCTCGCAAGTTCCCTTATCCTCTCCATATTTTCCTCGGAGTTCTCTCGCAATCTAAGAAGAGCTTGTGACGACTGCTCCAATGAAGTAATAGAGCCAATCTTATTGCTTTGATTTGTTTTAGTGGTCACGAGAGTGATCGGCTTGACACCTTCTCTTTTCGCAGCTGCCGCTCGGATTAAGAAAACTCTCCTTTCATTTTTATCTCTTATGTTTCCAGTGGCGATTGACTCGTTTATTGTGCTCATTGACTTGTTGTTACGAGAATTAGAGGGTAATATCGCAGTCATAGATGTCTCTCCTGAGATAAGCGATTTGATATAATGAGTTGACTTTGCTAGTTTCAATCCGCGGGGCTGCTTAGTAAGTCTTTTCAGCTTTTTCTCTTTTGAACGCTTGATTTTCTGGAGATACAGCCTAAACTGTCGATATGTGCTTTTCACACCTCTATACAGCGCAATAGCAGTGATAATGAGCGCGATTAGCACATTTAGCCCAATTACAACAACAATCAGCAGAATCAATGCGTAACCCATTTGTGTGATCGCAGGTTGAGGAATAGAATTCGTTTGCTCGTTGACTCCAATCATGATAGCAATAATACCCATCGCAATCTTGCTGACTTGATTCAACAGTAAGATTATTAGCTGCAATTTGCTTTTATAAGGCCTCTGCCAGACGATAATAATCACATAGGCTATGGTGAATATGGTGTAGATTATCGCTTGAGGTAACCCGTAGTTTTGAAATAAGAAAACCAGCAGAATCAACAGAAAATTTTGCAGGGTCATTATCAAGAAAAAATTCCTCGTAAATTTGTTTTTCGTAATGAAATCATCTGTAATGATCCTCACGTTCTCGGGAACCTCACGCCAAGTGTCTTGAGCTGCCGCCTTCTTTACCGGATTCATTGCGGCTTTCGAGTCTACATCATCCTCTGCATACCATCTTAGTCTTGATCTCTCTTTTTTCTCTTTAGGTAGCAAAGGTCTTCGTCTCAGATTAACTACGTAGAACATATAAATCTTCAATAGTGTGAAGCTGACGATAATAATCACAGCATATGCGTAGGAGAGGTTCGCGTAGAAGCTAGAGACGGTGTTTTCTCTCAACTGGATCATCGCGTTTAGTTGCAATTCTGAGTAGTCTCCGAGATAGAAAGACAAGAAAATATTCCACATGAACAGTCCTCGTATTTTCGAAAAGAAAAGGTAAATGTCAGGGCATTTTTTTGAAGCCAACATGAGTATGCTAGCACTAACGATAATTCCCAGTACCGCCGTTTCTTTAATGATAGACGCAAAGGAATTATCGAGTAATATGCTACTGGTCCCCCAAAACTCGAATTTTCCTATCGTAGAATTCGGATTACTACCGTTATTCACGTCGTCAAACTGCGCGAAAAGGTTTGGAAGCGCCGACGAAGTCATACTTTGGCAAAACTGATTGAAGTTATCGGGAAATGGCACGTTTATGTACTTATAAATATCGACCTCTGCTAGAAAGCCGACGAGAAGTACCGCGCTCGTTGATAGACCTCCTGTAAGCGCGGGAATAATGCTGGTGACGAACGACTGAGACTGCATCGCAGCAGTAGTCGCAGCTGTGGCTGCACCAATGGTTTTCAAAGCTGAAGCGCTTAGATAAGTAACGGCAGGGAGCGTGTAGTTAAGACCGGGGTTTTGAATCAAAAATGGGCAGTGGAGAAGCTGATTGTATTTTTCTATTTTCGTAACCTCGATATTTACACCAGCGGGGATGTCCTGAGATATTGAAAAGGTGAACGAGAGATTTGATCCCTCGATTTTCGCTGCGAGGTTTTGTAAGGCAATGCTGCGGTCGGCGACTTGGACACCAAGAAGAGTTGATGTGTAATTCATGTTAGCTGGACTGGAAGAGAACCCGTTGCTGAAGTTCGCTTGCATTTCGAAGGTTGGAGATTTTTGTTTGAGATACCAGCCCATTAGTGAGCCACTTTTGCTTTGGCAAGTAAATTGAGGAAAATTCGTTAGGTCGATATATGAATTTTGGTCTTGGCAAGTACAAATTCCTTGAGAGAGTTGTAGTGGAGTAGAACAATCCAAGCAAGTTGGAACAGCGGTTGGAGTGGCAGCTGAACAATTAGAACAGCCTATGAGAGTCCCATCGTTCTGCCACCAAGGAAGGAAAATTGCTTGGGTTGGAGTGGTGATTTGGGCTGTAGGATAGGAAACTGTCTGGATCTTGACAGTTTTCGTTTTGTCCGCGCAAGAATCGCTGACTCTTATCGTGAATGTGTATGTCGTGCCGAAGAGCAAGGTCATTGGTGGGATTGCTATGTCTGACGGGTTTGCGTTTAAGAGACTAGCAATTGCGTTTTCGTTTGTTGGATTTGCATTTGAAGAAGTAACTGTCCAAATGGCATTGTAAGGAGTACTTGTGGCATTACCGATCTGTATCACCAAAGTTTCGCAAGGATAAACGGATGATTTTGCTGTAGATGAAAAATTGCGTATTAAATAGGTGGTGCTGAGATTAAACGTACCTTGAATCGTAAAATCTATGGTAGGATCCAATGGACACACTAATGAATAGAAAACTTAATTCATGTTTGTTAGTAATCAGGCTTACGAGAACACATTGAACCGTAGAGAAGTAGGGGTAAAGTGCATGACGTACACGCGTTTGGTCCAGTCCCATTACAGGTTAGACAGCTGGTGTCGCACACTAAACAAAATAATTTTTAATTCTCAACTATTCGGATTCTAGTTACGCGTGCAGATATTTCCATCCAGAAATGCTGAAGTAATACAAGTTAAACAGCCCGTGTGGTCGCATGTGGTGCAAGGATAATTACAAACTAATGAAGAGAAAGTTCAGAAAAGAAAATTAAATTTGTTTTAAGTTACCGACACAATAGCCTCCAGTAAGAGTTGCAGGGTGAGAGCATAAAGTACAAGCGCTCGGACCTGGCCCATTGCAGGTTACGCAAGAAGGATCACATGCTTAACGGTCGCAGAGTAAGCTCAGATTTATATTGAAAGAAATACCTTGACAGCTTCCAAAGTTGTCCAAATATTTATTAGAAGCGCAGCTCAAGCAATCTGTTGGTGATGTACCTGAGCAAGTCGCACAGGATGGATCACAAGCTTTATGATATTAATTTAATGAATAATCACTCATTAATTACCAATGCATCTTCCACTTGGTTGGAGAGTAGCTGGAGAATTACATGTCTCACAATCATTGACAGTGTGACCAGTACATGTTCTACAAGAGCTGTCGCAATCTTGAGATTAATCGATATAAACCAAGAAATAGTCAAATGAATTACCGAAGCACCACCCTGAGTCCAAATATCTAGTATAAATGCAGCTCGCACAGTCACTCCGTCCCGTACCAGTACAAGTGGAACAAGAGAGGTGACAGACTTTATCAAAATTGTCAGGAAAAATTCACACAGAAAGCAAATTACCAATACAGCGGTTATTATTCAGGGTAGCAGGTAAAGTACATCCAGTGCACCCATTTGGCCCTGATGTATAACAGTATGCACAAGAAGAGTCGCAGGCTTAAAGTTCGGTAAAATTAGCCTAGAATTATACAAATTCAATACGAAGGCATTGTCCAGCGGAGTAGTATCTTCCTGCTCCACAGGAGGTACAATCGTTAGGACCCGTCCCACTACATGTCTGGCATGACGCATCGCAGACTATAAACAGAAGTACCAGTTAAGTGCAATTTGAACAAAATGATTATTTACTGATGCACTGATAATTTCCATTGAGGGTGGCCGGAGGAGTACAGGAAGAGCAAAGAGATGGACCAGCACCATAGCAGATTCTGCAAGAACTGTCACAGGCTAGGTTTTGCAAAAAATTAGCTCCGGAGGACGGCGCTAAGCATTACCTAGGCAACTTGTTGAGCTCAAATAAAAGCCGATGGCACAAGAATAGCATTGATTAGCATTAGGACCATAACAGTTGTAACAACCCAGACTGCAGGCTAAAGGTTTTTGGAAAAATTAGTTCAGAAGAGCCTCGCAACACTTTACCCGTGCAAGTATTTTGACTGGACCAATAGTAGCCGAGGTTACAAGCAGAGCATTGACTATTACTAGGACCGAAACAACTGGAACAAGCTGGATTGCAGGCTTCATAAAGATAGTTTAAAGGTTTTTTCTTATTAATTATTTACTCCAAGTTGAGCACTGGCCAGCGGTCGGACCTGAGCATATAGCACATCCGGCTACACAGGCTAAAAAAAACTCAAAATAAAGTAAAAAATAAAACATTCACCTCTGCAAGTCCCATCTTGATGCAAGTAATACCCAGAATGGCATGTTAAACATTGATTTGGAGATGCGCCCGAGCAGGTTTGACAAGAAGCATCACAGGCTAACCAAAATCTGATTAGGGAAATAACAAATTATTAGTTTTTTTACAAACACATTCGTATGTCGGTGTCAGCACTTTCGGAGAGGTGCAACTCAGGCATTGGTCACTTCTGGGTCCGTTGCAGGTAGCGCAACTTGAATCGCAAGCTAAATCAATTAGTTAGCTTTTCAAAGATAGAATAAGCTCTTACTATAGCAAGTGTAATCAGCGGCCAGCTGCTGTGGAGCATAGCAACTCAAACACTGATTGGGTCCACCTCCATTACAAGTTCTACAACTTGAATCGCAACCTAAATTTAGTAATAGTAAGTTCCAAGATATCATGGAACCAATATTGACTTTGACAGCCATTGGTAACTGCATCATAATAATATTGCGTTGTACAAGAGCATACTCCATTTCCTGGACAGGCTAGATCATGGTAATAGTTTGAAGTTTGTTTGATGAAAAAATTTACTTTGACACATCCGGTTGGCATCAACGTATTGACCTGCTGGACAGCTTGTGCACGCTTGATTTCCTGCTGCATTGCAGGTTTTACATGAGGGATCGCACTCTTCAATAAAATTAAAAATTTTAATTCAGGAGGGTCAATTTACGAATGCACTGATGATCTTCAGTTAAAACTTTGGGAGACCCACATGTCAGACAACCGTGAGTGCCTGGATTGTTGCAAGATCCACAGCTTGGATCACACTCTATATATATTTTTCCAGATAAACACAAAAAATGGCAAGGAAGGTATACGGATGCACATGCCATTGTATGGCGCCTGTAGTGAGGAGCAGAGCGTACATCCTGTATTTAGAGATGTCACACAATATAAAGGGTAACAAGAAGAGTCGCACGCTATTCAAGTTAATGATGACTGGGCCACTGAAAGAGAATACTTATGCATTCACCACCAACTAGTTTCTGTGGATAAGTGCAGCTGAGGCATTCAGTAGGTCCTGGTCCAAAACATTGCTGGCAGGATGAGTCACAAGCTATTGTTTAAAAGATCAGACTCGATTGCAAGAAATTTTTACCAGCACATCCGCCGCCGGTAGAATATTGGTTATAAGCGCATTGTGCGTCTGTTGTTTTGTGTCTTAAGGCAGAGTTTTATGATGGAAATTTACTTGCGAGGAACAAGAGCGAGCTGAGAAAGATTGCAGCTCTCAAGGCAAAAATATATTTGGCCATTAAAAGTGATATGTTTATTTTAACTCGGGAGCTGTGTTACTGGAAATTATTGTTGCATAAATTAATTAAAACAGCGAAAAAGAGGATCCACGATTAGCATTTTACGAATCAAATTCAAAAATTCGATATTAAATTAGATTCGGGAAGTAAACCACTTTGTATAAAAATTGAAAATTTTGAATTAATGATTTGAGTCAAGTCTGGAGGCTGAATTAGAGGTGTAGATAAGCAGCCAACCCTAATTGAGCTTTATAACCGAGCGAGGTCTTTCAGAAATCAACTCATCTTACATTCTCTTTTCACTTTCTTTTGGAATTTTGCAAAACTCCTCATTTTTATTTTTGAATATACCTCCGAAGCTTTTATTCCTGAATTTCCAAAGATTTAAATCTATCTCTCTATAAACGAATTACAAACTCTCAAATTAATTTCAGAGAATACGTACAGAGATATATATGCTGAAGAATATGCTATCCTTTTGAGTGTAAGCAATAAATATACGATCAATACTCCATCGAGTTTCCCAGATCTCTCTCAATTGGATATTTATATTCGCTGGCAATTCCATATTAGAAGTTTACATTTACAGACTTTTCCTTATTATTCCTTCAAAGTTGCGTTTCAGAGTCTAGCAAACAGTTATCACGGTACACTGAGACTAGGAGGCTAATCTTTCTCGATTCGGAGTAGGTTTCCAATAATATTTAAAGATTGGAAAAATCTGAGTAGTTTTGATATTTGCTATTGAGCAAATTCAGTTGTTTCAGTGCCATTCTTGGTGTCTACTCATTAGGCTAAGGATCTAACAAAGAAAGTAGCGAAAATCGTTTTTGCAGCAGACTACTTTTTTAGTGTCTTATTGGCTCTTCTCAAATACCGCTCGTCTTTCCTCATTTACATAATTGTTCTTTGGGGTAGTAAGACATAATTTTGATCTTACTCTCATTTGGCTAGTTTTAATGTGATTTCCAGAGTACATATGCGTCAGAAGAACCTTAAAATACCTTTAACTTTAACTTTAATCTCTATTTACAGAATCTATAAGAATACCTCTGGATCTATTGTCTACCTCCAGCATCTCGGCAGAGTTTCGAATCTAATTCTTCCTAATTCTATTCACAGTAACTCAATTTATTTAGCTACTCTTATAGGATATTCAGTCAGCTCAGAAATTAATCAAATAATTTTTCGAATTCTCTGAGAGTCAGGAGGTAAATGCAGGAATTGGCAGCAATTGATGGTTAAATATTTTGATGATGAGCAAATGAAATATGTAAAATGAAGCCAGATTGCTAAATGGTATTCCATACTTAAATAACCATGGCCTGCTAAGGTGACTATGCAGCCAATTGTTCTAAGCTAATCTAAGAGTTAATTGAGTCAATTAGATTATGAATTTTTGAAATGCGTTTTGATTTTTATTTTCTGCTTCGATTCCATTCGATTAGACGGCTTGTTGACAGAACCAAATATTTGAGCTCGACGCAATTGTCCCAGCTCTCTTATTCTTTCAATTCTGTCACTGAGCTGTGTTTCTTGTCGTTTAAATTTTTTCGGAATTATCAATCTAGTCGGGGACTGGTCCATTGAGGTATTCGAGTCGGTCAAATCATTATGAGATAAATCAATTTTTGAAAGAGAGTTATTGCTAGGAGTTCCTGTTCTCAAGGCAACAGCACGAGCAATGAGCTCTCTTCTTGTATTTCTCTTTGTAATTCTCTCGGAAATGGATGAGTCTTCCAAATTCCCTGACAACCTCGATGCGATTGGTTCCATTCGTGTGAACGATGGTGTCGCAGATGCGATGAACGACCGTTTTGAAATATCTGATCTTGATTGAA